>Ga0315271_10000049_pt1 | contig 50655 bp, 44 predicted proteins | sample C3_top_MG_FD_204664 | JGI IMG/M metagenome (GOLD analysis project Ga0315271, IMG submission 204664) | Sediment microbial communities from Yellowstone Lake, YNP, Wyoming, USA - C3_top | ecosystem: Environmental > Aquatic > Freshwater > Lake > Sediment | place: USA: Wyoming | collected 2017-08-01
CCGAAGCTGTTGATGATCTTGAGCCAGTCTTCCGGCACCGACGAGGAGCCGTGCATGACCAAGTGCACGGTCGGGATGCGCGCATGGATTTCCTTCACGCGATCGATGCGCAGCACCTTGCCGGTCGGCTTCTTGGAGAACTTGTAGGCGCCGTGCGAGGTGCCGATGGCGATGGCCAGGGCGTCGACCTTGGTCTTGGCAACGAAATCGGCGGCTTCGTTCGGGTCGGTCAGCAGCTGGCTGTGATCGAGCGTGCCTTCCGCACCGTGGCCGTCTTCCTCGCCGGCCTTGCCGCTTTCGAGCGAACCGAGACAGCCGAGCTCGCCTTCCACGGACACGCCAGCGGCATGGGCGATCTCCGTCACTTTGCGCGTGACATCGACATTGTAATCGTAGCTCGACGGGGTCTTGCCGTCTTCCTTGAGCGAACCGTCCATCATCACCGAGCTGAAGCCGGACTGGATGGAGCGGAAGCAGATACCCGGCGAGGCGCCGTGATCCTGATGCATGCAGATCGGGATATGCGGATACATTTCGATGGCCGCCAGGATCAGGTGGCGCAGGAACGGTTCGCCGGCATAGGAACGGGCACCGGCCGAGCCTTGCAGAATCACCGGGCTGTCGATGGCGTCGGCAGCCTCCATGATGGCCTTCACCTGTTCCATGTTGTTGACGTTGAATGCCGGCAGGCCGTAATTGTGTTCAGCGGCGTGATCGAGCAGTTGGCGCAGCGTTACAAGTGCCATATTTCCTCCTGAAGAGTGTATAGATAAAAAAATAGAAAATCTGTCCGGTCAGGAACCGACCACCACGATCTTCATGGTATTGGTTCCGCCGAGAACGCCGGTCAGGTCGCCCTTGGTGATAATGACGACGTCCCCATCGCGCACCGCACCGCGACGGCGTAACTCATCGACCGCTTCGCGGTTGAGTTCAGCCGTATCATTTGTACGGTAATCGAAGGCTATCGGGTACACGCCGCGATAAAGAGTCACTTTTCTACGCGTCTCGATGTGACTCGTCAAGGCATAGATGGGAACCCCCGAACTGATGCGGGACATCCACAGGGTCGTGGCCCCGGATTCAGTCAGCGAGGCGATGGCCTTCACGTTCAGGTGATTGGCGGTGTACATGGTGGCCATGGCAATGGCCTCATCGATACGCGAGAAGGTGTCATTCTCGCGATGGCGAGAACGGGTCACTTCGCGCTGCTGTTCGGCCACGCGGCAAACGCGATCCATGGCGGCAACCGCTGCCACCGGGTGCTTGCCGGCGGCGGTTTCAGCCGAGAGCATCACCGCATCGGTGCCATCCAGCACGGCATTGGCAACGTCCGACACCTCGGCGCGGGTCGGAATGGCGTTTTCGATCATCGATTCCAGCATCTGGGTGGCGGTGATCGCAATCTTGTTCTGCTCGCGCGCCAGCTTGATGATGCGCTTTTGCACTGGCGGCACGGCGGCATCACCGATCTCCACGCCCAGATCACCGCGCGCCACCATGACCACGTCCGCGGCCGCGATAATCTCCTCGATCGCCTTCACTGCCTCGGCACGCTCGATTTTGGCAACGATTCCGCCATGACCACCGGCCGCGCGCAGCAGCGTGCGCGCCTCTTCGACGTCCGCGGCGGAGCGCGGAAACGAGATGGCCACATAGTCGGCCTGCATGGCGGCCGCCGTCTTCATGTCCTTGCGATCCTTGTCGGTGAGCGCCACCGCCGACAAACCGCCGCCCTGGCGGTTAATGCCTTTGTTGTTGGAGAGCTCGCCGCCCACCACCACGCGACAGACCACTTCGCTGCCGGCGACCTGATCGACCCACAGTACGATGCGTCCGTCATCCAGCAGCAGCGTGGCACCGCGCACCACGTCGTCGGGCAGTGCCTTGTAGGTGGTGCCCACACGCTGCTTATCACCCTGATCGAGCGGATGATCGCTATCGATGGTGAAACTGTCGCCTTCGGCGAGCCGGATCGGACCGTCTTTGAACTTGCCGATGCGGATTTTCGGGCCTTGCAGGTCGACGAGTACGCCGACGTGCCGGCCATGCGCCGCGGCACGCTCACGTGCCATCTCGGCGCGTCTGATATGAACCTCGGGGAGATCGTGCGAGAAGTTGAGGCGCACAACGTCCACGCCGGCTTCGATCAACTTGTCGAGAACCTTGGGGTCGTCGGTCGCGGGTCCGAGGGTGGCGACAATCTTGGTTCTACGCAGCAAAGGGATTACCTATATATGAGTTTCTGCCGCCAGTACGCAAAGATTCGAATGTGTAATGTCCTTCTTCGTGATCTTTATGTCTTGGCGGCAGATGTACATGGTCTTACTTCTTGGCGCGCTGCTCCAGAATTTCCACCGCCGGCAACTTCTTGCCTTCGAGGAATTCCAGGAACGCGCCGCCGGCAGTTGAAATGTACGACACCTTGTCGAAAATATCGTACTTCTGGATGGCGGCAATGGTGTCGCCGCCGCCGGCCAGGGTGAAGGCCTTGGTGTTGGCGATGGCCATGGCAATGGTCTTGGTGCCGGCGCCAAACTGATCGAACTCGAATACGCCGACCGGGCCGTTCCACACCACGGTACCGGCTTTCATGATGATGTCGGCCAGTTCCTGCGCGCTCTTCGGGCCAATGTCGAAAATCATGTCGTCGTCGGCCACGTCACTGGCGCTCTTCTGCACTGCCGGCTCGTTGGCGTCGAACTTCTTGCCGACCACCACATCCACCGCGATCGGGATGGTCGCGCCGCGCTTGGTCATTTTCTCCATGAGCATCTTGGCGGTCGGAATGAGATCCGCCTCGGCCAGCGACTTGCCGATTTTCTTGCCGGCTGCGGCCAGAAAGGTGTTGGCGATACCGCCGCCCACCACCATCTGATCGACCTTCTCGGACAGCGATTCGAGCACCGTGAGCTTGGTGGAAACCTTGGAGCCACCGACGATGGCGACCATCGGCCGCTTCGGGTTGAGCAGCGCCTTGGTGAGCGCGTCCAGCTCTTCGGTCAGCAGAATACCGGCGCAGGCCACGGGCGCGAACTTGGCAACACCGTGGGTCGAGCCCTCAGCGCGGTGCGCGGTGCCGAAGGCATCCATCACGAACACGTCGCACAGCTTGGCGTACTTCTGCGCGGTCTCATCGACGTTCTTCTTCTCGCCCTTGTTGAAGCGCACGTTTTCGAGCAGCACCAGTTCGCCGGCCGCGACCTCGAAGCCGCCGTTGATCCAGTCCTTGACCAGGCGCACCGGCTTGCCGAGCTTCTTGCTGAGCACGTCGGCCACCGGCTTGAGCGAGTTCTCCTCGCTGTACTCGCCTTCGGTCGGACGGCCGAGATGGCTCATCACCATCACCTTGGCACCGGCATTGAGGCAGTGATTGAACGTGGCCATCGAGGCGCTGATGCGCGCATCGGAGGTCACCTTGCCGTCTTTGACGGGCACATTGAGATCAGCGCGAATCAGCACGCGCTTACCTTTGAGGTCGAGATCGGTCAGCTTGATAACAGACATTGCTTGGCTCCGGGAAATGTAGGGCGGTTTAGGCGCTTCGCGCCGTAACCCGCCGATCGACTGGTAGGTTACGTGGCTGTTGTGCCGCTAACCCACCCTACATGTTTTTATTACTTGGCGACGTGCTGCACCATGCGCAGCATGTTGCAGGTGTAGCCGTACTCGTTGTCGTACCATGCCACGACCTTGACGAAGGTGCTGTCCAGCGCGATACCGGCTTCGGCGTCAAACGTGGACGGAGCGGTGTTGCCGACGAAATCGGTGGAGACCACTTTCTCATCGGTGTAGCCGAGCACACCCTTGAGCTCGCCTTCCGAGGCCTTCTTCATGGCTGCGCAGATCTGCTCGTAGGTGGCTTCCTTGTTGAGTTCTACGGTCAGGTCGACCACCGACACGTCCGAGGTCGGCACGCGGAACGCCATGCCGGTGAGCTTCTTGTTCAGCTCCGGCAGCACCTTGCCGACGGCCTTGGCGGCACCAGTCGAGGACGGGATGATGTTCTCGAGAATACCGCGGCCGCCGCGCCAGTCCTTGGAGGACGGGCCGTCGACAGTCTTCTGCGTGGCGGTGGCAGCGTGCACGGTAGTCATGAGGCCGCGCTTGATGCCCCAGTTGTCGTTCAACACCTTGGCAACCGGCGCCAGGCAGTTGGTGGTGCAGGACGCAGCCGACACGATGGCCTGGCCGGCGTAGGTCTTGTGGTTCACGCCGTACACGAACATCGGGGTTTCGTCCTTCGAAGGCGCTGACTGCACAACCTTCTTGGCGCCAGCCTTGATATGGGCCTGACAGGATTCAGTGGTGAGAAAGAAGCCGGTGCAATCGATCACGATATCGGCGCCGACGTCGCTCCACTTCAGGTTGGCCGGATCCTTTTCGGCGGTCAGGCGGATCTTCTTGCCGTTCACCACCATGTTGCCACCATCCACGGCAATGTCGCCGTTGAAACGGCCGTGCACGGAGTCGTACTTCAGCATGTAGGCCAGATAGTTCGGTTCGAGCAGGTCGTTGATGGCGACGATCTCGATGTCCTTGAAATCCTTCGCGACGGCACGGAACACCATGCGGCCGATGCGGCCGAAACCATTGATACCGACTTTAATTGCCATGTGACTATTCCCCTTAAAGTTTAGAAATCTAGAAAAGCGATTCGACGGTCTTCACCACGTTCTCAACGGTGAAACCAAATTCCTTGAACAACACCTTGTCCGGTGCGGATTCGCCAAAGCGGTCGATACCGACTACACGGCCATTCAGGCCGACGTATTTGTACCAGCCATCGGATACCGCCGCTTCCACCGCCACACGTTTTGTGACGGCACTCGGCAACACGGATTCGCGATAGGCCGCATCCTGCGCGTCGAACAGCGAGGTCGACGGCATGGAGACCACGCGGATTTTTTTGTCGGTCAGTTTTTCCGCCGCGCCCACGGCCAGCTGCACTTCCGAACCGGTGGCGATCAGGATCACGTCCGGGGTGCCGGCGCAGTCCTTCAGCACATAACCGCCCTTGGCGATGGCCGCGATTTGCGCGTCGCTGCGCTTCTGGTGCGGCAAATCCTGGCGCGAGAAAATCAGGCAGGACGGGCCATTCTTGCGTTCGATCGCCTGCTGCCAGCACACCGCCGACTCCACTGTGTCGCACGGACGCCACACCGCCATGTTCGGAATCATGCGCAGGGTCGGAATCTGCTCGATCGGCTGGTGCGTCGGGCCGTCTTCGCCCAGACCGATCGAGTCGTGGGTGAACACGAAGATGCTGCGAATTTTCATGAGCGCGGCCATGCGCAACGCGTTGCGCGCGTATTCCGAGAACATCAGGAAGGTGGCGCCGAACGGAATCAGACCGCCGTGCAGGGCCAGGCCGTTCATGATCGCGGACATGCCGAATTCGCGCACGCCGTAGTTCACGTAGTTCGCTTCCACGTTGCTGACCATGGGCTTCATGCCCGACCATTCCGTGAGGTTGGAGCATCCCAGGTCCGCGGAGCCACCGATCAGTTCTGGCAGCACGGGCGAGTAGGCTTCGATGCAGGCCAGCGATGCCTTGCGGGTTGAGGTGCCCTTGGCGTCGGCGTTGTTCTTGGCGACAAAAGCGGCGGACTTGGCCTTCCAGTCGGCAGGTAAGTCGCCGCCGGCGCGGCGCTCGAATTCCGCAGCCAGCTCCGGGTAGGCCTTCTTGTACGCGGCGAATTTTTCATTCCAGGCCTTCTCGGCCGCCACGCCCTTGGCCTTGGCGTCCCAACCATTATAAATATTGGCCGGCACTTCGAAGGCGGCATGGTCCCAGCCCAATGCGGCCTTGGTCAGGTTGATTTCATCCTGGCCGAGCGGCGCGCCGTGGCAAGAATGGCTGCCCGCCTTGTTCGGCGAACCGAAACCGATGGTGGTTTTGCAGCAGATCAGCGACGGCTTGTCGGTCATAGCCTTGGCCGTGACGATGGCCTTGCGCAGCGCTTCCGGGTCGTGACCATCGACATTCGCGATCACATGCCAGCCGTACGACTCGAAACGCATCGGCGTGTTGTCGGTGAACCAGCCTTCCACGTGACCGTCGATTGAGATGCCGTTGTCGTCCCAGAACGCGATCAGCTTGCCCAAGCCGAGCGTGCCGGCCAGCGAGCAGGCTTCATGCGAGATGCCTTCCATCAGGCAGCCGTCACCCATGAATACATAGGTGTGATGATCAACGATATCGTGGCCCTTCTGGTTGAAGCGGCCGGCCAGCGCCTTTTCCGCGATCGCCATGCCGACGGCATTGGTGATGCCCTGGCCGAGCGGACCGGTGGTGGTCTCCACGCCGGGGGCGTAGCCGTACTCCGGGTGGCCCGGGGTCTTGGAGTGCAGCTGGCGGAAGTTCTTCAACTCCTCGAGCGGCAGGGCATAACCGGTCAGGTGCAGGAGCGAGTAAATCAGCATCGAGCCGTGACCGTTCGACAGCACGAAGCGGTCGCGATCCGGCCACTTCGGGTTGGACGGGTTGTGCTTGAGGAAATCGTTCCACAGCACTTCGGCGATATCGGCCATGCCCATCGGGGCGCCGGGGTGGCCGGAGTTGGCCTTTTGCACCGCGTCCATGCTCAGGGCACGGATGGCGTTGGCCAGTTCGCGGCGGCTGGGTACTGCCTGGTTCGGTTTGGCTGACATGGGCTATTTCCTCTATAAACTCGAAGCGGCGCAAAAAACAAAATCCCCCGGCTGGGTGCCATCGACACCGGATGCTGGCGCGTGCCCGCCGAAGGGATATTTCGTGTTCGTTCTATATATAAATGCCGGACTTCTGCGTACTTCGGTAAAGCGCGCATCCCCGGAAAAACAAGCGCGGTATTCTCCCCCAGGCGTCCTGTTTGGGCAAGGGTAAGCAGGCGCCGGGATTGTGGCGTCTTTTTATGGAGGTATTAGTGAAATGACAAAACGCTACTGCACTCGTCTGGTCCCGTACTGCCGGCCTAGCGGTTGGCCGCGACCCACGCCTGCCAGGTCTGGAACAGTTCCGGATCGCGTGTTGCCACCACCGAACGGGAATCCAGCCTGCTGGTGAACACTTCCTCGCCATCCAGGGTCACGGCCTGGCCACCGGCTTCGGTCAATATAAGGATGCCGGCGGCGTAATCCCACAGCTTCTGGCCACCGTGCAGATAGACATGGAAGCGTCCGTCCGCGAGCCAACACCAGTCGAGCGCGCTCGAGCCAAAATTACGCTGTGAACCATAGGGTGGCTCGGCGCCCAGTTTCGCGGCCAGCGCCCGGTCGAGGCGCTTGAAGTCGACCACGGCGATGGTGCGCTCGAGCGGCAGGTGGACCGGCACCTGCGTTCCCATCGACAGGCCATTCAGCCAGGAACCGCGCCCGCGCTGCGCCACGAAGCATTCGTCGCGTATCGGATCGTAGACCAGGCCGATCTCCGGTCGTCCGTCGATCAGTAATGCGAGCGACACCGAGAAAAACGGCACCCCGGCGGCAAAGTTGCTGGTGCCATCGAGCGGGTCAAGGATCCACAGTCCATGGCGCCCACTGGCGGCGAGCGCCTCGTCCTTCATGCGCCCCGGCGTCTCCTCGCCGAGAAACTGGTATTCCGGCCAGTTGCGCGCCAGTTCATGCTGCACACGATCCTGCATGGCATGATCGGCCTCCGTAACAATGCTGCCATCGTGCTTGATGTGGCGGCCGACGTCGGCGAAGCGCGGCAACAGCTCCTCCTGCGCGCAGCTGCGCATGAGCTGCCGCAGAACCTTTAGATCGGGCAGCGTCACGAGCCGTGCACCGGCAGCTTGACGACACGCGCCGGCGCCGGCGTACGCTCCTGAAGCTGCATCAGGGCCTTGTGAAATTTGCTCAGCAGACGCGGCATGATCTGCGCCGCCACGGCCGAGTAGTGCACAGCTTCATAGGCCACCGGTGCATCGAGTGCGCTGCGCTCACCCGGCCGGAAGTGTTGCCAGGCAATTTCGATCATGCGTCCACCCTCACGATCCACGAATATGAACTCCTCATTGTCCAGCACCGCCAGAAACTGCATGCTGCGAATCGGCACAAACAGGCAACCCCCGCCGCGTGCGCCAACAAGACGTGCGCGAGATTATAGGTCGCCGCCGGCAGCGTGCGCGGCTCGCGCGCTACTTCGTCGCGGCGGTAGAAAGTTTCTTCGACAATCATGAAATTTGTAGGTCGGGCTTCAGCCCGACAGACATAACACTAATCGTTATCGGCCTAAAGGCCGACCTACACAGCACTGCCTTTCCACTTGATCGAGCAACCCATGCTCGGAATCTGATCCTTCGGCCCCTTGCCGGTCTGCGCCACGAGTTTCATCGCCTCGAACAGGTCGCGGCGCGCATTCGGCACCGGCTCCTTGCGCGACTCGTCCAGCCGGCCGCGGTACTGGAGCTGGAGATCCTTGTTGTAACCGAAGAAGTCCGGTGTGCACACCGCGCCGTAGCGTTTCGCCACTTCCTGGGTTTCGTCGTAGAGGTATGGAAACGGAAACTCAAGCTCCGTGGCCAACTTCTTCATGTTGTCGAACGAATCCTCCGGGTAGTCGCTGGGATCGTTCGACATGATGGCCGCCGTATGGATGCCGAACCCGTGCAGTTCACGCGCATCACGAATAATGCGGTCGCGCACCGACTTGACGTACGGGCAGTGATTGCAGATGAACATGACCAGCAATCCGTTCTGGCCGCGCTCGCTCTGCAGGGTATGGATCTTGCCATCCGTGCCGGGCAGGGAAAAATCCGGCGCTGGCTGGCCGAATTCGCACACCGGGGTTTCGGTTCTGACCATGACGCTCTCCGTAAACATACTGGGTGATACAGCCTGCATGGAGTTTACATGGGCGGTTGTGCGGATGAAAACGCCGGATAACCGGGGGCCGGCGCGGTGCCTCCTCCTGCGGCTAATTCGCGTATGATTCAGTGCAATGGTCAGGCATATCCCGCAATCCCGCCGCTACGCCGCGGTGATATTTCTCGCAGTAAGCCTTGCGGCCGATGGCGCGCGCGCCGAGGTGCGCGAATTGGTGCTGGGCGTGGCGCCATTGCTGAGCGAGGCGGAAACCCGCGCCCAATACCAGCCATTGTGCCTTTATCTGGCCAGCGTCACGCACCTGCCGTGCCGCATCAGCACGCGCCCGAACTTCCTTTCGTATTGGGAGACAATACGTCGCGGTCAGGAATACAACCTGGTTCTCGATGAAGCGCACTTCACCGATTACCGTGCGGAGAAAATGGGCTATGTGGTCTTGGCCAAGATTCCGAACACGGTCACCTACTCGCTGATCGTGCCGCGCGCCGCCAAACTGGACGACCCGGCACGACTGGTCGGCCGGCGCATTGCCACGCTCGGCATCCCGAGCATGGGTGCGGCGCAGCTCAACGGTCTGTTCACCAAGCCTTCAAAACAGCCAATACCGGTGGAGGTCGACAGCGCCGCGGATGGCTTTGCGCTGCTGCGCGAGAACAAAGTGGCGGCGGCGATCCTGCCGACGCCATTGGTGCGCGATGAGATTGTGCGCGGCGCGCCGTTCCGTGTCGTGCTCAGCACCGCGCCGTTGCCGCACATGGGTATTTCCGCCGCGCCGGAGCTCAGCGCGGAACAGCGAAAACTGCTGCGCCAGACACTGCTCAATGCCCACAAGACCGATGCCGGCCGTGTCATGCTTGCGCGTATCGGGCTCGAACGCTTCGACCCGGCGAATGCTACGGTGTATGCCGGCCAAGGACGGATACTCAAGGAATATTGGGGGTACTGACAAGCCAAGTCAGCGCCCACACACCAGGCTGAGAATGGTGTGGAGGGCACGTATATTGCAATGTAAGGGTGGTAGTGACAGGCAGGAGTACAGCCATGCTAAACCACCGACTACAGCAAATGAGCGTCTCCGCACTGGGCGCGTTGATCGCCGTTACCATCGCGTTCTCGCCCCGGTCAGCCACCGCAGCCGGCAACGAACTGGTGCTCGCAGTCCAACCCATTCTGGATGAGGGTTTGACGCGCAAGGCCTTTCAGCCACTGTGTGATTATCTGGCGCAAGCCAGCGGGCGGCCTTGCCGGCTTTTAACCAGCCCGAATTTCTACGCCTATTGGGATACAGTGCGGCAAGGCACGGCGTTTAATCTGGTTCTGGATGCCGCGCACTTCACTGACTACCGGGCACAGAAACTCGGTTACCACGTGCTCGCCAAGATCCCGGACACCGTCACCTACTCACTGGTAACGCGCGACAACGCGCTTCTCGTGGACGCGAGTGACCTGGTCGGCAAACGGGTCGCCACGCTTGGCATTCCGAGCATCGGTGCCGCCCGCCTGAATGGTCTTTTCCCGAATCCATCACGCCAACCGGTCACGGTCGAGGTTGCTGCTGTCGAGCAGGCCATGCGCCTGCTGCTGGACGGCAAGGTGAACGCGGCCATTCTTCCCACTCCCATCGTGGCTCAGCAAATGGCCAGCGGTGGCGGCGTGTCCGTGGTGCTGACCACCGACCCCATCCCGCATATCGGGCTCTCCGCGGCTCCATCGGTCGACGCCAACACGCGCAGCGTCCTGAGCAAGGCGCTCCTGAACGCACATACCAGCGAAAATGGCCGAAAGATGCTTAAACGGATTGGTTTCGAACGATTCGATCCGGCGACCGCCATCATCTACACCGGCCAGGCGAATATCCTCAAGGAATACTGGGGGTATTGAAGATCACCGCGGACCGCCCGCACCGGGAAAGGTGATCACCCCGATGCGGACAGTTGGGATCAATCATTCATTGTTCGATTGCTTCGCGTCGTTGCCCACGACAAACTTGCTGAATTCCACCAAGGGCGTCAATGCGGCACGAACCAGCGTGCGCAGCGCTTCACGTTCACGGATATAGTCCGCCAGCGGTGGACTCAACCGGTAATAGGTTTCCACAAACGCCCGACCCAGCGTATTCGGCAACAGCACCTGGTCACGGAACAGGCGCAGGGACTGCACTTCTTTGGCCATCGGGGTGCCGTATGCCGCGGTGGCGATGAAACAGCCGCCGCCACCACCGCCACTGCTCGGACTGGAAACCGTCACGTCGACAGTGTCACTGCTGCTGGCACCATCGTTGTCTGTCACTGTCAGCTGAAAGGTCAATGTTCCGGTTGTGCCCGGTGCGGTGAAGCTCGCCGATGCGGCATTGGCGCCAGACAGCGTCACCGCCGTGCCCGCCGTTTGCACCCAGGCATAACTGACAATTGAACCATCGACGTCCGTGCCGCTGCCGTTGAGCGTGACAGCCACGCCGGGGGCAACGGTCTGGTTCGATCCAGCATTAACGATTGGCGGGATGTTTGCAACGAAGCTCTCGACAACCCCCGCATTATCCGTGCTGTAGCGATCGGGCGCGACAGCGCCGGTGCCCGCGCCTCGCGAGGCGAAGCCCCGGTGGCATAGCGTGTAATCAACACTATCCTGCGCCTGCATTGCGGCGAGCAGCGCATCGCGTCCCTCGATAATTGTCGGAGCGGTCGGAGTCAGCTTATAACCCGCCACGAGGTAGTTTTTCATCCGGTCCTGCGCCTGCGCGAACGTGAGCCGCGTCGTATCGTTGAGCAGGTTGCTGTAGCACGCCCAAAGCATCGAGGCCCAGACCTCGCCCGTATTATGCACCTCGGCATTGTTGGCGCCGTCAGCGCCGAACGCCGGTGTAGGGATTGCCGGCAATGCCACGCCATTCTGGATGTGCTTAAACGTCAACGGATTCTTCGACACGTCCCGCGAATAGGGGTAGCGGCGGATACCATAGTAGTAACCGTTGTTCGCCACATCAGGCGCTAACGCTGGACCGCCCATGAGATAGCCTGCCACCGGGTAGGTACCGTCGTAATTTGCGTTGCTGGGCAAGGCCGAGTCGCCAGCCTTGACGAGTAGCAGGAGTGCGTGAAAATCAGCCCAGCCTTCACCCATGCCCCCCGACTGGTTGGTCGTAAGGCCGTTGGCATCCGCGATCAGGCGGTTGCTGATGTAGTGGCCCCATTCGTGGGCGATCACCGAGTTGTCCAGGGTGCCATCGCGGTTGACGCCCGTCGCGCGCGCGAGCCGCACGTTAACGCCGGGCAGCTGGCCCTTGATGGCGGCGCCATCGGACAGCGGGACTGACAACGACGGGATCGTGATCGACACGTCGACCCCGCCCATGTTAACGACAGCGTCGACGTTGTTGGCAATAATCACGGCGCTCGCGCCGGCGTCCTGCGCGTTCTTGACCTTGGACACGAAAGTGCAGGTGCCACGATCGATCAACGCAATGTTGCCGGTGATCGCCGCAGTATTGGTAAGTGCCGCACAGCCATCAGCCGGGGAGGCATAAACAACACTACCGGACACGTCGAATGACTGAGGGCCGAATGTCGCGGCGATGCCGCTGTTCTTGATGCCGGCAATTGCCGCCGGCGAGATGATCTTGACCAGCTGTGCCCCGTTACCCGTGAACACGTACATGCGCATCCGCGGCTGCGCGCCATCGGACGGCGTGTACATGTTCGCATTGCTCAACCCGCTGAAGTCCTGTGCTTCGGCATTGATCGAGTCGTTGCCGAGACCGCCGCGTCCAAAGTTGTCCGCTTGCGCGTTGCCCGACGCCTCGTCGAAGCCGGCATCGTAATACCAGTCGTGCAGCCAGTTGTTCATGAAAAACAGGTTGCTCACCGACGCCATGATCTGCGACTTGCTGATATTCGGGGCTTGCGCAGTGTCGTAGGTGTAATCGAACACATTTGTGGCGCTGGTGCAGGCATGAAAATCGCCGCCGGTAGGCGGCACGCCCACATTGCATTCGGCGGGATCGACCGGCCCGAACAGGTCCGGCGTTATCAGATTGGCGAAGGCGTTAACGTTATTGCCCTGTGTCTGGGTCGAGCCAGGCAGGAGCCAAGGATCGTTACGACTAAACGGTGCGTTCTGGAGTGTGACAAGGTTCGGCACAACGAATGGTCCTTGATAGCCGTCTGGTGTCGCCGTTGGATGCGGGAAACCATTTCGGCCGCTCGGCCCTGGCAGTGGCAGGTTGTTCCCGCCGGTTTCCGCGAACACCCGGTACGAGAACGCTACGTCGCTGGTCTGGTTGTGGCGATACAGTACCGACAAGTCGCTCGCGGCGACGACATAAGCATAATAATCCGTCGAGCTGGATAACTTGCCGTCAAGCATCTGCACTTCCAGGTAATAAGCAGGTACGAGTTCATTCGGCAAACGAAACAAGACTGGCTTCACACGCACCGGCGCATTGAGCTGTGAACCATCAGTACCTGTGGTTCCCGCCGGAAGGTTGAAGTATTGATAGCTATCGCGCGCTCCGGCCGCCTGGAGCAGCGCGCCGGTATGTGCACCGAAGGACCAGTCGGCAAGCGCAATGGCGACCGAATCTGACGGTGCGAACTTGAATGGTGCAGTACTTTTACCATCCTGCAGGAAACCGCCTATGGCCACCAGTTTACGATCGGGGCCAAGCAGAACGGAGGCCTCCTCGCGAAAGACCTCAATTCCGTTAATACGGTTGCGGAATTTTACAATTGTGCCGCCGTTAGGGAGGGTCTGTGTGGACGTCATGAGTGCCGCATCGGCCTGTTGCGACGACAATGAATAGTAAGCACCAAGACCACGCAGGTATGAGCGTGCCGCGGCGACCGGATCGGCCGGCGCAAGAGCCGCTATGGCCGCTGTTTGACCCGCCACGATGCCGTCACGCTGCGCCCACAGGAAGGTTGGCACGCCAAGCCGGGAATTTACCTGTACTGCGTCCCTGGCTCCGGCCATCGAGAAGGGCGCAGCGCGCCGAGGTGCATCGGCCAGCAGATCGATGCTGGGCAGGTCGCGCGCTTGCGCGAGGGAAATTCCGAGAATGGAGACAGTAATACAAACCAGAGTGCGGGATAGCGCCTGCACCAGTAAATCAAAGCATCGTATGCTTTCCTGTCGCGGAAATCTTTTTGATGACCAGGCTGGCGGCAATCCACGATGGCTCGACACAGCGTCCGAACCGGTTGAGAAACGGATAATGCGAATAGTCATGCAAGTGCTCCCATGAACGACAAAAACAGGCCTTGCGTGCATGAGAACCTGTTTGCGGACCGCCCGCACCGGGAAAGGTGATCACCCCGATGCGGACAGTTGGGATCAATCATTCATTGTTCGATTGCTTCGCGTCGTTGCCCACGACAAACTTGCTGAATTCCACCAAGGGCGTCAATGCGGCACGAACCAGCGTGCGCAGCGCTTCACGTTCACGGATATAGTCCGCCAGCGGTGGACTCAACCGGTAATAGGTTTCCACAAACGCCCGACCCAGCGTATTCGGCAACAGCACCTGGTCACGGAACAGGCGCAGGGACTGCACTTCTTTGGCCATCGGGGTGCCGTATGCCGCGGTGGCGATGAAACAGCCGCCGCCACCACCACCGCCACCGGAAGGTGCTGGATCATTATCGGCAATGGTAACTGTGGCACTGGCAGGCGCACCGATGCTGTAGCCGGCACCCGCGGCCAGCGTCAGGACAACGGTTTCATTGCCTTCGTACACCGTATCGTCGACAGGCGTGATCGTGACCGTGGCCGAGGATGAAGCCGCAGGGATAATGACGCTGCTGCCCACGGCCGCGTAGTCTGCAACGCTGGTGGCAGTTCCACTCACGGCGAAATTCACGGTCAAGGCCGAGGAGGTGGCGCCAGTGCGGGTGATCGTGAAGGTGCCCGTATCGGTGCCGGTCTCTGCTGCGGCGGCATCCGTCGCGGTCACCGTCACCGTCGGCGGCACACCGGTACCGGAGAGCTGCACGCTTGCTGGTGAATTGGTTGCCGTGCTGGTAATGATCAGTTTGGCAGAACGCTCGCCGATACCGCTCGGCGTGAAGTTCCGCAAGACCGTGCAACTCGCCCCCTGTGCCAGCACCATGCTGTTGGCACAGGTACCGCCGGCAGCAGCAAAATCGGCAGCGTTGGTTCCGGTAACACTGACGGCGTTGCTGGCACTGAGCGTCACCGAATCATTGTCGGTATTGGTGAAAGTAACCGTTTGCGCCGCCACAGTCTGGCCGATTTCGATCGCGCCAAAGTCCACGCTGGCGGGACTTGGCGCCAGATAACCCACCACTCCCGCAGCGACAGCAACGACGGCGGCAGATGCGTCGACAATTCCCGCACCGCACGTTGTCACCGTGCAGTCCGAACCCGTTCCCGTGGGAAAGGCGCGCGCGCTGCTCTGGAGGGTGGACAATATCTGGGCTGGCGTTAATGTCGGATTCAACGACAACATGAGCGAGACAACGCCAGTAACATGGGGCGCCGCCATGCTGGTGCCCTGGTAATACACGTAGGCATCACCGCCCGGAGACGCCACCGGGGTCGTGGTACCGGTATTGAGTGTGGACAGAATGCCATTTGGATCGTTCGCAAAGCCTTGCGCGCCCCCCGGAGCGGCGATCTCAACCGTGGTCCCGTAGTTGCTGTAGTACGCACGTCCGCCATTGCGGTTGACGGCCGCGACGGCGATCACGTTGTTGCAAGTCGCAGGCTGCTCAGGTGTTGTTCCGAGGTTGACGTTGCTGTTGCCGGCCGCCACCACCACCACGGTGCCTGCGCCAACGGCAGCGTCAATCGCGGATTGAAAGGTAATACTGCAAGCACCACCACCGCCCAAACTCAGGTTAATGACTTTGGCGGGATTCGCATTCGTCGTTACCCCCGATACGGCGAGCCCTGCCGCCCAACGCATCCCGTCCGCAATATCCGAGAGATAACCGCCACATTTCCCCAGCACCCGCACCGGCAGAATTCTCGACACCCAGTTGATGCCGGCTACGCCGGCACCGTTGTTGCCGGTCGCACCGATGGTTCCGGCCACGTGCGTACCATGCCAGGAACTATCGCTGACATCAGTGCAAGGAGTGAGGGGATCGTCTACGTCAGCCTGGGTTACCCAGTCACCTGGATCGGTGGGATCGCTGTCGCGCCCACCGCCATCGTTGGCCGCAAAGGTGTTTGTCACAAAGTCATAACCGGGAACCACACGGCCGGTGATATTCAGGATATTGCTGTCAATGTCCGCATGCGGCACCAACCCGGTATCGAGTACCGCCGCGACAATGCTGGCGGAACCGGTGGTGATGTCCCAGGCACCGGGAAGATTGGCGCCGCCCGCGACCGCCGCGTAGGGCGCCTGTGCCACAGAAGCATGCAGGTCCCACTGACTGGCGTACTGGGTATCGTTCGGAAACAGCAGCGGCCGCATGATCCGATCCAGTTCGGCGTATTCAACCTGCGGGTCGGCGCTGAGCCGGCGCACAATGGCCTCTACCTCGGCAATGGGCATGGGCCGTGGCAGCTGCATGACCTGGGCATCGCCGGACATGGCGCGAAAATGGGTCAGCGGAACACCCGCCGCGGTGCTCAGGTTGACGACTTGGCGCGCGCTCATCGTTGTCATCCGGGCAGTCTGCATATCGCGCAGCTTGACGATAATTCGGTCAGTGGGAATCTCCTTCGGTGTGGCGGATATTGCGGTGACAAAACCGCCGCCGGCTTGTGCCACGGAAAGAGACATGAGCGGCACAGCAGTGAGCGTGGTAACGCTTGCGAGCACAACGAACCATTTGTTATTGATCACGACCAGCCTCCCAAGGAGAATTATTGGATAATCGGTTCAGCGATGCGGCTTGTGGTGCAGCAGGCGATCGGGTTCAGCGTACTCAACCTCTGGTCTTGTTGCCAATCCATTCACGACGCGCTGAAACTGTTCGGCGTCCACGGCACCCTCAATACGCAGCACATGTGTACCACCCGACATGGGACGGACATAGGCCACCGTTACGCCAGTATCGCGCGTGAGTTCATCAAGGTAGCCCTGGCGGGCAGGGTCCAGAGCAGGGTCGCGAAATTTAATGATCACCTGGGTCATCTGCTTGATCCGAGATGGGTCCGCCTGCTGCACGGAGTCGACGGTAGCCGACGTGGTGTTACTGGCACAGCCTGAAAGTACCATTAATGTCATCAAGCTGCGTGCAAAAGTGAGCGTCATGGGGAGCGGACGCTGGCTTACGATGGCTGTCAATTCCATTACTAACTATCCCTGTAGCAATTCAATTAAATACTAAGTTGTTATTCTTACTAGCCGACCATGTGCCAAAATACCCTACGTGTTCAGCGCCTACTTGGCAAGTCCTGCCTTTCAATGGCAATCCATGCTCAATTAAGCCTGAATCAATACAAACTCGGCTGATAGCAACAGGTACGTGCGACGAAAGGCATTTATTCTTCGATGAATAACACAGATCTTACGCAGCGCGGCCTCCGGGTTCTCTGGCACCCGTGTACCCAGATGCGCGACCACGAGAACTTCCCGCCGATCGCCATCAAACGCGGTGAAGGTGTGTGGCTGGAGGACTACGACGGACGGCGCTATCTCGATGCCATCAGCTCCTGGTGGGTGAACCTGTTCGGCCATGCAAATCCGCGCATTAATGCGGCGATTACCGCGCAGCTCGGAAAGCTCGAACACGTCATTCTCGCCGGCTTCACCCATGAACCGATTGTGACGCTCTCCGAACGGCTGGTGGCGCTGGCGCCGCGTGGGCTCACGCGCTGCTTCTATGCCTCGGACGGATCGAGCGCAGTCGAGATTGCGCTCAAAATGAGCTTCCATTACTGGCGCAACCGCGGCGAATCACGCGCACGATTTATTTCCTTGAGTAACAGCTACCACGGCGAAACGCTTGGGGCGCTTTCGGTCGGGGATGTGGCACTCTACAAGGAAACCTACGCGCCGCTGCTGTTGCAGGCGATCACGGTAGCATCACCGGACTGCTATCTGCGCGAACCGGGCGAATCCTGCGCCAATTATTCCACACGCCAGTTTGCCGCGATGGAAGCGGCGCTCGCCCGGCATGCGCACGAGACCTGCGCCGTCATTGTCGAGCCATTGGTGCAGTGCGCCGGCGGCATGCGCATGTACGATCCGGTGTATCTGAAGCTGCTGCGCGCCGCCTGTACGAAATACAACGTGCACCTGATCGCCGACGAAATCGCGGTCGGATTCGGGCGCACCGGCACGATGTTCGCCTGCGAGCAGGCCGGCATCACGCCGGACTTTCTGCTGCTCGGCAAGGGACTCACGGGCGGATATCTGCCGCTGTCGGTGTGCCTGACCACCGATGATATCTATCAAGCCTTCTATGCCGAATACACGGCACAGAAGGCGTTCCTGCATTCGCATTCCTACACTGGCAACCCGCTCGCCTGCGCGGCAGCGAACGCCACGCTCGATATTTTTCGTGATGACGACGTGTTGAACAGTAACCGCCAGCTCGCGGCGCGCATGACAACCGCCACCGCGCATTTCGCCGAACACCCGCATGTCGCGGAGGTGCGCCAGCGCGGCATGATCCTGGCGATCGAGATGGTGCAGAACAAGAAAACGCGCGCGCCCTATCCGTGGCAGGAGCGGCGCGGGTTGGCGGTGTATCGCCATGCACTTGAAAATGAGGCGCTATTACGTCCGCTCGGTAATGTCGTGTACTTCATGCCGCCATATGTCATCACCGAAGCGCAAATCGTCCAGCTGGCCAAGGTGGCGTGGGAAGGGATTGACCACGCAACTCACTAGACACGGTACTTTTCTTTGGAAGCAGAAAGAAGGCGTGTAGAACGCTGAACTGCTACTGGTTGGGATAGAGAACCTTAGAGAGCGCGGAGAAATCCGGAATGCCGACGCTGTGATCGTCGAATTTGAGGACAGCGGCGATATAGCGGTACGACGCTTCGATGGCCGCCGGCGTGGCAGCGCTGTCGATGATGCGCGACGTCGGTTCCGACGCCGACAGAAAGCCGACGAACTCCCAAGCCTTGCGTCCCGGCAATGGATAGAGCACCACAACGCGCGCTCGCGGGCCGGGGGCATGCCCTTCGCCGCTGACCAGAATATCGTACGAAATCACCGGCACCGGCCGCAGCCGCCAACCCATCACACCCAGTAGCCAGGGCGGCGCATGGGGCACGTTCGCCAGCTCCGGCAACACCACCACTTCCGCCATGCAGGCGCTTGGCAGCAGCAACGGCAAGTTGTCGGTGGGCACTTCGAGTGCATGCACCGGCGCTCGCTCGATGGTGCTCATGTGGAACGCTCCAGACGCATCAGAAAACCGGCGAGCGCGCGTGGTTCGAAAACCAGTACCGGCACATGCCCGGCACGCACCCAGGCGCCGCTGAACAGATGCCCGGTCGGCATGGGCGCCGGTCCCAGCGGCACAAACGGTTCGATGCGCTCGTATTCCCGCGCTAAAAGCTGCAATTCATCGGCAACCAGGCCAATCGTTTTCTCGCCGGCCTGAAAAAATACGGCGCGTTGCCAGGCATGGCGGGGCAACGGATCGAGATTGGCATCCAGTGAATAGGCGGGCGCGCGTCCGGGAGTCTTGGCCTGCCAGGCAGCGATGAGTGCGCTCGGCACATCATTGATTTCAAGATGCTCGCGCTTCTCGATTACATAATTCGTGGTGTTGGGCAGGAGATAATCCACACCCATCAGACCGATACGCAGGTATTGTCCGGATTCAGCCATCGTTGCTTCTCAGTCTGCCGGTGTGATCATGCGCAGTAGCATCCTGCGACCGGATGAACATGGCGGGGCTCATCATTGGGTCATCCGAGTGCCAAATGCGCCGGCAAAAGGGAATTGATCCGGGCAAACAATTCGTCTTCCTGATACGGCTTGGTCATGTATTCGTTCACGCCGAGCGCAAACGCCTTGTCGCGATGTTTGTCGCCGGCGCGCGAGGTGATCATGATGATCGGCACCTGCTTGAGGCGCGAGTCCGAACGCACGCGCGACGTCAGCTCATAGCCGTCCATGCGCGGCATCTCGATATCCACCAGCATGACGTCCGGTATCTGGTCGCGCAATTGGTCGACCGCGTCCACGCCATCCTTGGCCAGCAACACGTCGATGCCGCGCTTCATCAAGAAGCGCTGCGTCACCTTGCGCACGGTAATGGAGTCGTCCACCACCATGACGACCGCGTTGCGGCGCACCGGTGCCGCCGTCTTGATCCCGATGACGGCATCAGATCCCGCAGCCTCATGAACCGCCGTGGCGACCATTTCCTCGCTTTGCAGGTCGCGCACCACGTGCATGCCTTCTTCGGTCAGCCACAATCCGGGCACATCCAGAATCAGCACCACGCTGCCATCGCCAAGAATCGTGGCGCCGCCAAGTCCTTCGATGCCGGCCAGCTGCGCGCCCAATGGCTTGATCACGACTTCGCGCGTGCCGGCGAGACCATCCACCTGTATGGCAACCTGGCGCCCGCCGCTGCGCCCCAGCAATACCGGCACTTTGCGGCCGGCGGGTGGCTGCGGTTGAATGCCAAGGCGCACTGCAAGATGCATGAACGGGTAGACCTGTTCTTGCCAGTTGAGCAGCGGCCGGCGGCCCATCTGAATGCTGTTGAGCTGCTCGACCGGCACTTCGAGGATGTTCACCACCGACGACAGCGGGATGGCGTACAGCTGTTCGCTGACGCGCACCATGAGCGCCTGGCTGATGGACAGCGTCAGCGGCAGACGGATGATGAACGTGGTGCCGACGCCGCGACGCGTATCCACGGTGATCGAGCCGCCGAGCTGCTTCACTTCGTTGTGCACCACATCCATGCCGACACCGCGGCCGGACAACTGCGTGACGCTATCAGCGGTCGAGAACCCGGCGACCAGAATGAACTGGATGAGTTCATCGTCCGAGAGGTTGGTACTGGAATTCATCAGGCCGCGCTCGATGGCCTTGCGGCGGATCGCAGCGATATCGAGGCCGGCGCCGTCATCCGCAAAACGGATCACGATTTCACTGCCCTCGTGGCTGGCCTGAATACGGATGTGGCCGATCGCCGACTTGCCAGCGTGTTTGCGATCGGCTTCCGACTCAAGGCCATGGTCGAGTGAATTGCGGATCATGTGTTCGAACGGGCCAATCATGCGATCCAGCACGGTGCGATCCACTTCCACCTCGGCACCGACCAGATCCAGCTCGACGCGCTTGCCGAGTTCGCGCGCCGTCTGGCGCACGATGTGGCGCAGGCGCGCGCCCTGCGTCGCAAAACTGATCATGCGCGTGCGCATCAAGCCTTCCTGCAATTCGGTATTGATGCGTGCCTGCTGAATCAGCACCGTCTCCGCCTGGCTGGCGTAGTTTTCGAGATTGGAACGGATGGTGAACAGATCGTGCAGACTCTCGGCCAGGCTGCGCGACAGTGTCTGCAGGCTCGTAAAACGATCGAGTTCGAGCGGATCGAAATCCTCGCCCAGTTGCGAGGCGACTTCCTGGGCACGTGCCAGAATCTGCGATTCGGACTGGATTTCGAGATCACGAATCTGATCGCGGAAGCGCGTCGTATTGCGATTGAGTTCGGCGAGGTTTTCGCGTAATCCGAAGATTTGCTGCTCCATGCGCGAGCGCGAGATACTGACCTCGCCGGCGTAATTCACCAGTTCGTTCAGCAAGGCAGTGCGCACGCGGATCTGGCCGCGCCGGTCGGTACCGGCACCTTCCGTCGTGTCCTCAACTTCCGCACGCCGGCTGATGTCCGTGTCACGCTCTTCTTCCATGGGCGCGATCAACGCAGCTGAACCTGTACCGGCCTGCTGGGCGTATTCCTCGCTCGATACTGCTTCTGCGACCATTGACGTAACGTCACGCGGCGTTGGCGCCGGCGCATGCCCGAGTCGGGCAAGCACCTTGGCGCTGGTCGCTGCGAAGACCGAAACCGGTTTCTGGTTCTGCATCTGGCCAATCATGGTGACGAGGGCGTCGTGCACCTCGTCCAGCAGGTCCATCAGTTCGCTGTCGGCATTGACGCGGCCGCTCTCGGCTTCACCGAGCAGGCTCTCGGTGTGATGTCCGAGGTTGCCCATGGTCATGGCACCGGCCATGCGCGCGCCACCCTTGAGGGTATGCAACTGGCGCTTGAGTTCCGCCACCGAGGCACGGTCGGATCGGTTGCTGCGCCATTTGGTCAGCGACTCTTCAATCGCCGCCATGATATCCGTGGCCTCCTCGAGGAAGATCTCGAGGAGTTCCGCGTCGAGGTTTTCCTCAACCGTGTCATTCGCAGCCATCGCCGGCTCTGGTGCCGATACCGATACCACCGGCTTCACAGGCTTGGACGCCGGGGCCTGCACCTCGGCAACGACCGGTGCTTGCGGGGTTACCGGCCCAATGCCCGCCTCGGCGCCAGACATGCGCGCCTGCATCTCGTGCGCGTGCTGCGCCACACTGGAGAACTCCTTCAGCGGACCTGGCGCACGGGTATCACCGCGACTGAGAGAATCGATCAATTGCTCGACGGCGCTGATCAGCCGGTCGAGCAGAGCGGAAACCGCGTCATCGACCGGATGCTGATGTGCCTGACAGCTGTGCAGCAGCTTCTCTACCTCGGCACTGGCCTCGGCCATCGGCTTGAGGCCCACCGCGCGCGCACTGCCTTGCAGGGTGTGGGCCGCCCGTATCAGGCTACTCGACACCTGAGCGCCGATTTCGCTGGTGCGGCACATTTCGATCTCATTGCGAACATTCTCGATGTGTCCGCGGGTCTCGCTGCTAAAAATCTGCAGCAGTGTGGCATCGAGCTGGGGCAGCTCTTCGCCCGCTGCCTCCCCCCTGGGAACCTCTGCCGGCATTACGGTTGTTGCTGTTGCCGCTGACGGAACGGTCTTCTTGGGCGCAACGGCGGTTTCAACCGGGCGGTTTTCGGCCAGTGCGTCGGCCACGGCGCGCAACGCCTCGGCATCGACAACCGGATCCGGACCACCTTCAAGTTGCGCCACCATTTCCGGCAGCACGTCACGTACTTTGTACAGGAGATCGAACATCTCTTCGCTGGGCGCGACCTTGCCTTCGCGCACCTTGTTCAGCATGTTTTCCAGTGACCAGCCAAACTCCGCAATGACAGAGGCACCGACCATGCGGCCGCTGCCCTTCAGCGTGTGGAATGCACGCCGCAGGTCAAGCAATGCGTCGCGATTGGACACGTCGGCGTGCCAGTCGGGCAACGACTTGTTGATGAGCGCGATCATTTCACGCGCATCCTCGATAAAGATGTTAATGATGTCATCGTCGCCATCGTCGTCGAAGACGGCATTTCGTGCCGGCGCGGCGGGCTTGACCGGCGCGGCGGCCGTTGTCGCCGTATCGGCCTTGATGGTCACACGGGGCGGCGCCTTGGCCAGCGCCTGCGCCTGCAATTGAGACCGCGCGAGTGCGGCGAGCGCATCGTACGACTGGCGCAATGTGGCCTCAACTTCGTCTGTCACCTCGCCACTGGTCGCCAGTTCCAGCAGACTGATCATCTGCTCGCAAAGCTGGCCAAGATGTTCCTGCTTCTGGGAACCGGCCAGCCAGGCGATGTCGCGCAGATTCTGCTGCATCGCGGAAATCGAATCACGATCGGCGTGATCGGCGGACCACGCCGTCAGACTCGTTTCGATACCGCTGAGCAACACATCGGGACTTCCGCTATCGGGCCGCTTGCCGGTCAGCGACGCCGCGAGGTCGCTGTTTGCGCTGACCAGCAGCAATTCGAGGTTCGGGCGATCGCGCTCCAGTCCCTCGACGTAGGCGCCGATGGTGCCGACGGCAACTGCCAGCGCATCGAGGATGGTGCTATCCGCAATGATTTGGCCGTCATGCATGCTCTGCACAAGCTGATTGGTGCTGACCACAAGATCGGCGGCACGTTCCTGGCCGAGAATCTGTAACGCGCCCTGAATCTGGTTCAGGAAATGCGGCACCGTATCGAGCAGGCTGGTTTGCTCCGGGGAGGCGGCGAACGTTTCGAGCGCTTCCTCGATCTTGCCAAGGTTGCCGCGTATCTCACCACCCACGGCGGCCACGAGCTGCTTGAATTCGGAATCGGTGAGCGAGGCATCGGAGATCTCGATGCCCGCCGTGTCCCCGACCGGCTCGCCGGCGCGCAGCTGACGCAGGCCGGCAATCGTCTCATCCACCTGCTTCTTCCAGGAGGAATCCGGAGTCTTGATGTCACGCGTGCTGCTTTCGAGCAGCAACATGGCGCCGGCCATCGGCAATGAGAGCGACTCGCTGCGTTCCAGCTCGCCACGCTGCAGTTGCTGGCAGAGTCCGGCAATCTCGTCGACCAGCGCCTTGAGCACCTCGACGTTGAGCATCTCGAGCGTGGCGGACATCCGGTGCAGCAGGGTAATCAGCGGCTCGAGCGTCGCCGGGTCGCCGTTCTCGAAATACGTGGACAGGAAATCCTGGGATTGTTCGATTTCCTTGTTGAGCGCATCGGCCACCGACTGCATGGCTTCGGGTGTCGGCAAGCCGTAATTTTCCTCGCCACCTGGCAACAGGCTATCGAGTGCAAAGGCCCGGCGTACTTCGGCGGCATAGCGCGTGGCAGAATGGGCCTGACCCACCTCGAAGAGCATCGCCTTGATCAGCGCCTCGGAGGTATTGCGCAGCAGACTGCGATCACTGCCGACGGCAATCTTCTTGAGTTGCTGTTCAAGTCGCGCCAATAGCCGTTTGCGATCGTTGTTGATGGCCACGGCACCGGACGCCAGCGCGTCGAAATACCCGCGCGACACCCAGAACAGCTGGGCAATGAGCGGCTGCGGCGCCTGTTGCTGCAAGCGCTCAATCAGTGAAGAAAGTTCATCGAGGTACCGGCGGTTGCCGGTGTCCCGCAGCCAATTGAGCAGAATCGCCTGAAACGCCGGCCGCAGCGAACGTGTTGCCACCGCGTAATCGCCTTCGGACAGCTTGGCCGCGGCATGCTCGATCTGCGGCGCGCGCACATCGAGATCCGGCTGAAAGAGATCGAGCTGATTCAGCAGTTCGGCGCCACGCAGGCTGCGCAACTCGTTGAGCAGTGGCAGGAGCCGCAACGGGGCATCCGGCTGGCCGAACTGAAGACGCGCCAGGTAATCCGGCAGCGTGAGAATACCGCGGATCAGTGTCTCGATAACGGGTGCGTCGGGGGCGAGCTTGCCGTTCAGGATCGATTCGGCCAGCGCCTCGGTTTCACGCGCCAGCATGGCCGCACCATCCAGCTCGACCATCTGCAGGGTGCCGAGCACCTGATGCAGATAGGTCGCGCAGAAACGCAGCTTGCTCTCGTCGGCAGTATTTTCAGTGTACGTCTCAAGAGCGAGACGCGCCTGCTTGAGGGTCTCGTCGATCTCGGCCTTGACCCAACCGAGAGTGCTCGGATCGACTTTACTGAGCGTGCTCATGCATTATCTGGCGCGCGTGGCGCGTTCCGGTTCATAGCGCGGGCGCGCCGCGCGCACCCTGTCTGACTCAGGCCGCCGGCAACTTGAAGCCGGCCACCGAGGCCTGCAACTCGCGCGCGAGTTCCGAGAGCTTGCCAATCGACTCCGCCGTCTGGCGTGTACCGGTGGAGGTCAGCGTGGTGGCTTCCTGGATCTGGCCCATGTTTTGCGACACGGTCGTTGCGTTTTCCGACTGTTCATGGGCAACGTGCGCGATATTTACAATCAGTTCCGAGAGCTGTTCGGACACTGACTCAATTTCACCGAGCGCCTGACCGGCGGCGTCCGCCAGACGCGTGCCCTCGACCACGCCCTTGGTGGTCTGTTCCATCGCCGCCACCGCTTCGTTGGTATCGGCCTGAATGGTTTTCACCAGGTCGGCGATCTGCTTGGTCGCCTCGCCGGAACGTTCCGCGAGGCGCTGCACTTCGTCCGCCACCACCGCGAAACCGCGACCGGCCTCACCCGCCATGGCCGCCTGAATGGCGGCGTTCAGTGACAGGATGTTGGTCTGCTCGGCAATGTCGTTGATGAGTTCCACGATTTCACCGATCTGCTGCGAGGATTCGCCGAGACGCTTGATGCGTTTCGCGGTTTCCTGAATGTGCTCGCGCATTTCGTCCATGCCCTTGATGGTATTCTGCACCGCCACCGAACCGCGCTTGGCGGTGGTCACCGAGCCTTGCGCCACTTCCGCGGAACGGCTGGCCGTGGCGGACATGTCTTCCATCTGCTTCGACATGCCGCGCATGCGCTCGGTGGTGTCGGTGATTTGCGACGCCTGACGGGTAGCCGCTTGGGTGAGCTCGTTGGCGGTCTGCCGGCTGCGCTCGGAAGCAACGGCCACCTGTTGCGCAGCGTTCTTGATACGCACCACGAGGTTGCGCATTTCCTTGACGGCGAAGTTGATCGAGTCGGCGATGGCGCCCGTGATCTGTTCGGTCACCTCCGGCTGAATACTGAGATCGCCGTCCGCGAGGTTACCCATTTCGTCGAGCAACTTCAGAATCGCGTCCTGCGTCTGACGGTTCTGCTCACCGCTCGCCTGTGCGCGGGCGCGCTGGTCGTTATACAGTTTCCATGCCACGAGCAGCAGGAAGGCCATGGCCAGAATTGCCATTACCACGGTCAGATACTTGGTGGCCTGGCGCTGATCATTGAGGGCGGTATACGCGGACACCAGTTTCTTCGAATCTTCGAGCAATGGATCGGACTGTTCAAACACCAGCTGCGAAGCGCGCTGCGAGACGAACAGTTCGGCGGCAATGGCCAAAATGCCTTCTACGTGGGCGTTGAGCTCGTTGAAAACCTCGTTGGCCTCATCCAGCTTGCTGCGCACGCTGGCCGGCAACTTTTCACGCAGCCGCAGGCTGGTTTCCTTGAAGAGTTTCGAGTCCTTGCCGAATTGCGCGGCGGCGACTGCCGCTTCGGCGCCGCCCTGGGAGAACAGGTTCACGTCCTTGGCGATACGCTGCGAGAGCATGCCCTGACGACTGGCGAGATAGAGCTGATCGGATTTCATGCCGGCAGCAGCGCCGGCTTCCACCACTTCGTCGGACAACGCCAGCAATAGCGGACTTGCCTGGTTGATGCCGACCACGTGATCGCGCAGCGCGACCATGGACTTTTCCTGTCCCAGAATCTGGTCAACGTTTCCGCGCATGGTTTTCCATTTGGCGTTCACTGAGGCCAGAGCATCCTGTACCTCCGGCGGGCTAGGCTCGATGCCGAGCTTGGCGTTGCCCTTGGTCAGATTGCCGGTAATGGAGTCAAAATCGTCGCGCGACGACTTGAGCGTCGGGAAGGCGCCCTCTTGGCCGTACACCGCCTCGCGCGCGTCCTTGGCCAGACGCTGCGACAACATGAGGAGCTGGGATGACTGCTCGATGTACTTGGTATCGCGTTCCGCCTGGGCGACGTCGCGTGTTACCAGGAAATACAGGGCGAGCAAGGACAGCACCAGCCCCAGAAGCAGGAATGGCATGCCGGTCACGAACCTGATCAGGTCTTTATTGAGGACCAGACGCGGCTGCTTGGATTGCAGCTCGATATAGCCCTCGCCGAGATCGATGTCGGTCTCGCCCGTCATCGATCCGGACTTGCCCCTTCTGAGAAAACCTAAAATTGCCATACACTGCACCTCATCTGGCTAGCTATTCCTGCTTCGTTATAAATTAAGAACCCGGTGTACTGACCCGATCTGATCCTCGACCGGCGCATCGCGCTGGTTGTCATACCGCTACATGCCGAAACGTTTCACTCGCTGCGAGTGAATTCATATCAAACACTCCCCACAATACATTCTCCCGAAGGAACGCACCGCTGACATGCACCAGCGCCGGATCATCCAGGCCGGTAATATCTTTTCTCTCTGTCTCTTCGTCGAAATGCCGCAGGCCGACCACTTCGTTCACCAGCAGCGCCGTGCTCAGACCCGGGATATTCAAAATCAACAACCGCGACCGATCATCCAGCCGCACCGTTTCCTTGCCGAAGAATTCCGGCAGATCGACGATGGTGACAAGCGTGCCGCGCACATTGGCAATGCCCTTGAGCCAGCGTTTCGTTCCCGGCACCACCGTGACCGGCGGGCAGGGCAACACTTCAGAGACATGATCCAGTGGCGTCACCAGCTGCAGGTCGGCAACACGAAAACCGAGCCCCGACCAGAGCGGCGCCGCCTGCACCTGTTCTGGAAGCCCGGGTGCGTTGCGACGGCTGTGCTCCTGCATCTGCTGCAGGAGGGCAAGGGGATCAATACGCGGCGTGGCCATGTCAGAGCGACTTGATCTTCTCCAGGAGTAATTTTTCCGTGACCGGCTTGACGATATAGTCCTTGGCGCCCTGGCGCAGGCCCCAGGCCTTGTCGGTTTCCTGACCCTTGGTCGTGCAAATGATGACCGGAATATTCGCCGAGGCCGGGCTCTTGGTGATCGCGCGCGTAGCCTCAAAACCACTCATTCCCGGCATGACCACATCCATGAGAATGAGGTCTGGTTTTTCAGCGGCAGCGCGGGTGATTGCTTCTTCACCGCTGCTGACCACGGAAACCGTGAAGCCGTTCTTCGTCAGCATTTCGCGCAGTAAGTGCACCTCGGTCGGCGAGTCATCCACCACCATCACATTCTTGATTGCCATAGCCTTAAGCCTCGTTGTTCGTATTATCCAAACTGCCGTTCACCGCTGCCCTTCCAGCCACCACCGAATGTCCGGCAGCTGTCAGTGCACGTATTTCGTAATCACTTCGATCAATTCTTCCTGCGTGAAGGGTTTGTTGACGTGCTCTTCGGAGCCTGCGATCCGGCCACGCGCCCGATCAAACAAACCATCCTTGCTCGACAGCATGATTACCGGTGTGTCCCTGAACTTCTTGTTGTTCTTGATCAATTGACAAGTCTGGTACCCGTCCAGACGCGGCATCATGATGTCGACGAAAATGATATCCGGACGATTATCGGTAATCAGTGACATCGCTTCGAACCCATCCGACGCCGTCAGCACGTCGTACCCGGCCTTTTTCAGCAACGCCTCGGCTGTGCGGCGGATGGTGTTGCTGTCGTCGATGACCATCACCTTAATGTTCACTCACCACCCCGCATGATTCGGCTGGACATTGTTTTCATCACTGAATATTAGATGCTAGCCCGCCGGCCAGGGTCCTATCCGGAAAGGATTTAAATGTAATTTCTTGATATTCTTCCCTAGAATAATGATTTATTAGCATAAAATGTTAGCAAAATCCATGCTGACTGACCGTAAAATGTCGGAAACCCGACATTTCTCCTGTATACCACCCCAAGTCGGGGGCGGCCTGCGAAAACGACCCGTGTGCTAGTCTGAATGGTGCTGCTCTATTAAAGCGGGAGAATTGCATGAATCATGCCAGAAGCAACTGGCAAAATCCTTGATTACATTCTAGACCTGCCAGGGATGCGTTACCATTAACTAAAAGCCCGTGGAGACAACAATTGGTGATTGAACATCTGCAAGCCGTTCCGCACCTCACTACTGCCCAGCGTGGCCCGCTGCAAATGGTTGAGGGTCACCTGCTCGCCCGTCAGATCGAGATTGAGCAATGGTTCCGGGCCCAATGGCTGACGACACCACCACCGTTCTATGCCTCGGTGGATTTGCGCAACAGTGGTTTTAAGCTTGCGCCCGTGGATACCAACCTGTTTCCAGCCGGGTTCAACAATCTCAATCCATCCTTCCAGCCGCTTTGCATTCAGGCCATTCAGTCGGCCGTCGAGCGCTTCTGCCCCAAAGCCTGCGGCATTCTGGTGGTGCCGGAGAGCCATACCCGCAATATTTATTATCTTGAGAACCTGGCAAACTTCGTCCACCTTCTGCAGTTGGCCGGTTTTCAGGCAACCGTTGGCTCACTGCTCCCGGAAGTGACCGCGCCGCAAACAATCTCCCTGCCCTCCGGGCGACAGATTACGCTCCGGCCCCTGACGCGGGACGGCAACAGGCTCATGGTCGGCGACCATACCCCGTGCTTCGTGCTGCTCAACAACGATCTCTCGGGCGGTGTGCCCGATATCCTGCAGGGCCTCGAACAACCAGTGGTGCCGCCGCTCGCCCTGGGCTGGGTGACGCGCCGCAAGTCGCAGCACTTTGCTCTCTACCAGAAAGCCGCCAGGGAATTCGCTGCGATTGCCGGCATTGATCCGTGGTTCATCGACCCGGTATTCCGCAAGTGCGGGAAAATCGACTTCCAGAAACGCGAGGGCGAAGACTGTCTGACGCACAATGTGGAGGAAGTGTTGAGCGAGATCGGCGCCAAGTATCGCGAATACGGCATCCGTGAGGAACCGTTCGTAATCGTAAAAGCCGACGCTGGCACTTACGGCATGAATATCATGACCGTGCGCAGCCCGGATGAGGTGCGCGACCTGAACCGCAAGCAGCGCACCAAGATGGGCCGCGGCAAAGAAGGCCTCAACGTGACCGAAGTGCTGGTGCAGGAAGGCGTGTACACCTTCGAAACCTGGGAAGAGGCCGTGGCCGAACCGGTGGTCTACATGATCGATCGCTTCGTGGTGGGCGGCTTCTACCGCGTGCACAGCGGACGCGGGGTGGACGAGAACCTGAATGCCCCGGGCATGACCTTCAAACCGCTCGCCTTCGCCGAGTCCTGTGTCAGCCCGGATCGCAACAGATCGCCGGATGCCTGCCCGAACCGTTTCTATGCCTATGGTGTCATTGCACGTCTGGCGCTGGTGGCGGCGGCGCGTGAAATTCACGCAGCCTGAGCCGGTTTCCCGGCACGCCGCAACCTTGACAGCCACCCGGCCGATGTTAACCTCCCGGTAAGACTGATTATTCTTTCGCAGGATGCACGCGCCGCGTGATGCGCATTACCCAGATCGCCTACGATTTTTCCGCAACCGACCGGCTCGGTCTCGCGCTGTTCACCTCCATTCTGGTACACATGGTGGTGATCCTCGGTGTCACCTTCAGCGCGCCGCGCATCCGCCTGCCGGGCGCGGAAAGTCTCGAGATCACGCTCGTGCAGACACGCAGCGACAAGACCCCTTCCAACCCGCAGTTCCTTGCCCAATCCAATCAGGACGGCGGCGGGACCAGCGAGTCACGCGACATCGCGCGCAGCCCCTTGCCGGTGCAGGAGATGAGCGACCAGAACAGCCGCATGCCGCTCGCCCAGCCGGAACCACAGCGGCGCGTAAAATCACTGAGCGACCTGATCGCGCTGCTCACCGGCGAGGAGGCGCGTCGTGCCGTGGCGGCGCGCACGCCGCGTCCGGAAAAGAAGGAAGAGCGTGTCACACCGGAACGCATGGGCTTGCCCGAGCGCAATGCGCGCGAGGCGGAGCGCGCGCGGCTGAACGCCGAGATCAATCGCAATTTCCAGGAATTCCAGGCGATGCCGCGCCACAAGTACCTGAACGCGCGCACCCAGGAATACCAATACGCCTCCTACATGGACGCATGGCGTGCCAAGGTTGAGCGCGTCGGCAACCTGAACTACCCCGAACAGGCCAAACGCCAGGGCATCGCCGGAAGCCTGGTACTGGACGTCGCCATCAAACCGGATGGCTCCTTGCAGGGCGTGCAGGTGCTGCGGGCTTCCGGCCAGAAAGTGCTGGACGATGCCGCCGTGCGCATTGTTGAACTGGCCGCACCCTATTCTCCCCTGCCGCCGGCCATGCGTGCCGACGTCGACATCCTGCACATCACCCGCACCTGGAAGTTTCAGGATACCGGTGTCACCAGCAGTAACGATTAAAGTTGTAAGTCTGAATACCGGGCACACCAAGCCAATGACCGCTGCCTTGCAGTCGGGGCATGGCTGCCGGATACTTAACGCATGCAAGATCCCGGCTCCTTCACCAACCATTTCCTGATCGCGATGCCCAACCTGCGCGATCCGAACTTCGCGCGCACCGTAACGCTGATCTGCGAACATTCCAGCCAGGGCGCCATGGGCATTGTCATCAACCGCGTCACCGACCTGCGGCTCGCCGACATTCTGCAGCAGATGGAGATCGAGGGTGGAGATTCGCGCCACCTCGACCTGCCGGTGTATGTCGGCGGACCGGTGCAGAACAACCGCGGTTTTGTACTGCACGAGCCGCTTGGCCAGTGGGAGTCGACACTCACCGTCACCGCATCGCTGGGGGTTTCGACCTCGCGCGATATTCTCGTGGCGCTGGCCGAAAACCGCGGCCCGGAGCGCTGTCTGCTGGCGCTCGGCTATGCCGGCTGGGCGGCCGGGCAACTGGAGCACGAAATCGGCGAAAATGCCTGGCTGTCCGGCCCGGCCGACCACCAGATTCTGTTCGATACGCCGGTGGAGGCGCGCTGGGGGGCGGCCGTGAAACACCTGGGTGTCGACCTCGCCGCGCTGTCGGGCGAGGCCGGTCACGCCTGAACGCCTTGAGCGCACACACCTGCCTCGGCTTCGACTACGGCACCAAGCACCTCGGCATTGCGGTCGGCGGCAGCGCCTCCGGGCGGGCCGAAGCGCTCGCCACCGTCAGCGTGCGCGATGGCATTCCGGATTGGGCTTCGCTCGACCGCCTTATAAATGAGTGGAAACCAGCCGCCCTGGTCGTCGGGCTGCCGCTCAACATGGACGACAGCGAAAACGCCATGACCCGGGCGGCGCGCAAGTTTGGACATCGCCTGCAGGGTCGCTACAATCTGCCTGTTCATCTGGTGGATGAGCGCCTGACCTCGGTGGATGCCAAAAATGCCCTGGTCGAGTCGCACGTTCCCTGGAAGCAGCGCAAGGTCAGGGTCGACAAACTCGCCGCGCAGAGCATTCTGCAGGCGTACCTGGACGAGCAACGACGCCCGAAACTGGAACCGCGCCATGCCGCAGACGACTGACATCGTGGACGTCAACGCCACCATCGCCTACATGGCCGACGAATTACGTCCGCGCCTGGCGCAGCATCCGCTCATGATCGGCATTCACACCGGCGGCGCCTGGATCGCGGAACGCCTGCATGCCCTGCTCGGACTGACCGACCCGCTTGGCACCCTCGATATCTCTTTCTACCGTGACGACTTCAGCCGCCTCGGCATGAATCCGCAGGTCAAGACCTCGAACCTGCCGGCCAATGTCGAAGGCCGGCATGTGATCCTGGTGGATGACGTGCTGCACACCGGGCGCACTATCCGCGCTGCGCTCAACGAGATCTTCGACTATGGCCGCCCGGCCTCGGTCACGCTGGCCGTGCTCATTCACCGCGACGGCCGCGAACTGCCGATCGAGGCGCAGGTGGTCGGACATCATCTGAAGCTGAAGAAGAACCAGCACATCAAGCTGCTCGGGCCGGAACCGCTCAAGCTCGAGATCCAGGAGGCACATACTTGAAGCGCGACGACCTGCAGTTCGACAGTCACGGGCGGCTGCGCCACCTGTTGACCATCGAAGGCCTCCCGCGTCAGACCATTCTCGATATTCTCAACACCGCCGAATCTTTCATCTCGGTCGGCGAGCGCGAAATCAAGAAAGTGCCGCTGCTGCGCGGCAAGACCGTGGTGAACCTGTTCTTCGAGGCCAGCACCCGCACCCGCACCACCTTCGAGATCGCCGCCAAGCGTCTGTCAGCAGACGTGATCAACCTCAACCCCTCGGCCTCCTCGACCAGCAAGGGCGAGACCCTGCTCGACACGGTACGCAACCTCGAAGCCATGCACACCGAGCTGTTCGTGGTGCGCCACCGCGAGTCCGGCGCCGCGCACCTGATCGCCGCACACGTGCCCGAACATGTGCACATCGTGAACGCCGGCGACGGCCGGCACGCGCACCCGACCCAGGCACTGCTCGACCTGTTCACCATTCGCCGCCACAAGGGCCCAATCGAAAATCTCAAGGTCGCGATCGTGGGCGATATCCTGCACTCGCGCGTGGCGCGTTCCGAGATCCATGCCCTGAATACGCTCGGCGCTGCCGAGGTGCGCGTGATCGCACCCAAGACGCTGCTGCCGACGGCGGTGGAAAAACTCGGCGTGCACGCCTACACCGACATGCGCGCCGGCCTTGATGGCGTGGACGTGGTGATGATGCTGCGCTTGCAGCGCGAACGCATGACCGGAGCGCTCATTTCGAGCGAACAGGAGTATTTCAATCTGTACGGACTCACGCAGGAAAAACTCAGCTTCGCCAAGCCAGATGCGATTGTCATGCATCCCGGCCCGATGAATCGCGGTCTGGATATCGATTCCGCAGTCGCGGACGGACCGCAATCGGTGATCCTGCCGCAGGTCACCTACGGCATCGCGGTGCGCATGGCCATCATGGCGCTGATCATGGGCGGAACACAGGCAGAGAGCGCACCGGCCGGCGGGAGGCGCACATGATGGGCATCGTGATCAAGGGCGGACGCATTATCGATCCGGCCAATAAACTCGATGTTGTCAAAGACCTGTACATCGACAGCACCGGTTTCATCACCGGCATCGGCAAAGCGCCGGAGGGCTTCGAGGCGACACGTACGATTGATGCGCGCGGCCAGATCGTGTGCCCGGGGCTCGTCGACCTGCGCGCGCGCCTGCGCGAGCCGGGGCTCGAATACAAGGCAACCATGGAAAGTGAAACCCGCGCCGCGGTCGCGGCCGGCATCACCACCCTGTGCTGCCCGCCGGATACCTGGCCGGTGATCGACACCCCGGCCATGGCGCAGATGATCCAGTCGCGCGCCTGGCGCTTCGGACTGGCATTCGTGCACCCGCTCGGCGCGCTCACCCAGGGCCTGGAAGGCAAACTGCTCACCGACATGGCGGCGCTCGAAGAAGCCGGCTGCGTGGGCGTGAGCAATGCGCTCGAACCGATCACCGACACGCTGGTGCTGCGGCGCGCCATGGAGTACGCCGCAACTTTCGATCTCACCGTCTACCTGCATGCCGAAGACCCGTGGCTGCGCAACAGCGGTTGTGTGCATGAGGGCGAGGTCGGCACGCGTCTCGGCCTGCCCGGCATTCCCGAGGCGGCCGAAACCGTGGCGGTGGCGCGCGACCTGGCGCTCATCGAGCAGACCGGCGTGCGCGCGCACTTCTGCAATCTGTCCAGCGCGCGCGCTCTGGCCATGCTGACCGAAGCACAAAAGCAGGGGTTGCCGGTAACCGCCGACGTGACCGCCCACCATCTGCATCTCACCGAGCACGACATCGGTTATTTCAACACCCAGTGCCACGTGCGCCCGCCGTTGCGCGGCCTGCGCGACCGCGATGCACTGCGCGCGGCGCTGAAGAGCGGCGTGATCAGTGCCATCTGCTCCGATCACCAGCCGCACGAACCGGATGCCAAGCTCGCGCCATTCGCCGAATCCGAGCCCGGCATCTCCGGCCTCGAGACCCTGCTGCCACTCACGCTCAAGTTGGTGGACGAGAAATTGCTGTCGCTCTCCGAGGCCATCGGCCTGCTCACCGCCAAGCCCGCTGAAATCCTCGGCGTCGAGTGCGGCGCCCTGGGCATCGGCGCCACCGCCGATATCTGCATCTTCGACCCCAAGGCGCACTGGATTCTGAGCGCCGACAAATTTGTCTCGCGCGGCCGCAACTCGCCCTTCCTCGGCTGGGAATTCAACGGACGTGTGACCCATACGCTGGTAGGTGGGGAAGTGGTATTTGAGCTGGGGGCTGCCTCGTAACCACTGAACGGTTGCACGATTCTTGCCGCGGCTGGTTAATTGGCGCGGACCTTGCGCGCCACGCGCCCAAGGCATAGGGTATTCATGTCTCGCCCACACCCCGGAGGTGATTGTATGGAAAGTGAATCGACAGCCAGTACAAAACCGGTTATCCAGTTGCGCGAGAAACGCAGGTTCAATTGGCTGGTGCTGGCCCTGTTGCTCGCGGTTATTGCTGTGGGTGCGGCCTCGCTCCTGCTGTAAGCCGTCTGCGACGAGGTTTCATTTCGTTAACGACACTGCCCTCGCCACGTGCAATGCATGAAACAAAAAAAGGCCCCGATGGGGCCTTTTTTTGGCGCTACTGACTTCAGAATGTCACATTGCGCATCGACTCGCCGAGCTGCGAGGCATTGGCGTCCTTGCCTTCGAGCTTGATGCGCAGACGCACGTCGTTCTGCGAGTCAGCGTTGCGCAAGGCATCATCGTAGCTGATGAGACCGGCCTCGTAGAGCGTGAACAGCGACTGGTCGAAGGTCTGCATGCCGGCCTCGCCGGACTTGGCCATGATATCTTTTACGCCCGGCACATCGCCTTTCATGATCAGGTCGGCGATGAGCGGCGAATTGATCATCACTTCCACCGCCGGCACTCGTCCCTTGCCGTCCTTCTTCACAATCAGGCGCTGCGAGATAATAGCCTTGAGATTGAGGGCCAGATCCATGAGCAACTGGCTGCGCCGCTCCTCGGGGAAGAAGTTGATGATGCGGTCGAGTGCCTGATTGGCATTGTTGGCGTGCAGGGTCGCCAGACACAGGTGGCCGGTTTCGGCGAACTGGATGGCGTAGTCCATGGTTTCGCGTGCCCGGATCTCGCCGATCAGAATCACATCCGGCGCCTGACGCAGCGTGTTCTTGAGCGCGGCCTCGAAGGTTTCGGTATCCACCCCCACCTCGCGCTGCGTGACGATGCAGTTGCGGTGGTCGTGCACAAATTCAATCGGATCCTCGATGGTGATGATGTGCCCGTAGCTGTACTCGTTGCGGTAACCGATCATGGCCGCGAGCGAGGTCGATTTGCCGGAACCGGTGGCGCCGACGAAAATCACCAGGCCGCGCTTGGTGAGCGCGATGTCGGCCAGCACCTTGGGCAAACTGAGCTCGTCGAATTTCGGGATCTTCATCTCGATGGCGCGCAGCACCATGCCGACACGGGACTGCTGCATGAAAATGTTCACGCGGAAGCGGCCGATCTCCTGCGGCGAGATCGAGAAATTGCACTCGTTCTTGGCCTCGAACTGGCGACGCTGCTCCTCGGTCATGACGCCATAGGCGAAAGCGCGCGACTGCTCGGGCGTGAGCGCCTGCTTGGTCACCGGGGTCACCTTGCCGTCGATCTTGAGCGACGGCGGCACGCCCGCCGTGATAAACAGATCCGACGCCTTCTTGTGAACCATCAACTTCAGGAGATCGCTGAAAACCATTTACTTTTTACCTCCCAGCGTCGCACCGGCCGCCATTGCACCGGCACCGAAGTTGTCCTTGTTCATCGCGTAGGAGCGTGCCTCGTCCACGCTCACCAGGCGCTGGCGCACCATCTCGGTCAGGCACTGGTCGAGGGTCTGCATGCCGAGGCTCTGGCCGGTCTGGATCGACGAGTACATTTGCGCGATCTTGTTCTCGCGAATCAGGTTGCGGATCGCCGGCGTGCCGATCATGATTTCGTGCGCCGCGGCGCGCCCGCCGCCGATCTTCTTGAGCAGCGACTGCGAAATGACCGCGCGCAACGACTCCGACAGCATGGAGCGCACCATGTCCTTTTCGGCCGCCGGGAACACGTCCACAATACGATCGACGGTTTTGGCCGCGGAACTGGTATGCAACGTGCCGAATACCAGATGGCCGGTCTCGGCGGCGGTCAGCGCCAGGCGGATGGTTTCAAGATCGCGCAATTCGCCGACCAGGATCACGTCCGGGTCTTCGCGCAGCGCCGAACGCAGGGCGTTGTTGAAACCAAGCGTGTCGCGTCCGACCTCGCGCTGGTTGATGAGGCAGTTCTTGCTCTGGTGCACGAACTCGATTGGATCTTCGACCGTGAGGATATGTTCGTGACGCGATTCGTTGATGTAATTGATCATGGCCGCGAGCGTGGTCGACTTGCCCGAGCCGGTCGGACCGGTCACCAGCACGATGCCGCGCGGAACATCGCACAGCTCCTTGAACACCGCCGGGCAGTTGAGCTGCTCGAGGGACAACACCTTGGAAGGAATGGTACGGAATACCGCGCCCGGGCCACGGTCCTGGTTGAAGGCGTTGACACGGAAGCGCGCCAGGTTCGGTATCTCGAACGAGAAGTCGCACTCGAGGAACTCTTCGTAGTCCTTCTGCTGCTTGTCGGACATGATGTCGTAGATCATGTTGTGGACGGTACGGTCGTCCAGCGGATCCACGTTGATGCGTTTGACGTCACCATCGATGCGAATGAGCGGCGGCAGGCCTGCAGACAGATGCAGGTCGGAGGCGTTCTGCTTGTAAGAAAACGCCAACAGTTCAGCAATATCCATTAGGGTCTCCAGAGAAACGGGGGCTCGGTTTCCAGGAAACCGACCTCTGTTCAAGTATAACGGCCGAAAATGCACACACAAGGTCGCACAAGCCGCTGAATTTTCGAATGCTTCGCCTCCTGTCCGGGACAAATTCTGGGTGCCACGGCCTGTGCGAACGCGTCTATTTGTGTCATTCTCAAGGCGCCCTACAGACAACCCGATCCGAATCGACTCCATGACCCCCAACACCATAGGCTTTATCGGCGCCGGTAACATGGCGCGCAGCCTGGCCGGCGGGCTGCTCAATAACGGTTGGGCGGCCAACTGCCTGCTGCTCTCCGACCCGGACGCCAACCAGCGGCGCGGCGCGGAACAGGCGCTCGGGCTCAAAACCTTCGCCACCAATACCGAATTGGCCGCTGCGGCAGACGTGCTGGTGCTGGCGGTTAAACCCCAAGCCCTGAAAGCCGTGGCTGAGGAGATTGCAGCGACCGTCCAGAAGAAGCGGCCGCTCGTGGTATCCATCGCAGCAGGCATCCGCATCCATGACATCGAGCGCTGGCTGGGCGGGAGACTGCCGATTGTGCGCGTCATGCCCAACACCGCGGCGCTGATCGGCAGCGGCGCCACCGGCCTGTTTGCCAACGCGCACGTGACCGAGGCGCAGCGCGACGAGGCCGAATCCATCCTGCGCGCTGTGGGCGTGACCGTGTGGGTGGGGGATGAAGCGCTGATCGACACGGTCACGGCCATCTCCGGCAGCGGTCCGGCTTACTTCTTCCTGGTGATGGAAGTATTGGAGAAGGCGGCCATCCAACACGGCCTCGACCCCAAAACCGCGCGTCTGCTCACGCTGGAGACCGCCTACGGTGCTGCCAAAATGGCGCTCGAAGGCGGCGAAGAACCGGCGCAGCTGCGCCAGCGTGTGACCTCGCCCGGCGGCACTACGGAAAAAGCAGTGCAGGCACTGGAGGCCGGTCAGATCGAGCGCATATTTGATGACGCCGTGGTCGCCGCCATGCAGCGTGCGCGCGAACTCGCCGACCTGTTCGGCAAATAGAACACGCAAAGGAGACACATGGGTTACTTTGCCAACGCCGGGCTGTTCCTGCTCAACGTCTTTTTCGGTCTGTACATTTTCGCAGTGCTGCTGCGCTTCCTGCTGCAACTGGTGCGCGCCGACTTCTATAATCCGATTGCCCAGTTTCTGGTGGCCATTACCAACCCGCCGCTCAAACCGCTGCGCCGCCTGATTCCGGGCATGTACGGCATCGATGTCGCGTCGCTGGTATTGCTTTTGTTGCTGGAGCTGGTGTTCCAGACCCTGCTCGCGTCGCTGTTGAATCAGCCGATCAGTATCGCGTCGCTGCTGATAAAGGCCGTATTCGATCTGCTGCACAGCACCTTGAATGTCTATTTATTCGGGATTCTAATAATGGTGTTGCTGAGCTGGATCAATCCCTATCCGAATCCCCTGAGCCAGCTGCTCGGACGTATCACCGAACCGCTGCTGCGTCCGGCGCGTCGGACAACCCCGGCCTTCTCCGGCATCGACCTCTCACCCATGGTGGTGATGGTCGGTATTGCCTTGGTGCAGATGGCCTTACCCTACCTTGAGCGTGGCACACTCGACCTCGTGCGCTGACCTGCACGGCCCGGCGCGCTGGGACGGTGCCGACCTGATCCTGCGCGTGCAGGTGCAGCCACGCGCCAGCAGTGATGCATTCGCGGGGATCCACGCCGGCGCCGTCAAGATCCGCCTCAACTCTCCGCCCGTGGACGGCAAGGCGAATGCCGCCCTGATTGCATTCCTGGCCGAGGCCTTCGGCGTGGCCAGGCGCCAGGTGACCCTCCTGAAGGGTGAAACCGGACGCAGCAAACAACTGCGCATCGAGGCACCGGCTCGTTTTCCGGCCGGTTGGCCGGTGCCGCCCACGCGCCCAATTTGATCTGCACGGTAATCGGCCATGGCGGCTCCTGCGTCCGGCGAGTAATCTAGAAAATGGCAACGTTCATGCATCGCTGTACCTGACGCCACATACCGCAAACTTATGGTCGCCATTAACAGTCTCGCCCGCCGGTTCTCCTCCTATAGAAGGTGGTGCGATGGGCTGGCCGATACGATCCGTGAGTACCAGCACTGGATGGAGCAGAACGGCCTGGCAGATGGCGCCGAGGATCTGCGCGTCTATGAACTCATGGACATGCTCCGGTCCGACAAGCTCACGGTGGCGCTGGTTGCCGAGTACTCGCGCGGCAAGACCGAGCTGATCAACGCCATTTTCTTCGCCGACTACAAGCAGCGCCTGCTGCCGTCTGAGGCCGGACGCACCACCATGTGCCCAACCGAATTATTGTACGACGACAAGCTGGAGCCGTGCATCCGCCTGCTGCCAATCGAGACGCGCGCTTCCAACACCAGCATCGCCGAGTACAAGCGCACGCCGGTGCAGTGGACCACGCTGCCGCTCGATCTCAATTCGCCCAAGCAGATGGCCGAGACGCTGCGTGAAATCATGAAGACCAAACCGGTGCCGGTACGCGAGGCACAAAAACTGGGCCTGTACCACCCGACAGCGGAGATGCCGGCGCAGGCGAATGGCCTGATCGACATTCCGGTGTGGCGGCATGCCGTCATCAACTACCCGAGCCCGTTGCTGAAACAGGGGCTCGTGATCCTGGATACTCCCGGTCTGAACGCCCTGGGCACCGAACCGGAACTCACCCTGGGCATGCTGCCCAAGGCACAGGCGGTGCTGTTCCTGCTGGCCGCCGACACCGGCGTGACCCAATCCGACATGCAGGTCTGGCAGCGGCACGTGTGCAATGCGCGCGGCACCGGCCAGAACGGCTGCATTGCCGTGCTCAACAAGATCGACACCCTGTGGGACGAGCTGCGTGACGACGCCGCGGTGAGCGCCAGCATCGCACGCCAGGCGGAGGACACGGCGCGCGCGCTGGGAATCGACCGGCGCCAGGTGTTTCCGGTATCGGCGCAGAAAGGCCTGCTCGGCAAGATCAAGGCCGATCATGCGCTGCTCGAGAAGAGCGGGCTGCTGGCGCTCGAGATCAAATTGTCCGAGGACATCATTCCGGCGCGCCAGCGCTATGTGCGCGAGCGCGTGGCACGCGAAATCGGCAATATCGTCGAGACCACCGAAGCGACCGTGGCCGCGCGCCTCACCGCCACCGAGAGCCAGATCGCCGAACTCAAGACACTCAGCGGCAAGAACCTGGACATGATCCAGGCGATGATTCAGCGCATGCGCGAGGAGCGTGACACCTATGAGAAGCAACTTGGCAGTTTTCAGACTACACGCGCCGTGCTGTCTGAACAGATACGCATTCTGCTCGAAACCCTCAGCCTTGCCGCCTTCGATACGCTGATCGCCAGGACACGCCAGGCCATGAAGGAATCCTGGACCACGCACGGCCTCAAGGCCGGCATGGCCAGTTTTTTCGATGGCGCCGGCGAGATCATGGATAAGGTCAACAAACAGTCGCACCAGATCAAGGGGCTGATTGAGGCGGTGTACGGCAAATTCCACACCGAGCACGGACTGCCGAAGATCAAACCGGCCGGCATCTCGCTGCTGCCCTATCGCAGCCGCCTGCAAAAACTGCACGATGAGGCCGAGGCATTCCGCAATAGCGCCATTCTGGTCATCACCGAAGAACACTTCGTCATCTCGAAATTCTTCATCACCCTGGTAAGCCGGGCGCGTGAGATTTATACCGACTGCAACACCGAAGCCAATGCCTGGAGCAAGGCGATCCTGACACCGATCCTGAACCAGCTGCGCGAACACAAACTGATGCTGGACAAACGCCTCGATAACCTGAAACAAATCCAGAATAATCTGGGCACGCTGGGCAGCCGGATTGCCGAACTCGAAGCTGTGCGCGACCAGCTGCTCAAGCAGCAGGGCGCGGTACGGGTGATGCTGGAACGCATTAACCAGCCGCTGCCAGCTCTGGACTGACGCAGCTTCCCGCATTGCCGATGTGTGCGGCGCTGTTTAGACTGCGGGCAGCGCTCGAACCTGAAACGACATGACCGGAAAAATCTCTTCGTGGCACGCGGTGTGGCTGGCAATGCGCAGCTGGCGCACCGCCTCCGTCAGCCTGCTGTCGTTCTCCTCCGGCCTGCCGCTCGGGCTGGTCTGGATTGCCATACCGACTTGGCTGGCACGCGCCGATGTCGACATCAAGATCATCGGCCTGTTCACGCTGGCGCAGGCGCCGTGGAGCTTCAAATTCCTGTGGTCACCGCTGCTCGACCGCTACAGCCTGCCGGCGCTGCCCTTCGGGCGCAAACTCGGCTGGACGCTGTTCTGGCAGATCGGGCTGCTGATCACCACGTTGCTGCTCGGCGGAGTCGCCACCCATCCGGATGCCATCTGGGTCATCGGCGCACTCACCTTCGCCATCGCCTTTGCTTCGGCAAGCCAGGACATCGTTGTCGATGCCTACGCGGTGGAGGTGCTGCGCCCGGAGGAGCAGGGCGTGGCGGTCGGGGCGCGCACCGCGCTCTATCGCGCGGCGATGTTCGTGTCGGGCGGCGCGGCTATCACCCTGGCCGGCCTGTGGTCGTGGCCGGCGGTGTTCGTGCTGATCGCGCTGCTGTATCTGCCATTCATGCTGGTCACGGCGTTGGCGCCACGTCCCGAGCTCGATCAGACCAGCGCCCCGATGTCGCTGCGCGCGGCGGTGTGGGAGCCGTTTGTCAGTTTCCTCACCAAGGTACGCGCGCTCGAGATCCTGGCGTTCGTCGTGCTGTACAAACTGGCCGACAACCTGGCCGGCGCGCTGGTGCGTCCGTTTCTCGTGCAAGTCGGCTACAACGATTTCGACGTCGGCATCGCCACCGCCACGATCGGCTTGTTCGCTACCCTGTTGGGCACGTTGCTCGGTGGCGTATTAACCACATCCATGGGCCTGGGCCACGCGTTGTGGGTGTTCGGCATCCTGCAGATCGCCTCGAACTTCGGCTATGTACTGATCGCGGAAATCGGCGTGGACCGTCCCTTGATGTATGGCGCCATGGCCTTCGAAAGCCTGACCAGCGGCATGGGTACCGGTGCGTTCGGCGTGCTGCTGCTGCGCATGACCCAGAAACAATTCTCGGCGACCCAGTACGCGCTGTTCTCGAGCCTGTTCGCGCTACCGCGCATTCTGGCCGGTCCGGTTACGGGAATAACCGTCGACGCCATGGGCTGGCATGACTTTTTTATACTCACCATGGTGATCGGTCTCCCGGGCATGGTGTTGTTGCAGCGCTTCTCGCCGCTCGGTGTGCGCGATCCCGATATGGAAGCGCTCGCCACCGGTCATGGCCGGCCGGTCACGCGCCGCGCCCTGGCGCTGCGTGCCCTGCTCGGCGGCCTGCTCGGAACCACCCTCGCCGCATTTGTTGCGGCGCTGCTCGGCGCCTTCCGCCAGCTGCGCGCGGTGCCGCAGGCAAGTTTCGACCTCTGGACGCCCTTGACGGCTATCGTCTCACCGCAAGGCACGGGGGGCTGGATGGAACTGGTGGGTATACTTCTGTTCGGCGCGCTGATGGCCCTCACTGCCGCAGCGGCGGCGGCGGCCAAGGCGCGCAATCAGCGCAGATAGCTCTCGGGATTTCGGTGCGGTACGGCTGGACTGAACGTTATCAACCACCGAGCCGGCGGCGCGTGGCGCCAGCTCAGCGCCGGAAGGTGCCGATCGCGGGAGTCGTTGCGATCTGGTCGCGCTCCTGCGTGCGGCGCGCAACGGCAATCACGCTGCGGACCTTGCTGAGCAACTCTTCCTTGTTGATCGGCTTGGCGAGAAACCCCTTGGCGCCGAGACGGATGCCCCAGACGCGGTCCGAGACCTGCTCGGTTCCGCTCATCATGATAACCGGAATAGCGGCCGTCTGCGGGTCGTTGACCAGCGCGCGCGTGGCCTCGAAGCCATTCATGTTCGGCATTACCACGTCCATCAGGACCACATCCGGACGCTGGCGCTTGGTCATGGCGATGGCCTGAAGGCCGTCCGCGGCGGAATAGGTCAGATAACCCTCGCGCTCGAGGATCAGCTGCAGCGCGCGCACGATGGTGCGCGAGTCGTCGACAATCAGGACGGCGGCGTCCTTGTCCTGCGGCCCCGCCGAAGCGGATTGCTCGTCCTTCTGCACGAGCATGCGGGTAAAGATATTTTTGAGCGCCAGCTTATCCATGATGCTGCTCCTTTTATGACTCCGTCTGCCTGTGCAACGCCAAAGGGCCAGCGGTGCGCACAGCGGCTTAATATCTGGCGCCATGCTACTACAGGCCCGGGTAATTCCCTAAATGGGCCTTGTACAGGCTCTCCCCGCATGGTTAGACGCCACTGCGGCGGAGGGCCGCCTGCCAGGCAGCGGCCTTCACAGGTTTGTGTCGTAATCGATAATAAGCGGGGCGTGATCCGAGAAACGTTTGTCCTTGTAGATGCGCTCCTTCTGCGCCTTCCCGGCTATGCCGGGCGTGGTGATCTGGTAATCGATGCGCCAGCCGACGTTCTTGGCATAGGCCTGGCCGCGGTTTGACCACCAGGTGTACTGGTCGAGTTTGTCGTTCAGCACGCGGAACACATCCACCCAGCCGATCTCGTCAAAAACCGTGGTCAGCCAGGCGCGCTCTTCCGGCAAAAAACCGGAATTCTTCTGGTTGCTGCGCCAGTTCTTGAGATCGATTTCCCTGTGGGCGATGTTCCAGTCGCCGCACAGGATGTACTCGCGTCCGTCGCGACGCAGCTTCTTGAGCACTGGCAGGAAATGTTCCAGGAACCGGTATTTCGACTCCTGGCGATGCGGGCCGGCGGAGCCGGAGGGCAGGTACAGGGACGCGACACTGAGCTTGCCGAAATCGGCCTGCAGATATCGGCCCTCGTCGTCATGTTCTTTTGATCCGAAACCGGCGTGCACCTTGTCCGGCTCGCGCCGGCTATAGAGGGCCACTCCGGCATAGCCTTTCTTCTCGGCATCGTAAAAAAAACCGTGATAGCCCTTGGGCGCGAGCATTTCCGCGGTCAGCTGATGCTGCTGCGCCTTGGTCTCCTGCACGCACACCACGTCGGCGTCCTGGTGTTTCAACCAGTCGAAGAAGCCCTTGGAGGATGCCGAGCGGATGCCGTTGAGGTTGAGGGTAATGATGCGCATATCGTTGGCCACAAGATACAAGGAATATCCCGGGAACGGAACGCCGGCCCCGGATCATCCTTGTATCTTGTGTCACGTTTCTTGTATCTTCGATTTCATGAAAGACTATCAGCGCGAATTCCTCGACTTCTGCCTCGCCATTGGCGTGCTGCGCTTCGGCGAATTCACGCTCAAGTCGGGACGCGTGAGTCCGTATTTTTTCAACGCCGGACTGTTCAACACCGGCCGGAGTCTCGCGCGCCTCGGCTGGTTTTATGCGCAGGCAATCCGCCACGCCGGCATTGAATTCGACATATTGTATGGGCCGGCCTACAAGGGCATTCCGCTCGCCTGCACCACGGCCATCGCGTTGGCCGAACATTTCGATCGCGACGTGCCCTATGCCTTTAACCGCAAGGAGGCGAAAAAGCATGCCGAAGGCGGCATCATTGTCGGCCACCCCCTGCAGGGCCGGGTGCTGATTATCGACGACGTGATCTCGGCCGGACTCTCGGTCGGCGAATCCGTAGAAATCATCCGCCAGGCAGCGGCCACAGCGGCCGGTGTGGTGATTGCACTCAACCGTCAAGAACGTGGCCAGGGCATCCTGTCGGCGGTAGACGAGGTTGAAACAAACTGGAATATCCAAGTGACGAGTATCGTGACGCTCGAAACCCTGGTCACCTATCTCGGCGAACAACACGAATCACGCCGTCACCTTGAAGCCATCGAGACGTATCGCGCGCAGTACGGCGCCTAGTCTCAGAGAAAAAGAGAAGCGGGAAGGTGGTTCAGGGAAACCTGTGCCACGCTGGCCGCCGGGCGGGATAGCCCAGCCCCGAAGCAAAATAAAAACACGTTACATGATTTATTGCTGGCGCTAGTGCGTACGGCGCTCGATGAAACGCGTGATGATACTGTCCGGACTGACGCGCCCCTGCAGCACGGCGCCCTCTGCCGCCGCGATCAGGGGACTGGAAAGATCGCCCTTGATACGCGCGCTCGAACGCAGTTCGATTTTGAAGTGCGCGTGGATGCTGCCCTCCACCCTTCCCCTGATGATCACGGTATCGGCCGTGATATTGCCAATCCACAGGCAGTCCGGGCCAACCAGCAACACACCGCTGATATCGCAGTTGCCCTCGACCCGCCCGTGTACCACGTAGTTGTCACGGCCTTCGATCACGCCCACATGCACCACCTCGCGTCCGAGAATGGTGGGGACTTTCTGAAGATGATCGAGACTACGGCGTTGCGACATGCTAACTCCCTGATCACGCGGGCCGGATAATCCCGGTTTCCCTGGCTGGGTATGGCCACAACATGCGCCATGGCCATTGACGGCTTCGATGGGCCGGAGACTATCGTTTTCCGGGCACGGCAACAAGCTGGATGCGGCAATTTACGCCGGATGTTTGGCCTCGCCCTGGTCGCGGCGCTCGCTGTAGCGTGTGACCTGGGTCTTGCGCGGCCGGTTGATTGTGCCCTCATATAAGGCACCCTCGGCAATGGCAATCACCGGTGCCGACAAGTCCCCGGTCACGACCGCCGTCTGGGCCAGGTCGATCTTGGAGCGCGCCACAACATGGCCCTCGACCTTGCCCGCGATACGCACGTGATCGGCGGTCACATTACCCCTCCAGTGAGCTCCGGCCGCCAGCACCACGGTACCTTCAATATCGCCATCGCCGGCCATCTCTCCCTGGATGAGATAGTTCCCTTTACCGCTCAGCACACCTTGAATCAGGGTGCCAATGCCGATCTGGCTTGAAAACACGGTCAACCGGTCCGTGCTGCGGCGGCGTTTCTTGCGTCGCCATTCAAACAACGTCGCGAGTTTCACTGCGTCTTCCACTGCCTGGATAGTGTATTCCGGCCATTGTAGCGCATACGCACGCCAGCCGCCTCAGAAGACCAGCTTTAGCCCGACCAGCACTGTCACAATCTCGAAGGCGCGCTTGATCCAGAGGTTGCCTTTGACAATTGCCCAATGCGCGCCGAGATAACCGCCCACCAGCGAGCCCGCGAGCAATGCCGGCAGCCATGACCATTTGACCTCGCCCAGCAACCCGAGCGTCACGGCACCAGCGCCATTCCAGAACAGGCCGACCAATACGAGCGTGTAGGCCACTGCGCGCCGGTAATCGAGGCCGAACCAGCGCACCAGCCAAAGGGTGCAGAACAATCCGGTGCCTGAAGTCAGCGAGCCGTTCAGAAAACCGACCAGGAATAACCCGGTTCCACCCAGGGCCAGGCCGTGTGCATGTCGGTTGCGCGGCGCGTGCTCCTGGCCAAGCTGCCTGTTGAAAAACGAATACAGGCCAAGACCGATGGTCAGCACGCCGAGCAGCAACTGCGCGATCTGGCCGGGTATTGTCAGAATCACGGTCGCGCCCAGCACCACTCCCGGCAATCCGGTGGCCAGAATGAACAGTGACAGGCGCCATTCGATCGACTTCTCGCGCACATGCCGCAATGTCGCCCCCACGCCCAGGGCAACACTTGCCACCTTGTGCGTTGCCAATGCCACGCCGAACGGTAAGCCGAGAAAAATCAGCGCCGGAAATTGGACCAGTCCGGCGCCACCCCCGGCAAAGGCTGAAAAAACGTTCGCCGCCAGCGAGATACCGAACAACACGAGATGCTCTAGGCTGGTCATGCGCGCTCCGCACTTCCGCCATCCGTGGCAATCGCCGGCACTACCGCCGTTCCTAGCGGTTGCATTGACAGGGGGCGGATGCGGGCCCTATCTTGAAACAACGTCCTGCTTGATGGAGCCGCCATGATTCGTAACCTTAGCATAATCACCTTACTGCTCGTTTCCGTGTTCGCGGCCACGCCGCCGGCCACGGCCGCGGACGATGCAAAGAAAGGGCAACGCATCAAGAAGTGTCAGGATGCCGCCGGCAAATGGCACTATGGCGACAGCGCCGACGAACAATGCGCGCAGTCCAAAGTGATCGAACTTGACAAGCGTGGCAACCAGCGCAAGGAGATTGCCGCGCCACTCACCGAAAAGGAGCTCAAGGCGCGCGAGCAAAATCGCGAGCAGGATGAGCAAGCGCGCAAGCAAACTGAGGAACAGAAGCGCCGTGATCAACAGCTGCTCGCAACCTATGCCATCGAAGACGACATCATCCTGACGCGTGACCGCAGGATCAGCGATGTCGATTCACAGATTCGTGCCGGCCAGGAAACCTTGAAGTCGCTGCGCACTTCGCTGACACGCCTGCAGGCGCAGGCCGCCGACGAACAGCGCGGCGGTAAGCAGGTGTCGCCCCAGACTGCCAGAACACTTTCGAACAACGAAGCGCAGATTGGCAAACATGAAGCGCTTATCGAAAAAATGAAAAAAGATCAGGATGCCATGCGCGCTCAGTACCAAAGCGAACTGGAACGTTTCCGTGAATTAAAGCGCAGGCCGCAACCCACTGCGCCCGCCGCGGAACAGAAAAAATAGTCACGCCTTATCCTCAGATATCGGCTCCGCCCGGCACTTCACGGCTTGTTTTCTTCCACCCAGCGCACCCCGCCCGGGGTGGCCTCCTGCTTCCAGAACGGCGCCCGGGTCTTTAATTCATCGATAAGATAACGACAGGCCGCGAAAGCCGAATCCCGGTGTGCCGACCACACCGCCACCAGCACGATCGGGTCGCCCAGTGAAATTGGCCCAAAGCGGTGGATCACCAGGGTATCAAGCAGCTCCCAGCGAGTGCGCGCCTCGGCGCTGATTTTCTCCAGGTAGCTTTCGGTCATCCCGGGGTAGTGCTCCAGGGTCATCCCGGAAACCACTTCCCCCTGACTGAAGTCCCGCAGGCTGCCGATGAACACGGCCGTCGCCCCGTACCGGCCGGCCCAATCCAGAGCATGTGTGTCCAGATAGGCTGCCAGCTCCCGCCATGGATCAAAACCATCCTGCTGCACCCGAATGGCCATCAACCCCCCGTGACCGGCGGAAAAAAGGCCACTTCGTCCCCGGCTCGTACTGGTGACCCGGGTGAAGCGTATTCCTGATTGATGGCAACCAAGGTATTGGCCGGGAGGGGCTCGGTCGCGACCCGCTTCCAGACATCCGCCACACAGCTCAGGCCGGCCGCTTCGACCTGCTCTTCGTTACGGCCCAAACGCTCCCGCAGACTGGCGAAATAGCGGACGGTGATGATATTCATGTTAGCCATATCACTTACTTTTTTACCGTGTAATAAGCAGTGCGCTGCACCCTCTACGAATAAGGTGAAAATGCGCTAGTATGCGCGGCTTGGCAATATCTGGTGAATTCGTTCTTGGAGGCAAAAGCAGCGAATTCCCGACTTTTTTACCCAAAATTGCCTGAAAAATAAATAAACCGCCCTTATGAGCCACTGCAGTATTACTAATTAGTTTTGGCCTGAGTTCCACTATACAGTCTGCCGTCGTCTCGCTTGCTGTTTTCGGCTTCGCCACGACTTTTACCATTACAAGCGACGCCACGTGCATTTTTGGAGGGTGGTCTTTATCACCCGGTCAATTGGCCTTTGTACTTTTTTAGGAATCACAATCGATGAGCAAACTCGTCAAGCCCCACGGCAGCGACTCCCTTAAACCTTTGCTGCTCGATGGTTCGGCCCGCAAGGCTGAACTCGATCGCGCCAAGGCGCTTCCCAAAATCAAAATGTCGTCGCGCGAAGTCGGCGACGTCATCATGCTCGGGATCGGCGGCTTCACCCCGCTCACCGGTTTCATGACCAAGGCCGACTGGCAGGGTGTGTGCGACGGCATGAAGATGGCCTCGGGCCTGTTTTGGCCGATCCCCATCACGCTGTCGACCGATAAGACCACCGCAAACGGCGTGAAAGAAGGCGCGGATGTCGCGCTGGTTGACGGCGAGTCCGGCGAAATCATGGCGACCATGAAGGTGACCGAGAAGTACGGCATCGACAAGGCGCACGAGTGCATGATGGTCTACAAAACCACCGACCTCGCTCACCCGGGCGTGAAAATGGTCATGGAACAGGGCGAGGTGAATCTCGCCGGCTCCGTCAAGGTACTGTCCACCGGCACCTTCAAGGAAGAATACGGCGACCAGTTCATGACGCCGGCCGAAACCCGCGCCAAGTTTGAACAGATGGGCTGGTCCAAGGTTGCCGCCTTCCAGACCCGCAACCCGATGCACCGTAGCCATGAGTACTTGGCCAAGATCGCCATCGAAACCATGGATGGCGTGCTCATCCATTCACTGCTCGGCGCGCTCAAGCCGGGCGACATCCCCGCCGAAGTCCGTTCCGAAGCCATCAGTGTGCTGGTCGAAAACTACTTCGCCCCCAACACCGTCATCCAGGCCGGCTACCCGCTCGACATGCGCTATGCCGGTCCGCGCGAGGCGCTGCTGCACGCCCTGTTCCGCCAGAACTACGGCTGCTCGCACCTGATCGTCGGCCGCGACCACGCCGGCGTGGGCGACTACTACGGCCCGTTCGACGCGCAGAAGATCTTCGACGAAATCCCGAAGGACGCCCTCGAAACCAAGAACATGAATATCGACTGGACCTTCTGGTGCAACAAGTGCGGTGGCATGGCCTCGCAGC
>Ga0315271_10000051_pt1 | contig 49055 bp, 37 predicted proteins | sample C3_top_MG_FD_204664 | JGI IMG/M metagenome (GOLD analysis project Ga0315271, IMG submission 204664) | Sediment microbial communities from Yellowstone Lake, YNP, Wyoming, USA - C3_top | ecosystem: Environmental > Aquatic > Freshwater > Lake > Sediment | place: USA: Wyoming | collected 2017-08-01
CCGCCCGACCTCGAGGACGCGATGTCGCGCCAGGCGCAGGCCGAGCGCGAGCGCCAGGCCCGCATCATCCTCGGGACCGCGGAGACCGAGATCTCGGCCCGCTTTGTCGAAGCCGGGGACGCCTACAAGGACCACCCGCTCGCGCTTCACCTGCGCGCGATGAACATGCTCTACGAGGCCATCAAGGAAAAGGGAGCGATGGTCATCGTGCCGTCCAGCGCCGTCGAGACGATGGGCCTCGGCGGGCTCTCGGGCATGACGGCCCTCGCGCAACAGGGTGCGGTGCCGAAAGTCTAGACCGCGTCGCCGTTCACTGGAACCTTCTTGAGGAGGTGCGCGGCGTAGGCGAGCACGTAGACGACGCCGAGCGCGGAGTGGACCCACCCGGTCCGCTGCCGCGCGGCGTCGCCCGTGAGGACCTGAATCAGCGGGCCCGTCAGGACGAGCGGCGCCGCGAGGAACAGCAGACCCGCGCCGCTCGCGCGGCCCGGGTCCTCGCCCTCTCGCAGGCGCTTCAGCGCGTGGCCGCTGAAGACGAGGCCGAGCGCGAAGATCAGGAACGGCGCCGTCAGGACGTGGACCTTCAGGATGGGCTGCTGCCACGGGTGGCCGGCGCGCGAGTCCGGGTCCGCGCCGGCCATGAAGTACTTCATGACGCCGTACGCGATTCCCGAGAGCCCGACGAAGGCGCACGCGAGGTGATTGAGGACGACGGCCCAGCGCTTCATCGGCGGGATTTCTCCTTGAGGAAGGCATCCAGCGCGAGGACGCGCCGCGCCGCATCGACGGTGACGCGCACCGTGATCGTCGCACCCGTCACGGTCCGGAGGCCCTTCTTTTCGGAGAGCTCGTTGCCGAGCGTCTTCCCGGGAAACTGTCCGTACCACGTTCCGCGCGGCAGGTACTCCTCTGGCTCGGAAAAGGAAAGGACCTCGATCCGGGTGATCGCGCCTTTCGGGTCGACGGCGACGAGGATCGTCTCGGGGAGCGTGCGGACGACGTGTGTGTCGAAGTACGCCGTCCCGGCGTCCTTTCCTTCCAGCGTCGCGGCGTAGTACGCGACGAGACCGGTCGGCGGCGCGCCGCCGCAGCGGCGTCCGACCTCGGTACGATCGGCTTCGGAAAGGAACGCCGTCTTCCGCGTCACGACCGCCCCCTTCGGGAACGCGAGCCGAAGAGCTTCCTCCTGCGTGAGAAAGCTCTTCGCGGACAGGAGAGACGAGGAGGAAAGAAGGACGAACAGAAAGAGTTCTTTGAAGGTAAGAGAGAGACGGCGACTCAAAACTCGTACCCCAGCGCGACGTTGAACTGGTTGACGGCGGTGTCGGCGGCGTTCTTCCGCCATTGTCCGTCGACCTTCACCACGACCTGCGGAATCGGCTTGAAGACGACGCCGGCGGTCCACTGGCTCACGTCGTTCGCCGGGTTGCGGGAGTAACCGTCAGGCACGGACGCCTGCGTGTCCCACTCCTCGTAGCGGACGAACGGTGTGAGCGAGAGCTTCGTGCGCGGGACGAGCGTCAGGACGTCGAATCCGGCCTCGGCGTACCAGCCGCGCTGACGGCTGCCGATGCCCTCATCGCCCGAGAGTCCGTTGAGCTCGCTGACCGCCGCCGCGTCGGAAATCGTAGAGCCGGCGACGAGCGCGCGCAGCGACAGGCCGCGCCACCGGAAGTCGGCGTGGACGTCCCACACGGTGGTCCGCCCGCAGACGGCCTCGCCCGAGGCCGTCGTCCGGCCCTGACCCGAGCAGCCCGTGAAGAACGCCGCGCCGGCGACGAGGCCGTTCATCCCGACGAAGTCGAGGCGGCCCGTGAGGGCGAAGTCCTGCGCTTTGGCGAGTGAGCCTTCCTGACGGCCCTCGCGGATCCCCTCCGCCGTGTAGCCCTCGGAGTTCAGCCCGTTCACGAGGAAGATGCGGTACGTGAGAGGGCCGGCTTCACCGTATCCGCCGAGGCCGAGCTCGCGCCACGTCGTGGGCAGGATGAGCGTCTCGACGTCGTTCCGGCGAGCACCGAAGAACGTGGGCGGCTCGTGGAGCTCGTTCAGGAAGCCCATCGGGACGAGGATGAGGCCCGCGCGCGCGCGGAACGCCATCGAGGGGCTGAGCCAGTCCACGTATGCGAACTCGATCTCGACCTCACCCTGCTTGTCCGATGCGGCGACCGCGTGCTCGTACTCGACCTCCGAGTTGAAGACGAAGTGGTCGTCGAACTTGTAGCCGAAGTAGAGGACGGCTCGGGCGAGGTCGATCGTGTTCGTGAGGCCGGAGGGTGAGCCGTCCTGCTTCGACGAGGCGAAGCCCTGGTAGAGGATCTCGCCGTAACCGCCGATCGAGACGCCTTTCCGCGCGTAGACGCGCGAGGCGGCCGGGCCGAGGCCGTAGCGGGCGACGTTTGCCTCCGAGCTGGCGGGTGTCGGGGCGGTGGAGGGCGTTTCGCCGAGCCGCATCGCCTCGATCTCCTTCGTGAGGACGTCGAGCTTCTGCTCGAGGTCCTTCAGCCGCTGCTCCGCGGCCGGGTCGGACGCCTTCAGCGGCTCGTCGGCGAGAGCGGGGACTGGGAAGGAGAGAAGGCTGCTGAGAAAGAGGAACAGGGCCGCGGCGGCGCCGCGCGGAGTGGAACGTCGAATCACCGGACAACTCCTTAAGGGGATTTCTTTGAAAGGGGAAGAAAAACGAGGCCCTTCATGCCAGGCGACAGGGCGACCCGAAGCGCCTGCCCCTCTTCACCTTCTAAGAAAAACAACACTTCATTCGGCGTGCCGCTGACTCGAAGGCGCTCCGACATCGCCATGCCCTCTTCGGGCCCGAGGACGAAGAACGCCGTCGAGAGGACGTCGGCCGTGAGGCCGTCCGGCGCGACGACGGTCACCGAGCCGAAGTCGGGGGCGGGCTCGCCGGTGCGCGGGTCGAGGATGTGGCCGACGCGGCGCCCATTGACGGCGAGGCCGCGCTCGGAGTTGCCGGACGTCGAGGCCGAGGCGTCCTTCAAGCGGAACGTCGCGACCGTGCGCGTGCGGTCGCGCGGGTGAGCGACGGAGACCGATGTCTCCTCTCCGAACGAGAGGATCTGGCCGCCGAGATCGAGAACGACGGAGGCCGCGCCGGCCGCGCGAGCGGCCTCGGCCGCCCGGTCGAGAGCCCAGCCCTTGCCCCAGGCGCCTTCGTCAATCCCGGCGAGGGCGTCGTGGCGGGAGATTCGGAGGGGAGATTCTTTGAACGTGAAGAGCCCGGCGTTCGTTGCCGCGCGGGCTCGCCGCAGCTCCGCGCCGTCGGGGATGCGGCCCCCCGACCGAAGTCCCCACGCACTCACGAGGGGCGCCACCGTTGGGTCGAACGCGCCGCCGGTCTTCTCTTCCCATTCAAAGACTCTCTTCAGCAGCCCGAAGAGCTCCGCCGGGGTCTCGTGCGGGACGCCCGCCGCCGCGGCGTTCAGCCGGGCGAGGGGGGTGTCGCTGCGCCACGTCGAGAGAAGGCTCTCCGCTGCCTCGATCGCGCGCACCGCCGCCTCGCTGGCGTCGAGCGCGCGTGCGCGCGTCGGCGCCGAGACCGTCAGCGCGAGCGCGGTTCCCATGACGGCGATGTGGCGGGCGAGAGTTTCCACGGTCTCCTGAGGCGCTTGAGCGTTTGAGACTAAGTCTCAGTCGCCTGATGGTGCCGCACGAGACGCAGCCCGTCAACTGATGCACCTGCCCTATGGCCGGGAGGCCGGCACGGCCCGGAGCCCGAAGCCCTCGAAGGCGCGCGCTAAGAGCCCCACGTAGCCCGCGAACCCTCCCATCCCGACGACGAAGCGCAGGACGCCGTGGAGGGAAACGGCGAGAAGCGCGCCTCCGGCGAGGCTCGCGAGCGAGGCGGCGAGGAGTGCGGCCGCGGCAGCGGCGCCGGCGCGCGTGGCCGGGCGGGCGAGGTCCTTCATCCTCAAGAGGTTGCGTTGCCGGACCCGAGGAAGTCCGGAGAAAGATCTAAAGATTCCCTAAAGTTCTGCCCCGGGCGGGCCCGCCCCGTCGCAGACTGCACCGGGCCGCCCCTGCGGCCGTCGATGTCCGACCCCAGCCGCATCTCCCAAGTGCTCCTCGGCAAGCCCCGCGACGTCAAGGACCCGAACGTCTTTCACCGGGTGTCCCTCGTCGCGTTCCTCGCCTGGGTGGGCCTCGGGGCCGACGGGCTCTCGTCGTCCGCCTACGGCCCTGACGAGGCGTTCCGCGCGCTCGGTGAGCACCGCTCGCTCGCAATCGTCCTCGTCGCGATGACGGCCGTGACGATCGGCGTCATCTCCTTCGCGTACTCGAACCTCATCGAGCACTTCCCGGGCGGCGGCGGCGGGTATCTCGTCGCAACGAAGCTCCTCGGCGAGAAGGCCGGCGTCGTGTCGGGCTGCGCGCTCCTCATCGACTACGTCCTCACGATCGCCGTCTCGATCGCCTCGGGGTGCGACCAGATCTGGAACTTCCTGCCACCCCACCTCGCGCCGTACAAGCTCCCGACCGAGGTCGTGGTCCTCGTCCTCCTCGTCGTCCTGAACCTCCGCGGCGTCAAGGAGTCCGTGACGATTCTCGCGCCGATCTTCCTCGTCTTCATCGGGACGCACGCGTTCACGATCCTCTACACCTTCGCGATCCACCTCGGCGCGCTTCCGGGCGTCTTCACGGGCGCGGTGCACGACTGGCACGCGACGAAGGCGACGATGGGCTTCTGGCCGCTCGCGTTCGTCCTCTTGCGCGCCTATTCGATGGGCGGCGGCACGTACACCGGCATCGAGGCGGTCTCGAACGGGGTCACGATGCTCCGCGAGCCGCGCGTGAAGACGGGCAAGAAGACCATGCTCCTCATGGCCGTGTCCCTCGCGTTCACGGCGGGCGGGATCCTGTTCGGCTACCTCCTCGTCGGCGCGCGCCCGCAGGAGGGGAAGACGATGAACTTCGTCCTCTTCGACACGCTCTTCGGCGCGTTCCGGCCGGGCGGCGTCGCGGCCGGGACGGCGTTCGTCGTCGTCCTCCTCGTTTCGGAGGCGGCGCTCCTCTTCGTCGCGGCCCAGACGGGCTTCCTCGATGGGCCGCGCGTCCTCGGAAACATGGCGGTCGACTCGTGGATGCCCCACCGGTTTGCGCAGCTCTCGGACCGCCTCGTGACCCAGAACGGCGTCGTCGTGATGGGCGTCGCGGCGGGCGCCGCGCTCCTTTACACGCGCGGGAGCATTTCGACACTCGTCGTCATGTACTCGATCAACGTCTTCCTGACGTTCACGCTCACCGAGCTCGGGATGTCCCGTCACTGGATCGTCGACCGGGCGAAGGAGCCGCAGTGGAAGGGCCTTCTCGCGATCCACGGTACCGGGCTCCTCCTCTGCGTGACGATCCTCGCGATCACGCTGTACGAAAAGTTCGCCGAGGGCGGCTGGATGACGACGGTCGTGACGAGCGCGACGGTTGCCCTGTGCTTCCTCGTGCGGAGGCATTACCGGAGCGTGGCGGCGGACCTCAAGCGGCTCGACGACATCCTCGTCCCGCTGCCGGGCCCGGCGGCCCCGTCGACGCCCGCACCACCCCTCGACCGCTCGTTCCCGACCGCGATCCTCACCGTGGACCGCTTCTCGGGCTACGGCCTCCATCAGGTCCTGAGCATCCACTCGCTGTTTCCAAAGTACTACAAGAACTTCCTCTTCGTCTCGGCGGCCGTCGTCGACTCGGGCAACTTCAAGGGCAGCGACGAGCTCGAGCGTCTCGAGGCCGACGCGCGCGCAAACCTCGAGAAGTACGTGGGGTGGTGCCGCGCGCACGGCTGGAACGCGTCCGCGCGCCTCGCGACGGGGACGGAGGCCGTCGAGAAGGTCGTCGAAATGTGCCGCGACGCCGCGCGGGAGTTTCCGCGCTCGATGGTGTTCAGCGGAAAGCTCGTCTTCCGAAGGGAGGAGTGGTACCACCGCCTCCTCCACAACGAGACGGCGATGGCGATCCAGCGGCGCCTGCAGGCCGACGGCGTGCCCGCGATCGTGCTTCCCGTGCGTGCGGCCGTCTGACGGAGCGTCAGAGCGGCTCGGCGACGAAACGGTAGCCGACCCACGGTTCGGTCACGATGTAGCGCGGGCGCGCGGGGTCGGGCTCGATCTTCCGGCGCAGCGAGCCGACGTGGACGCGGACGGCGTCGGGCGTCGTCCCGGGCGCGCCGGACCACACGCGCCCGATGATCTGCCGGATCGTCACGGGCTTGCCGGCGTGCGCGGCGAGGACCTCGAGAATCGCGAGTTCGGTCGGCGTGAGGTGCACCTCGCGCCCGTCGACGGCGACGCGGCGGCGGTCGCGGTCGAGCGTGAGGCCTGGGAATTCGAGGACGGCCGCTGCGCCCTCGGCCGAGTGGCGGCGGAGCTGGGCCCGCACTCGCGCGAGGAGCTCGGGGACGGAAAACGGTTTGACGACGTAGTCGTCGGCGCCGAGGTCGAGGGCGCGGATCTTGTCCGCGTCGCCGCCGCGCACGGAGAGGACGACGATCGGGGTCCGTCCCGCCCTGCGCAGGCGGGCAATCAGCTCGAATCCGTCGGCGACGGGCATCGCGAGGTCCGTGAGGACGAGGTCCGGCGGCCGGTCCGCCGCGAGGCGCGCGCCCTCGTCACCGTCGGCGGCCTCCATCGTTGCGTAGCCGGCTGCCTCGAGCTCCGCGGCGACGCCCCGGCGGATCGACGGGTCGTCGTCTACGACGAGAATCGTACCGAGAGCGCGCGTCAAGCCGGGACCTCCGCGGCGGCGGGGAGCTCGAGCCGCGCGACCGTGCCGCCGCCCGGACGGGCGAGCAGGGTGATCGTTCCGCCCATCGCGTGGGCGAGCGAGACGCAGATCACGAGGCCGAGGCCGCGCCCCGTCTCGGGGGACGGGCCGCCGGCGGCGGCGCGCGCGAGGCCGTCCGGGACGCCCGGACCGCGGTCGCGCACCTCGAGGCGCACCCGCCCTGGTCCGGCGGGGTCGGGTCCGGCCGCGAGTTCGAGCGGTGTGTCGCGTCGCGCTGCTCGGGCCGCGTTCTCGAGGAGGTTCGCGAGGACCTCGACGGCCAGCGCCGGATCCGCCAGCGCATCCGGCGTGTCCTCCGCGACGGTCACGGTCACGTGGCGGCCCGCGAGGACGAGCGGCAGCGCCTCCAGGGCGCCCCGGAACAGGTCCGCGGGCGGAGTGGGCTCGGGCCGCGGCACGGTGGCACCCGCGTCGAGGCGCGCGGCCGCGAGCAGGTTGTCGATCCGGCGCGAGAGGCGTTCGGTCTCCGCCGAAACGGCGTCGACGTCCGGCGTGTCCGCTGCGGAGCGCCGCAGGCGCTCGAGACCGAGGCGGATCGCCGTGATCGGCGTCCTCAGGTCGTGCGAAACGGCCCGGAGAAGGGACGTCTTGAACGCGTCGCTCTCCTTGAGGGCCTCGTGGTGAGCCCGCTCCTCGAGGAAGCGCTCGCGTTCGGCGAGGAGGGCTTCGACCTCCTCGCGCCGCGCCTCGGCCTCCTCGGCGCGGCGCTGCTCGTTCGCGACGAGCCGGCTCACGAGGACCGACGTGAGAAGGAAGACGCCCAGCGCGACCCAGTTCGCCGGGTCCGAGATCGTCCACGTCCCGACGGGCGGAAGAAAGAAGTAGTGGTAGCAGGCCGTCGCCGCGAGGGACGCGGTTACGGAAGCCGCGAATCCGAGCCGGGCCGCCGCGAGAAGGACGACGACGAGGTAGACGAAGCCGACGGTCGTCGCGTTCGCGCCGAGCGCCTGGCCGGCCGCGGTCGCGCCCGCGACGCCGAGGAGCGCAAGCGCGACGCGGCCGAGGGTCCTACCCGTGGATGTTGTGGCCGTGGACGGCCTCCGCCGCTTCGTGGAGCGCCTCCGAAAGCGTCGGGTGCGCGTGGATCGTTCGGATCATCTCCTCGGTCGTCGCCTCGAGGCGGAGCAGCGCGGCGCCCTCGGCAATGAGCTCCGTCGCGTGCGGGCCTACGATGTGAACGCCGAGGATCTCGTCGTACTTCGCGTCCGACACGATCTTCACGAAGCCCTCCTGCGTCGACTCCATGGCGGTCTTGGCGAGGACGCCGAAATTGAACCTGCCGGTCTTGACCGCGTACCCGCGCTCCTTGGCCTTCGCCTCGGTGAGGCCGATCGAGGCGACTTCGGGGTCGCAATACGTGCAGCCGGGCACCTGGTCGCGGTTGACGGGCACGGTCGGGTGGCCGGCCATCGTCTCGGCGGCCACGATGCCCTCGGCGGACGCGACGTGCGCGAGCCAGATCGTCGGAGTCACGTCGCCGATCGCCCAGACGCCCGGGACGTTCGTGCGCTGGTGCTTGTCGACCTTCACGTAGCCGCGCTCGACCGCGACGCCGAGCGCCTCGAGGCCGAGGCCCTCGGTGACCGGCTTGCGTCCGACCGCAAGGAGGACCTTCTCGACGGACCACGAGATCGGGCCGCCGTCGGGCCCCTTCGCCGTGACCGTGACGGAGCCGTCGCCGTTCGGCGTGACGGACTCGACGCCCGTCTTCACCTGGACCGCGATGCCCTTCTTCCGGAACGCCTTCTCGACTTCCTTCGACACCTCTTCGTCCTCGATGGGGAGGATGCGCGGGAGGACCTCGACGAGAACCGTCTTCGTCCCGTAGCGCGCGAAGCACGACGCGAACTCGGAGCCGACGGCGCCCGAGCCGATCACGAGGAGGGACTTCGGGATGGTCGTGGACTTCAGGATGTGGTCGGAGTTCAGGATCGAGGCGCCGTCCGCCTTGAGGTGGGGAAGATCCCGCGGGACCGAGCCGGTCGCGATCAAAACGTTCCTCGTCTCGAGCACGGTCTCGCCGCCGTCGCCCGTGACCGCGACGCGGTTCGCGCTGACGAGCCGCCCGAATCCCGGGTGCACGTCGATCTTGTTCTTCTTCATCAGGTACTCGACGCCCCTCGCGCCCTTGAAGACAACCTTGTCGCGAAACTTCACGACGCCGGGATAGTCGAGCTCGACGCCGGCCGTCTTCACGCCGAACGAGGCGGCGTGGTTCTTCGTCTCGTCGTAGAGCGAGGCGGATTTCAGCATCGCCTTGGTCGGAATGCAGCCGCGATGGAGGCACGTGCCGCCGAGGCCGACGCCGGGCGCTTTCGCGTCCTTCTCGACGATCGCGGTCCTGAGTCCGAGCTGCGCGGCGCGGATCGCGGCGACGTAGCCGCCGGGTCCCGAGCCGATCACGACGAGGTCATACATCTCACTCTCCTTGATGAGGGCGCGCGCGGGGAAGGGGCGTTCGCGGCGTCGGGAATTATAGGTCGTTACGCGAAGGCGAGGCCGAGGTCCGAGGCGCGGAATGCTCCGGATTATCGGCGGGCGAGCGTCCTAAGATGAGCCGGTGATCGGGGAGATCCTGGGACGCTATCGGATCGACGCGCGGCTCGGCGCCGGCGGCATGGGCGAGGTCTGGCGCGCGGAGGACATGCGCCTCAGGCGGCCCGTGGCTTTGAAGGTCCTGCACGGGGCGCCGAGCGCCGAGGAGTCGGCGCGCCTCCTCAGGGAGGCGCGCCTCGCTTCGCAGCTCAGCCACCCCGGCATCGCGGTCATTTACGAGATCGACGAAGTCGAGCGCGACGGCCGCGCCGTGCCTTTCATCGCGATGGAGTACGTCGAGGGCCGCACCCTCGCCGAGCGGATCGCGGAGGGGCCCCTGGCCGCCGCCGAGGCGCTGGACGTCGCCACCCAGGTTGCTTCCGCGCTCGAGGCCGCGCACGCGCGCGGCGTGGTCCACCGCGACGTGAAACCGGGGAACGTGATCGTCGACGCGGCGGGCCGGGTCAAGGTCCTCGACTTCGGGCTCGCCGCGTGGCGTGCGCCGCGGGGGTTCTCGGGCGAGACGTGGAGCGCAGGCCCCGCCGGGCCGACTCAGTCCATTCCGGGCGCCGTCGTCGGGACCGTGGCGTACATGTCGCCGGAGCAGGCGCGCGGCAGCGACGTCGACGCGCGCACCGACGTCTTCTCGCTCGGCGTCCTCCTCTGGGAGACGCTCGCGGGCCGTCGCCCGTTCGAGGGCGCCAACGCCGTGGAGATCCTCGATCGCGTGCTGCATGCCGATCCGCCGCCCCTCTCCCGCGCGTCGGCCGGCATCCCGCCGGGGCTCGAGTCCGTCATCGGCCGGATGCTCGAGAAGGATCGCGAGCGCCGCTACGCGACGATGCGCGACGCACGGGTGGACCTCGAGGCCGTTGCGCGCGGCGCGGCGCGGACGACGTCCGGCGCCCCGGCGCCAGGCGCGGCCGCCACGTCCGCGAACGCCGTCGCCGTCATCGTGTTCGCGAACGTCACGAAGAGCCCGGAGGACGACTGGCTCGGGACCGGGATCATGGAGACGGTCACGGCCGACCTCAAGGACGTCCCGGGTCTCGCCGTGATCGGGTGCGAGCGCATCTGCGAGGTCGAGAAGCGCCTCACGGGACACGCGTCGCGCGGCGAGTCCGAGCTCGCGGTCCGGCTCGGGCGCGAGGTCGGGGCGCGCTGGGTCGTGACGGGCGGCTTCCAGCGTCTCGGGGACCGGCTCCGGATCACGGCCCGGGCGACCGAGGTCGAATCGGGCGAGATCCTGACGACCGTCAAGGTGGACGGCGCGATGGCGGACCTCTTCGACCTGCAGGACCGGATCGTGAAACAGCTCGCGGACGGCCTTCACGTCGTCACGAAGAACGCGTCCGGGGGCGGAGAGGCGACGCACGTGGTCGACGCGTACGAGGCGTTCGCGAAGGGTCTCGTGAACCTTCGCGCGGAGAGCCGCGAGTCCGTGGACCGCGCGATTCTCTTCTTCGAGCGGGCGGTGGCGCTCGACCCGAACTACGGCCGGGCCTGGATCGAGCTCGGGGCGGCGTACGACACGAAGGCGAGCTATCTCGCCATGCCCGAGCTCCTCGAGCGGGCGGTGCAGGCGTTCGAGCGCGGGCTCGCGATCGAGCCGCGCCTCCCGCGGGCGTGGCGCGAGCTCGGCGCCACGCTCGTGAGCCTCGGGCGCGAGGAGCGCGGCTTCGAGGCGATCCGCCGCGCGCTCGAGCTGGATCCCGAGGACGGCAGTGCCCATGCTTCGCTCGGCCGCGCGTACTTCATCGGGAGAGGGCAATTCGCTCAGGCCGCGGCGTGCTTCGAGCGGGCGCTCCAGCGCAATCCGCAGGGCGGTTGGTACGCGCTCCAGCTCGCACACGTCGCCGCTCTCCTGCGCGACTTCCCGCTCGCGGACCGTGCGGCGCGACAGGCCATCGAGCTGCAGGAGCGCGGGCTCTCCGGCCGCGAGGGCGTCCTCATCGTCGGCGCGTACATGCGCCTCGGGGTCGTGCGCGCTCTCGAAGGCAGGTTCGAAGAGGCGGTCGAGGAATTCCGGCGCGAGCTCGCGTTCCTGCGCCGGGTGGACCATGCGCTCAAGGAGAGAGCCGTCGTCGAGCTTCACGTGCATCTCGGCAGCGCGCTTCTCGCACTGGAACGGGCCGACGAGGGGCGGCAGGCTCTACGGCTCGCGCTGGACGCGTTCGAAGAACGCCTCCGCATGGGAGCGGACGAGCCCTTCACGCGCTACTACGTGGCCGCGGCCTGGACGCTTCTCGGGGAGAAGGAGCGCGCGCTCGATGCGCTCGAGCGCGCGGCCTCGCAGCGCCACGCCTACACCGTCGAGCGGGCCCGCATCGACCCGGACTTCGCGAGCCTGCAGAGTGAAGACCGCTTCAAGGCGTTGACGGGAAACTGACCGAGCCTTCGGGCGGAGTTTTCGCGCCTCGCGATACGCTTCCCGAATGTCGACCATGTTTCTGAGAACTCTTCTCTTCCCGGCTCTCGTCCTCGCCATCGAACCTTCGGCCCCCGCCGCGGAGCGCTCCGTCCCGGGGAAGCTCCCGACGGGAGAGATGCTTCTGCCGAACGGCCGCCTCCTGACGCCGACGGGAGCGCAGACCGAGGTCTCTCCCTATCCCTTCGCGCTCGCCCTCACCCCGGACGGAAAGCGCGTCGTCGCCGCCTGCACCGGGGCCGACGACCAGTCGCTCCATCTTCTCGACGCGGCGACGGGGAAGTCGCTCGCGAAAGAGCCCGTCAAGAAATCCTGGCTCGGCCTCGCGATCTCTCCGGACGGAAAGCGCGTGTACCTCGCGGGCGCCGGTGGGAAGAACGTTCTCGTTTACCGGCTGGAGAACGACCGTTTCGCCGCCGAGGAGCCGATCTCCCTTCGCAGACCGGACGAGCCGGCCAAGCTCGACGCGACGCCTTCCGGCCTCGCGATCTCGGCGGACGGCAAGAGCCTGTGGGCCGCGCGGATCCTCCTGAACGACGTCGTCCGGATCGACCTCGCGTCGCGCACGGTGGCGGCGGCGGTCCCGGTCGGCGTCCACCCCTATCGCCCGGTCCTCTCGCCGGACGGCACGCTCCTCGCCGTCGCGAACTGGGGCGCCGCGTCCGTGTCGCTCGTGGACGCTGCGTCGGGCGCCGTCGTCGCGACGGTGAAGACGGCGGATCACCCCTCGGACCTGCTCTTCTCGCGCGACGGCCGCACGCTCTTCGTCGCCCAGTCGAACCGGAACCTCGTCGCCGCCGTGGACCTCGCCGCGCGCTCCGTCGCGCGTCAGATCTCCGTCGCGCTCGGGCCCGACGGTCCCGGCACGCCCTCGGCGGACGCGCTCCCGGACGGCTCGACCCCGAACGCGCTGGCGCTCTCCCCGGACGGCAGGACGCTCTACGTCGCGAACGCCGACGACGACGCCGTGGCCGTCGTCGACGTCGGGGGCGATCTTCACGCGGCCCGGACGAAGGGCTTCATCCCGAGCGGCTGGTATCCCGCCGCCCTCGCGCTCTCCTCGGACGGAAAGACGCTGTGGGTCGCGAACGCGAAGGGCGGCTGGTCCTGGTCGAACGCCACCGGCGGGCCCGACCCGACGAAGAAGGCGGACTCCAAGGCCTGGAAGAAGACGCGGACGATTCCGGGCTCCGTGTCGCGGATCGACGTCCCGTCGGCGAAGGCCCTCGGGGCGCTCACGACGCGCGCGTACGCGAACCGTCGCCCGGGGGCGCGCGGCGCCTTGCCGGTGAAGGCGTCGGCGGCTGTCCCGGCGGCTCCGGGCGGCGCCTCGCCGATCAAGCACGTCGTCTACGTCATCCGCGAGAACCGCACCTACGACCAGGTGCTCGGCGACCTCCCGCAGGGGAACGGCGACCCTTCGCTCGCCATCTTCGGGCGCGACGTGACGCCGAACGCCCACGCCCTCGGCGAGGAGTTCGTTCTCCTCGACAACCTCTACTGCGACGCCGAGGTCTCGGCCGACGGCCACAACTGGTCGTTGGGCGCGTACGCGACGGACTTCGTCGAGAAGATCTGGCCCCCGTTGTACGGGAGCAAGGGCTTCTCCTACGTCTTCGAAGGTGACGATGCCACCGCGTTCCCGACGAACGGCTACATCTGGGACGCGGCCGCGAGGGCCGGCCTCACGCTCCGCAACTACGGCGAGTTCGTGGGCGTCGGGGGCGAGTTCGAGCCGACGAAGCCGGCGCTTTCGAAAGGGATGGAGGGAGCGCTCGAGGGCAATACCTGCGCCTTCTACCCGGGCTTCGACATGGACGTTCTCGACAACGCGCGCGTCGACGTCTTCCTGAAGGAGTTCCGCGGCTTCGTGAAGACGAAGGAACTGCCGCGCCTCCTGCTCATGAGGCTCGGGAACGACCACACGGCCGGGACGAAGAAGGGCGAGCGCACGCCGCGCGCGATGGTCGCCGAGAACGACGTCGCGCTCGGGCGCCTCGTCGAGGCGATCTCGCATTCGCCGTTCTGGAAGGACACCGCGATCTTCGTCATCGAGGACGACGCCCAGAACGGGTCGGACCACGTCGACGCGCACCGGACCGTGGGATTCGTGATCTCGCCCTGGACCCGGCGCAAAGGGTTCGTGGATTCGACGATGTACTCGACGGTCTCAATGCTCCGGACGATGGAACTGATCCTCGGCCTCCCGCCGCTGTCGCAGCACGACGCGTCCGCGACGCCCATGACGAACGCGTTCGCGGACGCGGCCGACGGCACGCCCTTCACGCACCTCGAGACGAAGATCCCGTTCTACGAGATGAACCCCGTCGGTGCGCCGATGCAGGCGCAGGCGAACGCGTGGGACTTCACGAGAGAGGACGCGGCGCCGGATCTCGCGCTCAACGAGGCGATCTGGAAGAGCGTGCGCGGCGCCGACGCGGAGATGCCCGCGCCCGTGAACGCCTCGTGGGTTCGCCTCAGGGCGAAGGGCGGCGACTGAGGGTCATCGGACGCGCTCGAGCGGCACGTCGATCCCGAGGGTCAGGGGCAGCCGGACGTGCACGTCCCGGTTCTCGATGACGAACGTGTAGATCCCCGGCTCCCACGCCGCTTTCGGGGACTCGAAGTAGATGTCTCCCGACGCGAGCGTCCGCGAATTCACGGCGACCTTGTCGAACACGATCTCCTCGCCAGGGACCGCGAAGAACCCGAGGCGCTCCTCCCGGACGGCGCCGGGGAAGTAGCCGTTCAGCGGGTCGCGCTGCACCCTCGCTTCGTTGAGCATCCTGCGCAGATCCGGGATCCCCTCGGCCATGCGACGCTGCGACGGCATTGGGAGGCGCCTGCCGTCCGGCATCACGAGCCAGACGTCCTCGCGAAAGACCTCGACGGGCTTGCCGCTCCACACCGTGAGGCCGATGTCGAGCAGGATCCACTTCCGGTCGAGATGGGCCTGGGCGTGGCGGTACCCCACGACGACCTGCACGGAGTCGTCCCTCCACCGCATGACGGTCTTGCCGAGGCGCGTGACGTTCGGCCCGCCGTCGACGTCCGCGGCGCCCGGCGCCGCGAGGCAGAGAGAGGCGAGGCCGGCGAGAACGAATCTGGGAGTGGGGTTCACGGAATCCTCCGGGGCCACGAGGCCCTCTCGAGACCTCCCTTGCACGGAGCATACCGCCGGGGCTGGCCTCCTTTTGCGGACGGAGCCCCCGCCTCCCGGAGTAGGATTCCTCCGATCATGAGCGAGTCGGCACTCGTCGGCGCATGGCGCCTTCTCGTCTTCGAGTTCCGTTCCGACGGCCAGGTCGTCTACCCGGCCGGGCGCGACGTGACCGGCATTTGCCTTTACGACACGACCGGTCACATGTCGATCCAGATCATGCGCGGCGATCGGCCGCGCTTTGCGGCCTCGGATTTGCTCGCCGGTACGACGGACGAGATCCTCGCCGCGGCGAAGGGCTACGTCGCCTACGGCGGCACCTATGTGGAGGACGCCGAAAGGGGCGTCGTCATCCAGCACGTCCAGCATTCTCTGTATCCGAATTGGGTCGGCACGGACCTCGTACGCTTTTTCAAGCGTTCTGGTGATCGCCTCATCGTGAGCGCTCCGACCCTGACCGTCGGAGGGCATCTCATGGACGCGATGATCGTCTGGGAGCGGCTCTCGGACGTCGAGAGGCACTGACCCCGTGCAGCGCTTCACTCTGGCCCGCCAAATGTCGCGCCGCCTGACGCTCTGCCGGCGCGTCGGGCCCTGCCCGGCCGATGCGCCCGTGAGGATCAGCGTCCTCCTCCACGCGAAGGACGGGCGCGCCCTGCGCGAAGCCGTGCACGCCGTCTCGGACCCGAAGGGCGCCGCGTACGGCCGCCACCTCACGCCGGACCAGGTCCGGGACCTCGTCGCGCCCGGCTACCAGGATCTCGACGCGGTCCTCGCGTATCTCCACGACTCGGGTCTGCGGGTCGAGGGCGTCTCCGGCGCCCGCACGGCCGTGCAGGCGAGCGGACCGGCCGAGGCCGTCGCGCGGGCTTTCGACGCCCCGATCGGCCTCTTCGCGCCGCCGCGCGGTCTCGCGGACGGCCGGCGGCGCGCTTACGGGATCGAGCGGGACCCGACGATTCCGGCGTCCCTCTCGGCCGTGATCCGCGGCGTCGCGGGCCTGAACGACCTGCCCGCGGCGCGCCGCTTCCCGCCGCTCCTCGCGCCGAAGCGCTCGCGCGTGCCGCGGCGCGGCCCGGCGGCGGCCCGGGGGCCCGGCGGCGGCTACACGCCCGCGGAGATCCACGCGGCCTACGGCGTCGGAGGAGCGGTCGAGACCGGCGGGCGCGGCGAGCGCGTCGCGATCCTCGAGTTCGGCGGCGGCTTCTCGAGCGCGGACTTCTCCGCCTTCTGCTCGGCGTACGGTCTCCCGGCCGCCGACGTCACGGAGGTCTCGGTCTCCGGCGCGAGGAACGACTACAGCGGTCGCGCGGGCGACGCCGACGTCGAGGTCGCGCTCGACATGGACTGGGTCCGCGCGACCGCGCCCGAAGCCGAGATGGACCTCTGGTGGACGCCGAACGTCGACACGGGATGGGTGGACTTCCTCGCGGCCGTCCTCGACGCGCCGGACGCGCGCCGCCCCGGCGTGGTGTCGATCTCGTGGGGAATGCCCGAGGACGGGTTCTCGACGTCGCGCCGCTACGACCAGACGCGGCAGCTCTTCCAGGCCTGCGCGCTCCTCGGTGTCACGTTCGTCTGCGCGTCCGGCGACGCCGGCGCGGCCGACGAGCTGCCCGACGACGGGTGGTACGACGGCCAGCGCCACGTCGACTTCCCGAGCGTCGTCCCCGAAGTCACGTCCGTCGGCGGGACGAAGCTCCTCCCGTCCGGGCGCGGGTTCTCCGAGACGGCCTGGAACGACGGGCCGGGGCGCGGCGCCTCCGGCGGAGGGTTCTCGCGCCTGATCGCGGTGCCCGACTGGCAGAAGGCCGCCTTCGCGGGCCGTAAGGGCATGACGGGCCGCGGCATTCCCGACGTCGCGGCGGTCGCGTCGCCGGATCCCGGCCTCTCGATCTTCGTCCGCGGAAAATGGGCCGCGGCGGGCGGCACCAGCGTCGCGGCCCCGATCTGGGCCGGCTTCATCGCGCGTATCAACGCCGAGCGCGTTGCCGCGAAGAAGCCCCGGCTCGGCGCGGTAAACGCGGCCCTCTACGCGGCCGGGCGGAGCGCGTCCACTCCGTTCCGGGACGTCGTGCGCGGCGACAACACCTACGCGGGCGTCGCCGGCTTCCCCGCGGGGAAGGGCTGGGATCCCGTTACCGGTCTCGGAACGCCCGACGTGGCCCGGCTCGTCCGGTCCCTCTTGCGCTGAGGAAGTCGCATGTTCATCGGGCACGCCGCAGTGGGTTTCGCGAGCAAGGCCGGCGCGCCGCGAGGGTCTCTCGGATGGCTTCTCGCGGCCCCGTTCCTTCTCGATTTCCTCTGGCCCGTCTTCCTCCTCCTCGGGATCGAGAACGCGACGATCGAGCGCGGCCCAAACGCGTTCCTGAACTTCTCGTTCGACTCTTACCCCTGGTCCCACAGCCTCGCGATGTCGGTCGCCTGGGCGCTCGTCTACGGTGCGCTCGCGCATTTCTTCACGCGGAGCGCGGCCGTCGGCTGGGTCTCGGCTCTCGGCGTCGTGAGCCACTGGATCTGCGACGCGATCGTCCACCGGCCGGACCTCCCGCTCTGGCCCGGCAGTTCGATCTTCGTCGGCATGGGACTGTGGAACTCGGTGCCCGGAACCCTCGCCGTCGAGCTCCCGATGTTCGCCGCGGGCGTCTGGCTGTACGTGAAGGCGACGCGCCCGAAGGATGCGGTGGGACGCTGGGCGCTCGCCGCGCTCGTCGCCCTGCTTCTCGTCCTCTATGCGGGCGCGGCGTTCGGACCGCCGCCGCCGAACATGACCGCGGCGGCAATCGGAACCCTCTCGCTCCTCGTCCTCGTCCCGTGGGCGGTCTGGATCGACCGGCACCGCGAGTCCGAGGACGACGCCTCCTGACGGCGCGGGCCGCATCGCGTTGAAACTGAGACGTCGGATAAACTCCGCGCACCCTGAATCGACGCCTCGCCGTCCTCCTCGCTGCCGGACTCGCGATCGTGGCTGCCGCCGTGGGGGACGGGTCCGCCCGTCCCGGGGAGAAGCTGCGGTTCGTGTTCCTCGAGAGGCCGTCGCCCGTGGACGCCAACCTCGGGCCCTGGTTGTCCGTCGCGCCGACGACGTTCGCCGTTGGGGCGGCGCCCGCGACGCTGCGGCTCGCCTGGGACGAGAGCGCCCTCCGGGTGCTCTTCGAGGTGGGCGACGCCACGCACGTGACGCTCGGGCGGGAGGACGAGGACCCCGATCTTGGCCTCAAGTCCGACTCCGTCGAGCTCTTCCTCGACGTTCACGGCGAGGCGACGCCGCGGATGGACACGAACGACTACCAGTTCACGGTCTCGCGCGACGGCCGAAGGACGACGTTCAAGGGTTCGTCGGCCCTGTCGGGAACGGTGCGCCCGGAGCCGGAGGCCGACGCGGCCCCGCAGCCGAAGGACTGGGGCATGAACGTGCCGATCGAGGTCGCCGTCGCGGACGGGCCCGAAGCCGGGCCCGGGAAGAGCGCGGGCTATCGCGTCGAGATCGCCGTGCCGTGGGCGGCCGTGGGCGGCAAGCCGGCGCCCGGAGCGTCGTTCGGAGTCTCGGCCGCGGTGAACGACCTCGCGATGCGCCCGGGCGAGCCCGTTCCGAGGCGCACGTCGGTCGATTTCCGGGGCCGGACGGCGTTCGAGTCGCCCGCGGTGTGGGCGGCGGCGGCGCTGCAGCCGCCGGGGCTCCTCACGCGACTGGCGCGGAACGCTCGGCCCTGGGCTGCCGTGGCTTTCGGGGTGCTCGCGGTGTTCGTGGCCGTGGGTTGGCGCGTGCGGAAGGCCGCTGTCCTCCGGGCCACGGCGCCTCCGCCCGTCCTCGCGGCGGGCGAGACGCCGCTCTCCGGCGACGACCCGATCGAGCGGCTCAAACGAAATCTCCCGGCGCGCCTGCGCGAGGACCTCACGGCCGAGACGCTCGCGGAGATCGCGGGCGTCTCGCTGCGCACGCTCCAGCGGATCTTCCGGGAGCGCTTCGACACGACCCCGATGAGCTGGCTCATGGAGGCGCGGCTCCTCGAGGCCGCGCGCGTCATCAGGGCCGGCGACGACCCCGTCACGAAGATCGCGTATCGCGTCGGGTTCAAGGACCCGTCGCACTTCACGCGCCGGTTCAAGGCCCGGTTCGGGGTCTCGCCGAACGAGTACCGCCGGGGTGCCGAAGGAGCGCCGGAACCGTCCGCGGGCGGCTCCGAGGACGCCGCGTGAGGGCCCGGAACCTGTCGCTCAGGGGCCAGAACGAGCTTCTGGCGCTCCGGGACGCGCGATTAGCGCGTCGGGACTACCCGACGGAGTGGACGATCGGCCGCGAGGAGCGCACCTTGAACACAGGAGACGAGATGCGGAATGCCACCTGTCCCAGTTCGACGTTTGCCGCGGTCCTCGCTGCGGCCCTGATCCTCGTCCCGGCCGCCGCACCCGCTCGCGCCCAGGCGCCCGACGTGGGCGTCCTCGAGGTCAGCGTCGACCCGGCGTTCCCCGCCGCCTTCGGGCAGGAGCTCAAGCTCCGGGTCCGCGTCTCCAACCGCGGCACGGCCGCCGCGAAGGGCGTCGCCCTTGACGCGAAGGCGGGGGCGGTCCCGGTCGGGCACGTCGACCTCGGCTCGATGGGCGCCGGCGAGCAGCGCACGATCACGCTCGCGACGCGCTTCAAGCCGGCCGGGGCCGACTGCGTATCCGTCGTGCCCGTCGTCGCACCCGACTCCGCGGTGAAGGCCGGGCCGGCCCGCCTCGCGTGCCTGACGCCAGGCTGTTACAGCCTGTCCGATCGGCCCTCCAACTGAACGCCCGCCCGTAGAATCCCGGAGTGATCGTCCTCGCGCGCCGGGCTCCGCTCCTCGCCGCGCTCGGGACGCTCGCTGTCCTCCTCGCGACCGTGGACGGCCGTTCGTACGGCCTGATTCCGGACGGGAGGGAAATGCTCTCCGCCGGCGCGGCCGTCGCCCGCTTCTTCGAGATCGGCGTCTCGCGCGACTTCGTCAACGCGCCGCGGAGACCCGGCGGGGACGCCGTCTCGCGCTACGGGATGGGCCTTTCCCTCGTCGAGGCGGTGCCCGCGGCCGTCGCGCGCGCGACGGGCGCGGCGCCGACGTCGCCGCTTTTCGTCCTCGTCCCGATCCTCTGCCTTGCGGGCTGCGCGTGGGCGGGCGCGCGAACGCTCGAACGCCTCGGTGCGGCGCGGATTCCGGCGGCCGCAGGCGGCGCGGGGCTCGTGCTCGCGACGCCTCTCTGGGGCTACGCGGGCAGCGACTACGGCGAGCCCCTCCAGGCGCTTTGCGTCGCGCTCTCGGTCCTCGCGGTCGCCGAGCTGCGCGAGGCGACGGCCTCTCGCCGCTGGCAGATCGTCCTCGGCGCCGCAGCGGGCTTCGCAATCCTCTCGAAGACGCTGCTCGTGATCGTCGTCGCACCGCTGCTCGTCGCCGCCCTGTTCCCGCCGCCCGCCATCCCCGCACCGCGCCGCCGCGCCGCGCCGTCCGCCCGCCTCGCGCTGCCCTGGCCCCTGCTTCTTTCATTCGCAGGAATTGTTCTTCTTTGGCTGTTCTTCGAAGTCTCCCGCTTTGGGAAGGTGGGAGGCGGGTACGCCGGCGAGACGTTCACGTACCCCTTCTTCACCGGACTCCTGCGGCTGACGCTGCTTCCGAACAAGGGCCTCCTCTGGTACGCGCCCCTCTTGGTCCTCGCCGTTCCGGGCTTCCTGTTGATGCGCCGACGCGACGCGCGGTTCGCGCTCGCGCTCGCCGCGTCGGCGCTCGCGCTGCTCTTCGCGTCGGCCGCGTGGTGGGCGTGGGATGGGCAGGCGGGATGGGGGCCGCGCCTCGTGCTGCCGGCGCTGCCGTGCCTCGCCGTGCTCGCCGGCGTCGCGCTCGCGGAGGGCGGCCGCCCCTGGCGTCTCGCGGGGGCGCTTGCGCTGGTTGCGGGACTCGCCGTGAACGCTCTCGGCGCGCTCGTGCCGTTTCCGGCCGTGTATGCGCTTTCGTCGCAGGTCGCACCCCAGCCGATCGGCGAGGCGCGGGCGGCCGGGACGCCTTACGAGATCTACCGCGCGCCGGACGGCACGCTGCGCGCAACGGCGCCGCACCATCTCTCCCTCACGCCCGCGTGGAGCCCGATCCGCGTTCACGCGCTCGCGCTCGCCGCGCGCCTGAAGGGCGGCTGGGACGGCAACCTCCCGCAGCTCGACCCGCCGTTCCGGCCCGCACCCGCGCCGTCGCCCGCGCCCGCCCTGCGCCTTGCGATGTCGCCTGTGAGAGTCGGATGGGGAAGAGAATTCTTTGAAAGTGAAGAAGAGCGCGGCGCCGGTGCGTCGAATTCGGCCGATCCCTATTTCGACGCGCTGCGGGATCAGCTCGTTCGGGCAATCGACATGAAGGACTTCGCGAGGGCTGGCGCCGTGGGCCGGGAACTCGAGAGAAGAGAAGAGAAGATTGCTTTGAATGACCCTCGCACGGCCGCGCTGGTGGCCGAGTCGCTGCGCCTCGGTTCGGGCGCCGCCGCTGCCCTCTCTTACCTTTCAAAGAAATCTCTTCCTTCTTCTTCTCATTCTTCCTCGTCTTCTTTCGCCTGCCAACCGTGGATGCTGTTCGTCCGCGCGATGGCGGAGCCTCCCGGCGACTTCGTGTGCCTGCCGGAGGCGCAGCGCGAGGCCTTCGCGGGCGCCGTCGCCGTCGCGCGTCAGCGCGGCTGGGCGCTCACGGAGTGGAGCCGGGTGCTGACGACGGGGCGGCCGTAACCGGCCGAAGCCTCAGGAGAAGGTAGGCGTCGCCGAACGGCGTGACCGACGTTGCGCGCTCCTCGAGACCGCGCCGCAGCGGCGGCAGCCAGCCGCGCAGCCAGATGAACTTCGAGTACGTGTCGCCGTTCCTCTCGATCGCGGCCGCGAGATCCCACAGGAAGCGTGAAAAGAAGACCGTGTCGACGTCGGCGTCCGCCCTCAGGGCCAGGCCCAGGACTCCGGCGCGCGTTGCGCCCGTCTCGTCGACGAGGAGGGACGCCATCGCGACCCTTCCGAGGTCCCCGCGCCTCACGCGGTCGAAGACGAGGCCCTGCTCCTGGCCCCAGTCGACGTTGGAGTCCGAGAGGACCTTTGGCACACCGGCCGGCCCGCCCACGAGGACGTTTCCGAACGAGATCTCGCGCCCGAGGCGGAGGGCCGACTCGGCCGCCGCGAGAAGGACGACGGCAGAGAGGGCCGCGCGGAGGACGAGCGGCCGCTCCTCGAGCAGGAGGGTCGCGACGGCGGCTGCGGCAACGAGGAGGAACGGAACGCACGGGAGCGCGTGGCGGACGCCGATGTTGACGTTCGAGACGCACGCGGCGGCGAGGTACGCGCCGCCGAGGGCGGCGGGCAGCCAGGCGCGTGAGGTCAGGCTTCGGAGGCGCGGCCCGCGCAAGAGCGCGGCGGCGCCCGCGCCGAGCGCGGCGAGAGACCCGAGGACGGCGGCGCTCGTGAGCTTGATTCCGAGCGCGACGGGGAAGTAGAGAAGCGAGCCGGTTCCACGCACCGATCCAAAGAAATAGTTGAAGCGCTCGCCGGGGCCCGCGACGCCCTGCACGAAGAGGAGGCCGGCTCCGTAGCCCGCGATCCACTTCGGAAACCTCTTCGCGAGGGCCACGACGGCGCCCTCTTGCGGCAGCCCCTCGAACGCGGCGCGCAGCCCCTGGCGGAAGGCCGCGTCCGTCGTGCCGGCGTATGCGAGGAACTGGACGAGCGCGAGCGTAAGAAGGGCGGGGACGACGATGAAGAGGAAGACGAGAGGAAGAGAAGAGAAGATCTTCTTAGAAAGTGAAGAGGGAGGAGATGCCCCGGTGCTCTTCGTACCGAGCCGAAGAACGGCGACGAGCGCGAAGACGGCGAGGAACGGGAACGCCGAGTATTTCGACGCCATCGCGAAGCCGTAGAGGACGCCGCTTCCGACGAGCCAGCGACGATCGCCTCTCGCGCTCTTCTCGAGCGCGAACGCCGCCGCGACGAGGAAGAGCGTAAGGAGGACGTCGCTCTGGACGAGCGTTCCGTGGCCCCGGAACGTCGGCTCGACCGCGAGGACCGCCGCCGCGGCGAGGCCGGCCATGGGCCCCGCGACGGCTCGGCCCAGGAGGCCGGTCGCGGCGACGAGGAGGGCGAGGACGAACGGAATCGCCGCCCGCCCCGCGCGCGTCTCGTCGATCTCGAGTTCGGGTTTCGTCGCGGGAAGCGTGCTGCCCGCGATCACCTTCAGAAGGACGGGGTGCTCGAAGTTCGAGACCATCCCCGGGCCGTACCGCCACTCGCGCGCGGCCGCGAGGTGCGGGGGCTCGTCGGACGTCGTCCAGAGGCGGAAGCGCGCCCGCTCGGCGCCCGCGAGGGCGAAGCAGGCGAGGACCGCCAGGGCGGCCGCGAACCGCGTGCGGGACATCGGCCGATTATGCGTGGACGCCCGGCGCCTCGTGCCCGGTCCGCGACACCCACTCGGAGTAGGAGCCGCCGTAGGCGTGGGGAGGGTCGGACGAGTCGTTCTCGCTCAGCACGAGGACCCGGTTCGAGAGCCCGCGGAGGAAGGCGCGGTCGTGGGAGACGAAGAGCATCGTCCCCTCGAACTTCGAGAGCGACTCGACGAGCATTTCCTTCGTCGCGAGGTCGAGGTGGTTCGTGGGCTCGTCCAGCACGAGGAAGTTCGGCGGGTCGAACAGCATGCGGGCCATCACGAGGCGGGACTTCTCGCCGCCCGAGAGGAAGCGGACCTTCTTGTCGACGTCGTCGCCCGAGAACTGGAAGGCGCCGACGAGGGCCCGGAGCACGCCGATGCCGGCGGCTGGGAAGTCCTTCTGGACCTGCTCGAGCACCGTCAGCTCGGGGTCGAGGACGTCGAGCGCCTGCTGCGAGAAGTAGCCGAGCCTCACGCTCGCGCCGACGCGCACGGAGCCGTCGTCGGGCGGCAGCATGCCCGCGACCATCTTGAGGAGCGTGGACTTCCCGGCGCCGTTCACGCCCATCACGCACCAGCGCTCGCCGCGGCGGATGAGGAAGTCGAAGCCGTCATAGAGGCGCCTGGCGCCGTAGCCCTTCGAGAGCTTCTCGAGGACCGCGACGTCGTCGCCCGAACGGGCGGGCGCCTTGAAGTCGAAGCGCACGACGGCGCGCTTTTTCGGGAGCTCGATGGTCTCGATCTTCTCGAGCTTCTTGACGCGGCTCTGCACCTGGGCGGCTTTCGACGCGTGCGTCTGGAAACGCTCGATGAAGCGGTTCTCCTTCGCGAGCATCGCCTGCTGCCGCGCGAACGCGGCCTCGCGCTGGCTCTCGCGCTGGAGACGCTCGCGCTCGTAGAAATCGTAGTTGCCGGAGTACGTGATCGTCTCGCCCGCGTCGATCTCGACGACCTTCGTCACGACGCGGTTCATGAAGTCCCGGTCGTGGCACGTCATGAGGAGCGAGCCCGGGTATTTTTTCAGGTACTCCTCGAGCCAGAGGATCGACTCGATGTCGAGGTGGTTCGTCGGCTCGTCCATAAGGAGGACGTCGGGCCTGCCGAGGAGGACCTTCGCCATCGCGACGCGCATCTTCCAGCCTCCCGAGAGCGCGCCGACGTCGCCGTCGATGCGCTCGTCGTCGAAGCCGAGCCCGTGGAGCACCTCGCGGGCGCGCGCCTCGAGCTCGTACCCGCCGCGCTGCTGGTACTCGCCCTGCACCTCGCCGAACCGCTCGAGGATCTTCTCCATCTCGTCCGCGCGGGAAGGGTCGCCCAGCGCGTGCTCGAGGTCGAGGAGCTCGTGGTGGAGGTCGCCGAGGCGTCCGCTGCCCGCGATTGCCTCGTCGAGGACGGGCCGCCCCTCCATCTCGTCGATCTCCTGCTTGAAGTAGCCGATCGAGAGCTTCTTCGGCACGGACACGTCGCCGTCGTCGGCGTGCTCCTCGCCCGTGATCAGGCGGAAGATCGTCGTCTTGCCGGCCCCGTTCGGGCCGACGAGGCCGATCTTCTCGCCGTCGTTCAGCTGGAAGGAGGCGTCGACGAAGAGGACCTGCCTGCCGTACTGCTTGTTGATGCCGGAGAGCGCGATCATGGGCGGCGGACGATAACAGGCCCGCGCCCGTTTCGCCTCACTCGATCATCGCGATCCGCCGAGCGTGGCGGCCGCCGCCGGCCGCGGGGTCGAACGCGGTCTCGAGGAAGATGCGCACGACCGCGAGGGCCGTCTCCTCGGGGATCATCCGCTCGCCCAGCGAGAGCACGTTCGCGTCGTTGTGCTCGCGGGCGGCCTTCGCGGTCGCCTCGCTCCAGCAGAGCGCGCAACGGACCCCTTTCACTTTGTTCGCGACGATGGCCTCACCGTTTCCGGAGCCGCCGAGGACGATGCCGCGGTCGCACTCCCCGCGGGCCACGGCTTCGGCGGCGGGCCGCACGAAGAGGGGGTAGTCGACCATGTCCGCGGTGAAGGTGCCGCAGTCCTGGACGGTGTGGCCCATCCCGAGAACGGCGGCCTTGATCTTCTCCTTGTACGCGAAGCCGGCGTGGTCGGAGCCGAGGGCGATCTTCATGGCCGCGGAGTCTACCCGCCGCGCTCGATACAATGGCCGTTCCCATGGCGGCCGCTTCCGAGAGCCTCACGATGTTCTTTCCGTGCTTCAACGACGCGGCGACGATCGGCTCGCTCGTCGCGGCCGCGCACGTCGTCGGCACCGAGGCGGGGCGGGACTTCGAGATCCTCGTCGTGGACGACGGCTCGAAGGACAACAGCGCGGAGATCCTCGAGGCCCTGAAGGAAAAGTACCCCGCGCTGCGCGTCGTGTCGCACGGCGTCAACCGCGGGTACGGCGCGGCCCTGCGTTCGGGCTTCTCGGGAGCGACGAAGGACCTCGTCTTCTACACGGACGGAGACGGCCAGTACGACGTCCTCGAGCTGAAGAGGTTCCTTCCGGTCCTGCAGGAAGGCGTCGACGTCGTGAACGGCTACAAGATCGCCCGCTCCGACCCGTTCCACCGGATCGTGATCGGCAAGGTCTATCTCGTCCTCATGCGGGTGCTGTTCCAGTTCCACGTGCGCGACGTGGATTGCGACTTCCGCCTCATCCGCCGCACGGCGCTCGACGCGATCTCGCTGAAGCACTCGAGCGGGGTGATCTGCCTCGAGCTCGTCAAGAAGCTCGAGCTCGCGGGGTTCCGGTTCGTGGACTTTCCGGTCCACCACTACCACCGCGTCGCGGGGAAGTCCCAGTTCTTCAACTTCCGCCGCCTCTTCGCGACGGGCGTGAACATCCTGCGGCTCTGGTGGGAGATCCACGTCGTGCGTGACACGCCGCGCGGCGTCGCCCACGCGCCGGCGGGCTCGCCGTGAGCAGCGTCCCGTACCTCGACCTGGCGCGCGCCGCCGAAGGCGACGAGCCCGAGCTCTCCGCCGCGGTGCTCGCCGCCGTCCGCCGTGGGCGCTACGTCCTCGGCAGCGAGGTCGCCGCGTTCGAGTCCGAATGGGCCGCCTTCTGCGGCGCCGCGCGCGCGGTCGGCGTGGCGAACGGGACCGACGCGATCACGCTCGCCCTGCGCGCGCTCGGGGTCGGACCGGGGGACGAGGTCCTGACGGTGTCGATGACGTGCGCCCCGACGGCGACGGGCGTTCTGCGCGCGGGCGCGACGCCGGTCTTCGTGGATGTCGACGAGGAGCGCCTCACGATGGACGTCGGGGCGCTCGACGCGGCCGTGACGCCGAGGACGAAGGCGATCCTGCCCGTCCACCTCTACGGCCGTCTTGCGGACGTAGACGCCCTCGCCGCTTTCGCGCGCGCGCGCGGCCTCGTTTTCGTCGAGGATTGCGCGCAGGCCCACGGCGCTGCGTGGAACGGCCGGCCCGCGGGAACGTTCGGCCGCGCCGCGGCGTGGAGCTTCTACCCGACGAAGAACCTCGGGGCGCTCGGCGACGGGGGCGCGGTGACGGTCGTGGGCGATGCCGACTCAGCCGTCGCGGACCGCGTCGCGCGCCTCAGGGCCTACGGTTACGTGACGCGCAACGACGCTGGGGAGCCCGGGTACAACAGCCGGCTCGACGAGGTCCAGGCGGCGGCGCTGCGGGTCCGGCTGCGCAAGCTGGCGGCCGGGAACCGCCGGCGCGCGGAGATCGCCGCCCGGTACGCCGCGGCGCTTGCGGGCGCCGTGCGTGTTCCGCCCCCCGCTCGGGAGGGCGAAACGCCGGCTCACCACCTCTACGTCGTGCGCGTGCCGGACCGGGACGCCTTCCGGGCGCGTCTCGCCGAGCGCGGGATCGGAACGGACGTCCACTACCCGCGCGCCGTGCACGAGCAGCCCGCGTTCGCCTCTCTTCCGCGCGGGCCTCTCCCGGTCACCGAGCGCGCGATGCGCGAGGTCGTCTCGCTTCCGCTCGATCCGCTCCTCACGGATGAGGAGGCGAACCGGGTGATCGAAGCCGTGCTCGCGTCAGCGCGCTGAGCCGCGGACGACCCGCGTCTCGAGGAACCGCGAGGCCGCGGTCGCGCGGTCGGTCGTGATGCCGTAGACCCACATGCCGCGTGCGACAGGGCGGCTCCTCGCGCTGCCGAGGAAGGCGACGTCGACATCGAACGCCGTTCCCGGGGCGAGGTGAAAGCGCTTCCACGGGTCGTCGATCACGAGGGGCAGCCCCGTGAGGACGAACGTTCCCTCCCACAGGAGAGCGCCGCCGCCTGGCGCCGTCAGCCGGAGATGGATGCGGAAGGGCAAGGCATCGCGCTCGACGCCGGGGTACGTGAAGCAGAAGTGGCTGCGCTCCCCGGGCGTGTCGACGATGGGCCCGAGCGTGAGGCGGTCGCCCGGCTTCGCGAGGTCTTCCGCCTTCAGGACTGGCACAGCGAGGGAAGGCGCGATCCGACGGCGGTCGACGATTTCCGCCCGGACGAGGAACGGAGATCCTGCTTCGAAGAAGAAAGAGGAGACGCTGGCGAGCGGAACGCGCGAAGGCACGGTGCGCGTCTCGCCGGGCGCCAGGTCGAAGATCGTCGACTCCGAATCGGCGGCGTCCGGCGGCCAGCGGGTCAGCCGCACGGTGGACGGGGCGGCCGACGTGTTCGTAACTTCGATTCGCGGCGCCCACGGCGGGCGCCCCGGGTTGTTCGACCGGAACGCGACCGGCACGAACGCGGTGTGCGCTCCGTACGGCGCCGGCGAACGCCGGCAGCCGAGGCCCGCGAGGGCGAGCGCGGCGGCGGCGAGGGGAGCGGTCCCTCTCATCCGGCCCAGTACCAGTGGACGAACGCCCAGACGTAGAGAGCCCCGGCGACGGAGCTCAGCGCCACGAGCGTGCCGAAGAACGCGCGGCGGCCGGCGAGGCGCGCGAGCGCGGCGAAGGCGGGGAACGCGGGCAGCACGTAGCGGCCGGCGCTCTCGAACGTGCCGGACGAGAAGACGATCGCGACTGTGAGGACGACGTACAGCGCCTCGGGCCGCCGCTTCTCAACGAGGAGAACGGCCGCGAGGACGAGGAAGAGAAGGAGATAGAGCCCTTCGAACGTCCGCGCGGGCGAGCCCCCGAGCAGCCGGCCGCGTGTCACGTCCTCGACGACGGCCTGCCAGATGAGCGCCGGCCCGTCGAGGATCGACTTGGACTGGCCGCTCCAGTTGTGCTGGGCCTTCACGAAAAGGAGCGGGTCGCCGAAGCGCTTCCAGAAGTAGAGGCAGAAGAGACCGAATCCCGCGAGCGGAGAAGCGCCCGCGAGCGCCGCGCGGGCCGCGGCCCTGCCCGTGGAGAGACCGGCCTCGCGACTCGCGCGCCACGTGACGAGCGCGAGGTACGGCGCGAGGACGACGCCCGTGATCCGCGTCAGGCCCGCGAGGACGCCCGCGGCGGCTCCGGCGAGCGGCCGGCCGCGCTCGAAGGAGAGCACGGCCGCGAGGGCGAGCGCGAGGGCGAGCGCCTCGGTGTACACGGAGGCGAAGAAGAACGACGTCGGGAACGCGAGCAGGACGAGCACCGCGGGCAGGACGCGATCCTCCCCGAAGTGACGCTTCGTCCACTCCGCGAAGAGGAGCAGCGCCGCGAGGAACGCGGCGGCGGAGACGAGGTTCCCGGCGAGGGACGTCTCGATCCCCGTCGTCCGGACGAGGATGCGCATGAGGCCGGGGTAGAGGGGGAAGAACGCGTGGTTCGTCTCCTGTCCGACCCGGGTCGGGGGTTCCCAGTAGCCCGCCTCGGCGAGGTTTACGTACCAGCCCGAGTCCCAGCGGGTGAGCGGCGTGACGCGGCGGACTACGTCCCACGTCCACGGGTTGGTCCCGGTCATCCACGGCACGACACGGGGAGAAACGAGCGCGACGGCCCACACGCAGACGAGCCACAGGAGGCCCGTTCCGATCACACGCTGGCGCGAGGTCACGACCGGGCGGATTATAGGCAGCGAGTCCGATGAACGACCGCGAATACGAGATCATGTTCCGCCGCGAGGACTCCTACTGGTGGTACCGGGGGATGCGCGCGGTCACGCGCGTGTTCGCGCGCGGAATCTTCACGCGCGCCGCGGGCGCGCGCGCCCTCGACGCCGGCTGCGGAACGGGCCGCAACCTCGTGGATCTCGCGGCCGGCGGCCCCGCGGTGGGAGTCGACGTCTCGCTGCGCGCTCTCGGCTTCGCGAGGCGCCGCGCGGCCGCGCCGCTCGTCTGCGCGGCGGTCGAAGCGCTTCCGTTCCGGACCGCGAGCTTCCAGGCGGCTCTTTCGCGCGACGTCCTCTACATGGTGCCGGACGACGCCCGCGCCGCGCGGGAGATCGCGCGCGTCCTCGCGCCGGGCGGGACGCTCGCACTCTCGGCGCCGGCGTTCGACGCCCTCGCGGGCGCGCACGACGTCGCCGTCGGCGCCCTCCGGCGCTACACGACGCCGGGGCTGAAGAGGCTGCTCGGAGAAGCAGGGCTCGTGGTGCGGAGAACCAGCTATGCGAACTTCTTTCTCGCCGCACCGATCTGGTTTCTTAGAAAGGTGACTGGTGCGAAGGCGCGCGGCCGTCCTCGCGAGGAAGTCCGGAGCGATTTTGGCCTAGCCCCCAAACCATTCGAAGAAATCTTCTTCGTCTTGCTTTCTCTCGAGGCGCGCATCGTGGCGCTGGGAGGTGGGCTGCCCTTTGGAGTATCCGCGCTCGTCCTTGCGGCGAAACCCGCTCAGGGCGCGGGCACGAGCGAAGCCGGGAAGTAGCTCGCGTCGTTCGTCCGGTTGTCGACGAGGATCGCGTACGCGGCGACGCTGCCGCCCGAAACGACGTCCACGACGAGCGACGCGTCGGCGAGCGGCGCGGCCGCCATCTCGGCGAAGACGTCGTTCCACTGCACGGCGGCGAGCGCGTCGAGGGCGAGCTCCCGTGTCGCGACCCGGGTTCCGTCCGGGGCGAGGAGCGTCGCGGTCACGCGGGTCGCCAGACCGGCAGTCTCGACGAAGCCGACGTTCGTCCGGCGGGACGGGGAGGACGACAGGAACGTGAGCGCGAGCTGACGGCCGGGCCCCGCCAGCTCCCCCCCGGCCGCCGGGTCGATCGCGAGGCCGTAGGAGCGGCCCGCGTCCGTCGTCGTCGACGTGCGCGAGGACGCGTACAGGGAGCCGCCCTCGAGCGCGGAGACGCGCAGCGCGCCCGCCGTGTCGGCCGTGGCGCCGAAGAGCGTGGCGAGGACGTCGTCGAAGGCGCGTGTCTGGCTCCCGCGGAGCACGACGAAGGCGGATGCGGGCGCGGGCCCGGACAGCGGGGAGAACGCGACCCGGACGGTCACGGGATCGGGCCCGGCGTTCGAGACCTTGAGGTCGGTGACGAAGCGGGCTCCGAACTGGCCCGAGGCGCGGGCCGCCGCAGGAATGAGGAGGCTCGCGGAGGCGGGGTGCGCGGAGACGAAGGAGCCGTCGTTCGTGGAGTCGTCGACGGGCGTCGCCCATGCAGCGACGCGGCCCGGGCCGGCGGTGACGCGCACCTCGATCCGGTCGGCGGCGTCCGGCGCGAGGTGCGTCAGCGCGTAGACGTCGTTGACCTGCACGAGGCCGGCCGCCGGCACCGCGCGCGGGATCAGGGCGCGCAGCGTGCCGGAGGAGTCGCGCACGGCGATTTCGACCGCGGCCGGCTGGCCGGAGATCTCCGTCACCCCGACGTTCACGCGGAAACCGGCGGCCTTGAAACACGGCACGAGGACGAGAGTCGCGCCCGACCCCGCCGCCGAGGCCGCGGCTTCGACGGGGATCGAGAGCCCGAACGAGCCGCCGCGCGGCGCGGTCGTGGACGTGCGGGATGCGGCGACGACGCTCGGAGCGGCGTTCAGGTAGAGCGGCCCGTAGCCCTCCATCCGGAACGTGTCGTGGACGGCGTCTTCGAGGGCGCGCGTTGAGAGCGGCGGGAGCGTCACGGTGAGCGTGCGCGGGGCGCCGCCGGCAGGCGAGAACCGCAGGCGGACGTCGTGCGTCCGGAAGGGATCCGTGTTGAAGAGCCGGACGTCGGTCGTATAGAAGGCCCCGAGCTTTCCGATCCGGTGCGCGGACGTCGCGACGAAGGACGTCGCGCCGGGGAAATCGGGCTCGGGCTCGGGAATCGACGGTTCGACGAAGAGCGCCCATCTCACGAGCCTGCCCGCGCCGCCCGCCACGGTGTCCGTGACGGCGAGCCGCCACGTTCCCTCGAGCGTCTGGCCGGCGAAGGAGGAGAGCGGATCGAACGACGCAGCCGTGAGGCCGAAGATCTCGCGCACGGCCTCGCCCGGACGGCGCCCGTGGGCGAGGACCGTCGCGGCCGTTCCGTCCGGCCCCGTGAGCGTGACGACGAGCTGCGTCGGGTCCGGATGGTCGATCTCGAGCGCAAGAAAGAGCGTGGACACGTTTCCGACGAAGGACGAGACGGCGGCGGCGCACGTTAGCCCTTCGGGCGCGCCGTCCGGGATCGGCGTCCCCTCGCAGCCGCCGGCGATCGGCGTCGAAGCGGCGAGCGCGGCCGCGAGATCGAGGCGCGGCGCCGTCCGGCCGGTGCGCGCGTCGCGGACGGGCACGCCGGTGGCGCGGAGAAGCTCGATGGCGGCCGCGGGATCGGCGAGCGGCCGGGCCTGGCGGGCGAGGAGGAGGGCACCTGTCGCCGCGGGGGCCGCGGCGGACGTGCCGGAGAAGGCGGACGTCTGGCCCCCGCCCTGGGCGGTCGTCGTCCACCCGACGCCGGGCGCGAGGACGGACAGCCCGCTGCCCGCGTTGCTCGCGCACGGGATGACATCGGGACCCGTCGTCGCGTCGGTGCAGCCGGCCGCGCCGCCCCACTGGACGGGGCCGCTCGACTGCGAATAGACCATCCCGACGGACGCGACGCTCGAGAGGCAGGCGGGCCACGGGAGCCCGGCCGTGCGGCCCTCGTTGCCGGAGGCGGCGGCGACCGAGAGGCCCGCCGCCCGCGCGGCGGCGAAGACGGCGGCTCCGGCGGGATCCTCGGCGTCGCAGAAGCCCGCGTGCGGCACATCGTCAGCGAGGCTGAGGTTGATCGCGTCGAGGTCCGTGCGGGGCGCGTGGGCGACGGCCCACTCGACGGCCGCGAGGACGTCCGAGGCGCGCGCGGACTTGCAGCCGTCGCGCGCGCTGAAGACCTTGAGTACGACGAGGCCCGCCTCGGGCGCGAGGCCCTGCGGGCCCGCGAGGACGCCCGCGACCTCCGTGCCGTGTCCGCTGCAGTCCGAGAGGTCGCCGTCGCCGTCCACGATGTTCGCGCCAGGCCACGCGGCGCCGCCGGGCGCGCGCAAATCCGGATGCCTGAGGTCGATCCCGCTGTCGACGACCGCGACGCTCCGGCCGAGGCCGGTGACGCCGATCGCGAGCAGGCGGTCGGCTCCGATCTGTGCGGTTCCCACCTGTCCCGCGGGGCGCACGACGCGGTCGAGGCCGACGTGAAGCACGTCGGGCCGCGCCGCGAGCGCGGCGACGCCCGCCGCCGTCGCCTCGCCGGCCACGATGGGAACGCTCGCGAGCCGGCGGCGGATCTCGAGGCCCGCCGACGCGAACTCCTGCTGAGCCGCGGGCCGGCGAACGGCCGCCGGGCGAAGCGTGACGAGGACCGGGATGCGCGCCCCGCCCGCAAGCGCGCGCAAGACGTCCGGAGACACGTCCGCGGCCCGCGCGGCGGTCGACGCGAGAATCAACGCGGCGGCCACCGCGAGGCGGGGGAGAGTGGGGGAGTTCATGGAAGAACGAGCACCGCAGACGGCTAAGAGCAACTCGTGTGCCTGTAGTGCCTTCAGCCGTTAAGATCTCACCGTGACGCGCTTCCCGGAACCGACGCCGGCCCCAGGCGGCGCCGCCGTGTTCGCGGACTCGCATCTCGGTCAGGTGGAAGGAGATGCCGACGACCTGCTGGCCTCGCTCGAGTCCGTCCGGCAGCGCGGTTTCTCGGCGGCGGTGCTGCTTGGCGACATTTTTCACTACTTCATCGGCCACCCGAAGCTCGAGACGCCTCTCCTGAGGCGCACCCTCGACGGCTTCGCTGAGGTCGCCGCGCGGGGACTTCAGCTGCGCTACGTCGAGGGAAACCGCGACTTTTTCGTAGCCGGGACGCCCTACGCCTCCCCGTTCGCGGCCTACGGGCTGACGGACGGGCTCGTCGTCGGGGACGCGACGTATGCGTTCGTGCATGGCGATCGGGTGAATACGGCCGATCTTCCGTACCGTTTCTGGCGCACGATTTCGAAGAACCCCGTCGCGCGCGCCGCGCTCGGGGTGATTCCGGGCCGGCTCGCGCGTGGGATCGTGGCGAGGACCGAGGCGCGGCTCTACCGCTCGAACTTCCGGCACAAGAAGAAGCTCCCCGAGGAGGCGCTCCGCGCCGAAGGCCGGCAGGCGCGCGCCCAGGGCTACGGCGCGCTCCTCGTCGGGCACTTCCACGTCGGGCGCACGTTCGCCGCGGCCGACGGCGTCACGCACGTCCTGCCCGCGTGGCTCGAGGAGCGCAAGCACGCCGAGATCGCGCCGGACGGGCGGCTTTCGATCGTCGAGGAACCGAGCGTCGAGCGCGCGCGGCGCCGCGGCTTCGGGGCCCTGGAGGCGGCCCCCGCCTCCGCGCCGCGGTGAGCGCCGCCCCTCTCCCCCGCGGCCGGCTCTCGGGCGCGCTCCGCGTGCCGGGCAGCAAGAGCGTCACGAACCGCGCTCTCTTCGCGGCGGCCTGCGCGGAGGGAGAGAGCGTTCTGCTGAATCCGCTCGAGAGTTCGGACACCCGTGCGCTTGCGGCAGCGCTTCGGCTGCTCGGAGCGGAGATCCTCTTAGAAGGTTTTGGATGGAGGGTGCGCGGAGGCCTCCAGCCTCGCGGCGACTCGGCGCCGGAGTTGTTCATCAACGTGGGAGATGCGGGGACGCCGGCGCGCTTTTTGTCCGCCCTCCTCGCCGCGGTGCCGGGCCGCTTCGTTCTCGACGGCAGCCCGCGCATGCGGGAACGGCCGATGTCCCCACTATTCGAAGCACTCCGAACCCTGGGTGGCGAAATCCGATGTCTTTCTCGTGAGGGATATCTTCCCGCGGCGATCCGCGGCGGGTCGCTGCGCGGCGGGCGCGTGGGGATTCGGGGTGACGTGTCGTCGCAGTTCCTCTCGGCGCTGCAGCTCGTCGCGCCACTCGTCCCGGGCGGCGTGACGCTCGACGTGACGGGCCCGGTGGTTTCGGGCGCGTACCTCGCGTTGACGCGCCGCGTCCTCGTGGGTTTCGGCGCCTCTCCCGGTGGCGGGTACCGCGCGTCGCGCTACCGCGTGCCCGGCGACGACTCGGCGGCGTGCTTCCCGATCGCGGGAGCGCTCGTGTCGGGCGGACGCGTCACGGTGCGCGGCCTCGCCCGCGACTCCGAGCAGCCCGACGCCGAGTTCCGCGCCTGGGCCGTGAGGGCCGGCGGCGTCCTCGCCTGGGAGACGGCCGCGGACGGCGAGGAATCGCTGACGGTGACGGGCCCTGCAGGCGGGGCGCGCGATCTGAAGCCGATGGACGTCGATGTCGACGCGGCCCCCGACGCGGCGCTGCCGCTCGCCGCGGCCCTCGCGTTCGCGGATGGAACGTCCACGCTGACCGGCGTCGCGCGCCTGCGCGAGAAGGAGTCCGACCGCCTTGCGGCGGCCGTCGACCTCCTCGCGCGCGCGGGCGCCTCGGCCGGCGCCGGGGAGAACGCCGACGGGGCGCCGGTCCTCTCGATCGCCGGCGCGAGCGGCGTGCCGCGGGCGGCCGCGTTCGCCGCGCACGCGGATCACCGCGTCGCGATGTCGGCGGCCGTCCTCGCTCTCGCGCTGCCCGCGGGTTCGACGCTCGACGACCCCGCGTGCGTGGGCAAGTCCTGGCCTCTCTTCTGGGACGCCTGGAATCCGCTCGCCCACTCCTGACGTTCAGCCGACCCAGAGCCAGTGGACGTAGAGCCACACGTAACCGGCCTGGGCGACGAGAGAGAGCGCGACGAGTGAGCGGAAGACCGCCGGGCGCGCCGCGAAGCCTCCGAGGACGGCGAACGCGGGGAACGCGGGCAGCACGTAGCGTCCGCCGCTCTCGAGCGTCCCCGACGTGAACACGATCGCGACGGTCAGGAAGACGTAGAGCGCCTCGGGCCAGAGCCGCCGCGCCGCGAGCCGCCACGCGAGTAAGAGGAAGAGGAGCAGGAAGACGCCCTCCATCGTGCGAACGGGGCTCTTGACGAGGATGTGGCCCGTCGCGAGGTCGCGTCCGATCTCCTGCAGGATGAGGCGCGGACCGTCGAAGACCGTCTTGGCCTCCCGCGACCAGTTGTGCTGCGCTTTCACCAAGAGGAGCGCGTCGCCGAAGCGCTCGTGGAAGTAGAGGCAGAAGAGCCCGAAGCCGGCGAGCGGCGACGCGCCGACGAGCCCCGCCCGAAGCAGGGCCTGGGGGACGGGCCGCCCGCGTTCGTGGCTCCTTCGCCATGAGACGAGGAAGAGCGCCGGTGCGAGGACGAGGCCTGAGATCCGAGTCAGGCCGGTGAGCAGCCCCGCGGCGGCGGCCGCGGCGTCGTGATCGGTCTCGAGGGCGAGGACGGCGGCGAGCGCAAGGAAGACGAGGAGAGACTCCGAGTAGACGGATGCGAAGAAAAAGGACGTCGGGAACGCGAGGAACGCGAGGAGCGTGGGCCAGACGCGTTCCTCGCCGAAACGCCTACGTGTCCACGCCGCGAAGAGGACGAGCGCCGCGAGGAGCGCGGCGGCCGAGACGAGGGCTCCCGCGCGCGGGGCGTCCAGCCCTGTCGCGCGCGAGACGCCGCGCATGAGGGCGGGGTAGAGAGGGAAGAACGCGTGGTTCGTCTGCTGGCCGACGCGCGTCGGCGGCGCCTCGTACCCGGACTCGGCGATCGCGACGTACCAGCCGGAGTCCCAGCGGGCCAGAGGCGTCCCGCGGCTGGCCAGCGCGGCCGCCGAGCCCGCGGGCCCGGTCAACCATGGCGTCGAGCGCGCCGCGAGGAGGGCGACCGCCCATACGAATGCCAGCCAGACGGTCCCGAGGAGGAGGACTCGGCGCGGGGTGGCGGGCGCGGGCATGCGGGTTTCCCGATGATAGGCGGGCCACTTGACGCGAGGCCCGAAATTCGAAATCGTCCGGGGTGCGACAGCCCTGATCTGCCCGTCCACGGGGAGGACGCGACGTGCCTTCGACACGAGGGAGACGTTGGATCGTTTCCCGCCGCGACCTCGCGGCGGGCGGTGCGACGCTCGTGCGCCTTTCGCACCCGCTCCTGCCGGAGATCGTGCGGGCGCGTCCCACGGCCGAGGGGCTCCGCCTCACGCTCGCCGCTCCCGAGGCGGCGCCGCTGGGCCGCCTCGGCGCGGCCGAGCGCCGGGCCTATCTCGCTCGGCTCGCGGCGCTCCTCGGCTTTCTGAGGTTCCACGGCCTCGGTCTCGCACCCGAGGACGTCGCCGGTCTGGGGGCGTGGCCGGGCGATCCGGGGCGCCCCGCGCCGGCCGGTCCGCCCGTTCCCGCGTGGCGCGCGGCACCTCCGGCGCTCGTCCTTGCGGCCGCGGCCGTCCGCCTCGCGGGCCGCCCGGCCTCCGGCGCGGACGCCGCGTCGCTGAGGGCGGCGGCCGTCGAGGGCCTCGAGCGCGGGCTTCCCGAGGACGCGGCCGCCGACGCCGTGACGGCTCTCCGGGCGCTGGACGGGGACGGGCGGCCCGAAGCGCTCGCGGCCGAGTTTGCCCGCCGGGGTGGGGTCGCCCCTTCGCGAGACCTCGCGGGCCTCGCATTCCCGTGTCCGTTCGTCGAGCTTCCGGGCGGGGACGGTCCGGCCGCGGCCGTCGGCGCGGCCGCCGCGTGGATTGCGCGCGCGGCGGCCCGAAGCGACGAGACGCCGTCCTTCGTCGAGTGCTCTCCAGGCTCTCCGCTGGAAGACGGCGCCGCTCTCCGCCGCCTTGCGCGGGCGCTCGACGGCGATCCTCGCGCAGGGGAGATCCGGGCGCTGGCGGACGGGGCGAAGGCGCCGCGGCGCGACGACGGGCCGGCGGTCGCCGTCGTCGCGCTCGAGGCGGACCGCTGGGACACCCGCTCGCGCCACGCCCTCCACGAGGCGCTGCCGGCCATGGGCTTCCGCGTCTTCGAGGCGTGCGCGGGTGCCCTGCGCCCGTGGGAGGAGCGCGGGCTGCTCGCGTTCCGCATCGCGGAGGGCGACACGGCCTCGCTCGTCTACCTGCCGTTCGTGTCGCTCTCGGCGGCGCTCGACGCGTGGCGCGAGGCGTGCGCCACGGCGGACCCGGCGCGATTCCTCGAAGCGGCGCGAGCCCTCGCCGCGCGGTTCGATCCGCGCACGGGCGCCGTGAGGTCCGAACGGCGCCACCCGGGGCGGCGCCCGGATCCGGTCGTGGAGGCGGCCGCCCTGCTCGCGGACGGATTCGACGCAGCCGAGGCGGCGGCCGCGGCCGGCGCGGCTCCGGACCAGGCAGCCGAGGCGCTCGCGGAGGCGGCACGGAGCGGGCGCCTCGCCCGCGTCGGCGGGGGTGCGTTCCGCTTCCGCGACGAGGACGAGCGCGCGCGCCTCGCGGCCCGCGTGCCGCAGGCCGCGCGCCGCGACGCGGTGGCACGCCTCGAAACTCTCGGCCTTCCGCCCGCGCGATTCGTGCCGGCCGCGCTCGCGCGAGGCGAGACGCGCGACCTTGCGGCCGCCCGCGCTCTTCTCGAGGTCGAAGGCGGTGCGCTCGCCGCCGCTCTCTTCGCGCGCGCCCCGCTCCGCGAGCCCGAACTCGGCGCGGCGTCGGCCCCTCCGGCCGAACGCATCGCGGCCGCGCGCGCCCTCGCGCGGCTCGGCGAGCCCGCGCGTTCGCTCGCCCTCTGTCCGGGCGGGGGCGCCGAGGAGGATCTCGCGCGGGCGGCCCTTCTCGTCGAGCTGCGCCGCAACGCGGAGGCCCGGCGGATTCTCGACCGCCTGCTCGACCCGGCGGTGGCGGCCGGGCCGCGCGTCGAGGCGCTTCTCCTCCGCGCCGAGCTCGACGAGCGTGCGCACCGCTACGCGGACGCGGCTTCGGGTCTCGCGGAGGCCGGGCTCCTGGTTGGCGGAATCGCGGATCGCGAACTCGCGGCGCGGGCGGCGCGGACGGCGGGCTACCTCGCGAACGACCTCGGCCGTACGGGCGAGGCGATCGCGTTGTTCCGGCGGGCGGGGGAGCTCGCGACGAGCGCCCGGGCGCGCGCGGACGCCGCGTACGACGTCGCACACGCAGCGCTGGACGGCGGCCGGCTGGACGTCGCGGCCCGCGAGCTGGACGACGCGCTCGAGCTCTATGCCGCGGCGGGGAACGAGGCGCGTTACCTCTCGGCGCTCGGGAACCGGATCGACCTCTTCCTGCGATCGGGGGACGTGGCCGCCGCCCGGCCGGTGCTCGAGCGCGTCCTCGCCCACGAGCGGGCCGCCGGACGCGGCCATCAGGTCCTTTTCGCGATTCCTGCAGCCCAGGAAATCGCCCTCCTCGACGGCGACGCGGCCAACGCGGCCGCCGCGTTTCGCGAGGCGAAGGAGCTTGCGGCGGGGGCAGACGCAGCCCATCCGGCCTGGAGGGAGATCCTCCTCTTCGAGGCGGAACGCCTCATCGCCGCCGCGGATGCGGAAGGGGCGGCGCAGCTGCTCGCCGAGGCGGCGGCGATCCCCGACAACAGGTCCCGCACGGAACCGCGCCGGCGGCGCCTCCTGGCCTCGGCGTGCCGCGATCTCGGGCGGCCGCACGCTGCGCGCGAGATCGACGTCCGTGAGAGGACGCTCCTCGCCGCCGAGGAAGCGCTCGCCGCGGGCGTTCCGCCCGACGACGCCTGCCTCGCGGTCCTCGAGTCCCTCGCCGGAGCCCGCGAGGCCGGGGTTGCCGTGCGGCGTCTCCTGGAGTGGGCGGGCCGGTTCCCGGCGGCGTTCGCCGGGCCCGCCGGCGCCCCGCTCGCGCGGCTGGGCCGGCGTGCCGCGGCGCGGGCGGGCCTCGCCCGCGCGGGGGAGCGCTTCGCGTCGTTCCTCGAGGCGCGCGGGCCGGACGTGCGGGCCGTTCCGCGCGCGAGCGCGCCGAGGCCCGACTTCGTCGCGGAGGACGCGTCCACCCGCGCCGTCTTCGACGAGGTCGCGCGGATCGCGCCGTCGGCGCTTGCGCTCCTCGTGCGCGGCGAGAGCGGGACGGGCAAGGAAATTGTCGCGAAGGAAGTGCACCGGCTGTCCAGGCGCCGTGGGCCGTTCGTCGCCGTGAACCTCGCCGCTCTTCCGGCGACCCTCGCCGAGTCGGAGCTCTTCGGACACGCGCGGGGCGCCTTCTCGGGCGCCGACCGCGAGCGGCGGGGCCTCGTGGAGGAGTCGTCGGGGGGAACCCTCTTCCTCGACGAGATCGGCGACCTGCCGCTGCCGCTGCAAGGCAAGCTGCTGCGCGTCCTGCAGGAGAGCGAGGTGCGGCGGCTGGGCGAGACGGCCGTGCGGCGCGTGGACCTGCGGGTCGTTGCGGCGACGCACCGCGAGCTCCCGGCGCTCGTCGACCGCGGCGAGTTTCGGGGGGACCTCTTCTACCGGATCGCCGGGCACGAGATCATCCTGAAGCCGCTGCGCGAGCGCCCGCGGGACCGCGCCCGCCTCATCGCCCGGGCGCTCGAAGGCCGGGCGGCGCTCGCGCCAGACGCGGCAGCGGCGCTCGACCGCTGGCGCTGGCCCGGCAACGCGCGAGAGCTCCTCGCCGCCCTCGAGTCGGCGCTCGCGCTGGCGGCTCCGGCGCGTGTCGTCGGCCTCGAGCACCTCCCGCGGGCGATCCGCGAAGGTGCCGCGTCGCGTCCGGAGACAGGCCGCTGGAAGGATCGGCTCGACGCCGCGCGCCGCGACGCGATCGAGTCGGCCCTCGAAGCAACCGGCGGCCGGCGCGCAGAGGCTGCGAAACTCCTCGGCATCTCCCGGCAGTCGCTGCTCTACGAAATGAAGAAGCTCGGGATCCGCTGAGGGCGAGTCTCTCCCGCGTGCTAGAGTCCATCGACCCCAGAGTTCTTTTTTCGAGTTCCGACGAGGAGGAGCCCATGCGTTGTCTCCGCCGCTTCGCGTTCGTCCTCCTGTGCGTGTTGGCAGCCTCACGGGCCGCGGGCCAGACCACGAGTAGCATCGTGGGCCGCGTTGCCGACGAAGCCGGGGCGCCGCTCCCGGGTGTGACGGTCGAGGCCACGTCGCCCACCCTGCAGGGAACGGGGCGGGCCGTGACGGACGCGCAGGGGCGGTACCGCCTGACCCTCCTCCCACCGGGTGCCTACACCGTGACCTTCGCCATTCAGGGCTTCGCGTCGGAAAAGCAGACGAACGTCGTCGTGGCCCTCGGACGCGACACGTCCCTCTCCGCGGACCTGCACCTCGCGACGAAAGTCCAGACGTCCGTGACGAGCGAGGCCTCCGCGATCGAGCTGACGTCCTCCGGCGTCGGGACGAGCCTCGACCAGCGCGCCGTCACGACCCTCCCGACGGGCCGCAACTATTCCTCGGTCGCGCAGGTCGTTCCGGGCGTCTCGTCCGACGCGAACGCCGGGAACACGGAGCAGTCCACGATCACGGTCTACGGGTCGAGCGGCGCGGAGAACTCTTTCTACATCGACGGCGTGAACACGACCGGGGCCGAGTACGGCTTCCAGGGCAAGGAACTCAACTTCGAGTTCATCCAGGCCGTGGACGTCAAGACGGGCGGCTACGAGGCCGAGTTCGGGCGCTCGACGGGCGGCATCGTGAACGTGATCACGAAGTCCGGCGGAAACGATTTTCACGGCGATGTCTTCGGCTACTACGACGGCGACAACCTGCAGGCGAACGCGGAGCCGGTCGTCTCGAACACGACGTCCGCCGGCTACACCCGAAAAGACTTCGGCCTCGGCATCGGCGGGTACATTCTCAAGGACCGTCTCTGGTTCTTCGGCGCGTACGACCGCGTCGACAACACGCAGCTTTCGACACTGCCGGAAGGGCCGCGGGCGGGGCAGGTGGCGCGTTCGCAGAGCACGCGCGATCTCGGGTCCGCCAAGCTCACGTTCAAGGCAAGCCAGAACCAGACGCTGACGGGGACGATCTTTCTCGACCCGCGCGACGACACCGGAGCGATCAACGACGCCACTCACTCATTGAATGGCGACCCCCTGACCTACGACGGCAAGAAGAGCTTCGGCGGGACCGACTACGCCCTCCGCTACGAGGGACTCTTTGGGGCGAGGTGGCTTTTCACGCTGCAGGGCGCACGGCACCAGGAGAAGAACGAGGTCGGCCCGGCCTCCGCTGCAGGTGACGTCATCCAGTACCGCGACGTCCAGAACAACTTCTACCAGACCGGCGGATTCGGCCTCATCCAGAACAAGAGCTTCACGAGGGACATGCTGACGTTCTCGGCGACGGCCTTCCTCGGGTCGCACGAGGCGAAATTCGGAGTCGAGTACGAGCGGGAATCCGCCGACGTCCTCAAGCGGTATTCGGGCGGCCAGCAGGTAGACGTCTTCGCAAACCCCGAGAACCCGGCGAAGCCCGTCTACGGCCACTTCTACTGGACGACCCCGAACGCGACGGTCGCAAACGCACCGGTCTCGGCGCTCAACGCGAGCCCGGAGCACAAGGTCACGACGCTCTACCTCCAGGACAGATGGACGGTCCTCCCGAACCTCACCGTGAACCTCGGCCTGCGCTGGGACCGGCAGGAGATCGTCGACGCGTCCGGCGTCACTCAGATCGACCTCAAGAACGACTTCGCGCCGCGCTTTGGATTCGCATGGGATCCGACGAAGGACGCCAAGACGAAGATCTATGGGTCTTATGGACGGTATTACGAGCAGCTCTCGATGGACCTCGTGATCCGATCGTTCTCGTACGAGCGGCAGCCACGCATCTTCAACTACAGCCCGACGTCCACGACGCCGAACCCGGCGGCGGAGGCCGACCTCGGCCAGACGTCGAACATCCTCGGGGGCTTCACGGAGCCGTCCGACCCGAACCTTCGCAACCAGTACATCCACGAGTACATCCTCGGGGCCGAGCGCGAGGTCGCGAAAAACGTCGTCGTCGGGATCAAGGGGATCTACCGCAACTACGGCGAGGTCATCGAGGACTTTCTCTGCGCCGACGACGGAACCTACTGCATCGGGAATCCCGGCAAGGGGATCATGGAGAAGCTCTACACGCTCGACTACTCGCAGACCTTCGCGTCGCCCGAGGCGAAACGGACGTATAAGGCCGTCCAGCTCGACGTAACGAAGAGCTTCGCGGACAACTGGTATGGCCAGGCCTCGTACATCTATTCGAAACTCGAGGGCAATTTCGACGGCCTTTACTCGCCGTTCACGAACGTCGGCGCCGACCCGAACATCTCGGCCGCGTTCGACTACTACGACTTCTTCACCGACGGAAAGAACCTGAAGAACATCACGAACGACGGCCCTCTCTCGAACGACCGGCGCCACCAGTTCAAGCTCTCGGGCTACTACGTGTTCCCGTTCGGCCTTTCCGTCGGCGCCGCGGGGTACTACCGGTCCGGGACGCCGGTCACGCGCTACGGCTACTCGGACGCCTATGGCCGCTACGAGTTCTTCATGACGCCGCGCGGGGCAGAGGGACGCGCGCCCGACAACTACGACCTCGACGTCCACCTCGGTTACCCGCTCGCGGTCGGGCCCGTGAAGGTGACCTTCCTCGTCGACGTCTTCAACCTCTTCAATACGCAGAAGGCGGTCCTGCTCGACCAGCGCTACGGCTTCCAGGAGGACGACAACTCCGCCGCGAAGCCTGTCAACAAGGACTACCTCAAGCCGGTGCTCCGGACGCCGCCCACGACGGTGCGGTTCGGCGCGCGCGTCAGCTTCTGAGAGCTACGAGATCCCGAGCATCCGCAGGATCCGATCGCGGTTCAGTAGCGCCGTCGCGTCCGCGTTCCTCTCGATCACGGCGTCGAGGTCGCGCAGCGCGCCGGCCACGTCGCCTTCGCGCACGAAAAGCGTGGCGCGGTTGATGAGGGCGGTGTGCTCGGCGCCGTCGAACGCGAGCGCCCGATCGAAGGCCAGGCGGGCCTCCGGCCAGCGCCGCGCCGCCATCTCGAGGAGGCCGGCGAGGCACCACGCCTTCGCATTGCGCTGGTCGTGCGCCAGGACGCGCGTCACGTCCTCCCGGGCGGCCGCGTATTCGCGCTGCCCGTAGAGGAGGCCCGCGCGGTTGACGAGGGCGGCGGCGTGCCGCGGCTCGAGCGCGAGCACGTGCGCGAGGTCGAAGAGAGCCCCGTCCTCGAGGCCCAGCGCGCGCCGGGCGAGTGCCCGGTTGAAGTACGCCTCCGCGTACGGAGGGCTCCACGCGATGGCGGCGTCGTAGTCTGCAAGCGCCTCCGGCGTGCGGCCGAGCCGCTGGAGGAGAACGCCTCGGTCCAGATGCGCCTCGCTGTTCGTCGGCTCGAGCCGCAGCAGGGCGGAGTAGTCGTCGAGCGCGCTCTCGGGCCGCCCGGTCGCAACGTGGACCCGAGCCCGGTTGTGCAGAAGAATGATGCTCTCGGTCCCGTATTTCGAGGGCGCCTCGCTTGCGAGTCGCCGCAGCCCGTCGGAGAGCAGCCGGAGCGCCTCCTCGCCGCGTCCGGTGCGCATCTCCACGAGCGCCAGCGTGTTGCGCAGGAAGACGAGATTGACGACCTTGGTCTCCGAATCGGGCACGGCCTCGCCGAACGCGATCGCCCGTTCGATCCAGGCCCTTGCCGCGCCGTAGTCGCGCCGGTCGGCGGGGCGCAGGCGGGCGTCCAGGATGGCCATGGCGTACGCGCAGTGGGAGCGAAGGGCAGACTCGTTGGTGGCCGACTCGATCTCCCGGCAATACGCCTCCGCGTCCTCGTGCCTTCCGAGCATGAGGAGGGAGAAGGCGATGTTCCGTCCCAGTTCGCCGAACGCCGGGTCTCCCGTAGCGTCGCCGATGAGCCGCATTCCGCGCCGGGCCAGGTCGAGGCTCGCCTCGTAGTAGCCCATGCGGATGCAACGGGCGGAGGCGAGAACGAGAGGCTCGACGGCGGGAGTCGAGGCGCGCTCGGCGTGGAAGGGGATGGCGCCGAGCTCGAGTGACGGGGTGGGCGCGGCGCGAAGCCGTTCGAGGCGCGCGTCGTGCAGCCTCCCGCGCAGTTGCGCGTCCGAGAGCTCGTAGGCGCGCCGGGCGCAGGGGTCGCCGGACGTGCAGTCGGATTCGACGAAGCGGCGGGCCAGCGCGCGCCGGCGCGGGGAAGAGAGCGCCGCGACTCGGCGGCCGGCGTCGTCCGCCGTCCCGGAGTGCTGCGGCGCGGCGAGACGGACGGATGCGCGGGCCGACAGCGCTGAATGAAGCGGCTCGTCCATCTCCCTGGTGGGCGTGCACACGGTGATCCTCAACGACCTCGGGTCCGCACGCTCGAGAAGAACGGCGATGAGCTCCCGATCCAGGGGATCGGCCCCGTGGACGTTCTCGAACCGCACGGTGGCGCGGGCATGGGCCGTCGAAATGAGAACGGCGAGGAGGAAGTCCGCGACCCCATGTGCGAGACGCGTGGTGTAGAGGCGGGAGTTTCCCTCGCGCGACAGGGACAGCGCACGGGAAAGAAGTTCGGAAGCGGGGAGAAGCTCCCCGAGCTCCGGGGCGATCAGCAGCAGCGTGAGCGCGTGCTGAAACGTGAGATCGGGCGCGGCGGCCCAGGCAATGGGCACGCACGCGCGGACGAGCGCGTTCGCGCCGGTATACGGGCCTGCGTGGTTCCGGTGGCAATCGACGACGAACGAGGGCCCGGTCGTCACCCCGACGTGGCGGACGCGAATCCGCCTGGAAGCGCCGACGACCCACTCGTGCCGCGCTCCCCCCGAAGCCGGACTCAGGAAGCGGCCCCTAGCCTGCTAGCCCTGGCTCAGGCACACCGGCGTCGTCAGGCTGTTCAGCGAGCTGGCGTGATCGACGCGCGGGACGGCGGCGCCCATACCGCCGGCGACCTTGTCCAGGCTCTCGTCGGGCAGCTCGTTGGCTTCGGCCTTGGTCGGCACCGTTTCGGGAGCCTGCCCATCGCTCTTCTTCTCGTTCTCAGCCATGGTCGTTCCCTCCGCTGCGACCGGGATCCTATTCCCGCCTCCCGAAGAGAGCAAGAATGAGTCGCACCCGCCTCTCGTGCGCTCCCGCAATCAGCGGGGTGGAGATCAGAAGGGTGTGGCGAGCTGATACGTCCCGTCGTTTGAGGTGTTGTCGACCTCGACTCCGAAGCAGACGGCGTTCCGCGTCGCCGTGATGTAGATGCCGCCGTTCGTCAGGGAGCCCGTGTACGAATACTGAGCCCACCCGTAGCCGGAGAGAGTGAAGGAGAACGGGGTTCCGATGGCGAAGTTGTTCGCATCGAAAGCCTGGAACGTGATGGTCTGGTCGAGGTCCGAGTTGCTCGCGCACCCGATGTTCGTGCGGCGCACCGAGTTCACGGAGACGCCGACGACATAACCGGGCCGGCTCGGGATGATGGCTCCGAGGTCGTCGGCGAACTGCACGGCGGTCGTGTAGCGTCCATTGGCCGTGTCCACGTAAACCTGGGAATTGACGACGAACTTGAGGCTCGTATTCCCGCTGTCCAGGTCGACCGCGCCTCCGCCGTAGTAGCCGAAGACGTCCGAGAGGAAGTTGTTGAAGGTCAGCGTCTGGCCCGGGCCGATGGGGATGAAGGTGTGAGAGATTTCTCCGTTCGAGACGCTGAGTCCCGCCCGGATGTTGTAGGTGGCGTTCACCGCGTTGAAGATGCTGACCTTCGTCTTGTAGACGGAGCCGAACTGGCCGTTCACGTTCGCGGAGGTTGGGAGCAGCAGGTGCGAGACCGCTCCGACGGCGAGGGCGTGCGGAGAGACGAGTGCGTCCCTCGAGGCGGACCGGCTTTCCTCGCCAAGCGGCCGGCGCTGAAGCTCGGCCGGCTCCACCGCGCTTGCAAGTCCCGTGGCGAGATTGAGCGCGAGGGCGGCGTGAAGAAACACGTAACGCATGTCTTCCTCCAATTCGGTGAAGAGTCGCAGCGCTGACGGACGGTGTGCATGGCGATTCTCCCTCGCGCACGTGTTGTCCACAAGGACTTCCCTCTCGTCTCCCGGGCATGCGCCGGCGTCCCGCGCGCGGACGCTAGACTCCGCGCGTGCCGCCGCTTCGCCGACTGCTCGAGGTCCCGCTGCTCCTGCTGGGCGCGGCGACGGTCGTCTTCTTCCTGATCCACCTGATTCCCGGCGACCCGGCCGCCGCGATGCTCGGCGAGGGTGCGGCGCCGGCGGACGTGGCGGGGCTCAGGAAAGACCTCGGCCTCGACCGGCCGCTCCTCGGCCAGTACGTCTCGTGGCTCTCCGGCGCCGTGCGCGGGGACCTCGGCTCTTCGATCCTGACCAAGAGGAAAGTCACGCGGGAAATCCTCGCGGCCGTCCCTGCGACGGCCGAGCTCGCGTTCGCCGCGTTCCTCGGCGCTCTCCTCGTCGCGGTCCCGACCGGCGTCGCGTCCGCCCTCGCGCGCGGCAAGCCCCTGGACGGCTTTCTGCGCGCGGTTTCGCTTCTCGGCGTCTCGACTCCGAACTACGTTTCGGGGCCGCTCCTCGTCCTCGTCTTCTCGATCGGCCTCGGCCTCCTGCCGGTGTCGGGGCGGGACGGGCGCGGCGCCCTCCTCCTCCCCGCGGCCACGCTCGCGTTCGCCCTCGCGGCGCTCCTGTCCCGGATGGTGCGGGCGTGCCTCGCCGAAGAGATGGACCGACCGTACGTCGCGGCCGCCATCGCGCGCGGCGAGCGCCCGCTGCGCGCGATCCTCCGCCACGCGGGGCGCAACGCGCTCCCGCCCGTGCTCGTCGTCGCGGGCCTCCAGTTCGGCTCGCTTCTGACGGGCGCCGTCGTGACGGAGACGATCTTCTCGTGGCCCGGAGTCGGACGCCTGCTCGTGCAGTCGATTCAGCGGCGCGACTACCCGCTCGTGCAGGGCTGCGTCCTGTTCATCGCCGTGACGTTCATCCTCGTGAACGCGAGCGTGGACGCGCTCGCCGCGGCCCTCGACCCCCGCGCGCGTGCCCGTGTCCAGGGGGACGCGTGAGGCTGTCCGTGAAGCTCGCGGCCGCCGTCCTCGGCCTCGCGATCCTCGCGGCGCTGCTCGCGCCGCTCCTCCCGTCCGCGCCTGCGACGCGGATCGACCTGACGCGGCGGCTCGTCCCGCCGGTGTCCGCGCCGCCGCTCGGGACCGACGAGCTCGGGCGGGACCTCTTCTCGCGCCTGCTGCGCGGCGCGACGGTGTCGCTCGGCGTCGCGGGCGCGGCCGTCCTCGCCTCGGCCGCGGTCGGCTCCACGCTCGGGCTCCTCGCGGGCGAGCGTGGCGGCGCGTGGGACGCGGCGCTCGGGCGGCTCGTGGACCTCGTCCTCGCGTTCCCCGGCCTCCTCCTCGCCGTCGCCCTCGCGGCGGTGCTCGGGCCGTCGGCGAAGAACACCGTGATCGCGCTCGCGGCCGTCGGGTGGGTCCCGTACGCCCGCCTTGCGCGCACGGAGGCGCGGCGCCTGTCCACGCGGGACTTCGTCGCGGCCGCGCGGGCCGCGGGCGCGTCGCGCGCGCGCCTCCTTGCCGTCCACGTCCTTCCGAACGTCGCGTCGCCTCTCCTCGTGCAGGCGACGCTCCACCTTGCGGCGGCCGTCCTCGCGGAGTCCGCGCTCTCGTTCCTCGGTCTCGGCGTCCCGCCGCCCGCGCCGTCCTGGGGCGCGATGCTCGCGGGCGGGCGCACGCACGTCCTCGACGCCCCGCACGTCGTCCTCGCCCCCGCGGCCGCGATCCTCGTCGTGGTTCTCGGGACGAACGTCCTCGGCGACGCCCTCGTGGACCGCCTCGACCCGGCGCGCCGCCCCGCGTGAGCACGGTGAGCAATGTCCCCGCGCCCCGCCTCGGCCGGGCCGCCGCCCTCGGGCTCGCGCTCCTCGCGATCCTGCCGTTCGTGAACGGCCTGCCCGCCGACTTCACCTACGACGACAAGCTCATCATCTCGGGCAACGATCGCATCGCCTCGCCGTCGAAGGTCGACGAAGTCTTCACGACGCAGTACTTCGGAGGCTCCCTCGCGTCGGCGCAGAACTACCGGCCGATCCTCCTGCTGACGTACGGCGTTCAGCGCTGGATCCACGGCAACCGCGCGTGGCTCTTTCGCGCCGTGAACATCGCGCTCCACGCGGCGGTGACGGTCTTCTTCGCGGCGTGGCTCGTCGAGCTGGGCTTCGCGGCGCGGGCCGCGATCGCCGCGGGGGCTCTGTTCGCCGTCTTCACGATTCACGTCGAGGCCGTGACGTCCCTCGTCGGCAGGGCGGAACTCCTGGCGGCCCTGGCCGTCTTCGCCGTGGCGCGCTTGTGGCTGCGGGCGACCGCGGGCTCGCGGCTCCGGGCCGGGCCCTACGCCGGGGTGCTCGGCGTCTTCCTGATCTCGGTCTTCGTCAAGGAGAACGCGATCGTCGCGCCGGGCGTCGTCCTCCTCGGCGAGCTCTTCCGCGGCGGCCGGGGGCGCTCGCCGCGCGAGGCGTGGGCGGCGCTCCCGCGTTTGGCGCGATGGGCGCTCCTCGGGTTTCTCGGTCCCATCGTCGTTCTCTTCGCGGTGCGCGTGATCGTGATCCACGGCTTTCTTGTGTCGCGCGAGGCGGGGATCTTCGACCTCGAGAATCCGCTCGTCGCGATGAAGCCCGCGCTCCGGGCCGCGAACGCTCTTTCCCTGGCGGGTCTTTACGCCCTGAAGACGTTCGTGCCGCTGCGCCTGTCGGCGGATCACTCGGCGTACGCG
>Ga0315271_10000054_pt1 | contig 48901 bp, 32 predicted proteins | sample C3_top_MG_FD_204664 | JGI IMG/M metagenome (GOLD analysis project Ga0315271, IMG submission 204664) | Sediment microbial communities from Yellowstone Lake, YNP, Wyoming, USA - C3_top | ecosystem: Environmental > Aquatic > Freshwater > Lake > Sediment | place: USA: Wyoming | collected 2017-08-01
CCGCAGCAGCACGATGATCGCCGGGATGATGATGACGACGATCCACGCACCGGAGGCGAACTTCGTGACGATCTGCACCACGGAGACGACGGCGGTGGCGACGGCACCGAGGCCGTTGAGCCCCGCCTTCGTCTGCCAATGGGATTCGCGCGTCTTCCACCAGTGCACCACCATCCCGGCCTGCGAGAGGGTGAAGCACACGAAGACGCCGATGGCGTAGAGGGGGATGAGCGCGCTGGTGTCGCCGTGGAAGTACGAGACGAGCAGCATCGCCATCAGCGAGAGGGCGATGATCCCGTTGGAGAAGGCGAGGCGGTCGCCGCGCGCCGCGAACTGGCGGGGCATGTAGCCGTCGCGGCCGAGAATGCTCGCGAGCCGGGGGAAGTCGGCGAAGGCGGTGTTGGCGGCGAGGACGAGGATAGCGAAGGTCGCGTACTGGAGCGCGAAGTAGAGCGCACCGCCGCCGAAGATGTGGCGGCCGAGCTGGGAGAGGACGGTCTCCCCCTCCACCGGCATCACGGAATAGTGCTGCGCGAGGACGCTCGTGCCGATGAAGAAGGTCGCGAGGATCGCGGCCATCCAGCCGAGGGTGATCGCGGCATTGCGGGAGCTCGGGGTCTTGAAGGCGCTGACGCCGTTGGAGATCGCCTCGGTGCCGGTCATCGCGACGCAGCCTTCGGCGAAGGCGCGGAGGATGAGGAAGACGAGGGCGAAACCCATCGGCGCGCTGAGTCCGTGGCGCGCCTGCGAGACCGCATCCACGCGCGGCAGTCCGGCGGCGGGGGCGAGCTCGTGGCCGAGGAAGACCCGGGAGAGTCCGACCCCGATGAGCAGCAGCATCAGCGCGATGAAGATGTACGTCGGGATGCTGAAGGCGGCGCCCGATTCCCGGACGCCGCGGAGGTTCACCAGCATGAGGATGACGATCGCGCCGATGCAGATCGCGACGGTATGCGGCGTGAGGCTGGGGTAGGCGGAGGTGATCGCGGCGACGCCGGAGGAGATGGAGACGGCGACGGTGAGGATGTAGTCGGTGAGGAGTGCCGCGGCGGCGACGAGGCCGGGCATGACGCCGAGGTTCTCCTTCGCGACGGTGTAGGATCCGCCGCCGCCGGGATAGGCGAAGATCGTCTGCCGGTAGGAGAGGGCGACGAGGACGAGCAGCCCGACGATGACGGCGGAGATCGGGACGACGTACGAGAGGGCGACGGAGCCGAGGACCGCGAGGACGAGGAGGGTCTGCTCGGTGGCGTAGGCGACGGAGGAGATCGCGTCGGACGAGAGGACGGCGAGGGCCGTCTTCTTGTTCAGCCGTTCGTGGTCGAGCCGGTCCGAGGCGAGGGGCCGGCCGAAGAGGAGCCGCTTGAGGCGCGGAAGGGTGGAGGACAGGGGGAACTACAGGGTTCAGGGGTCAGGGTTCCGGGGTCAGGGCCGACCGTGCGTCCTGACGCCAGAACGGGTCACGGCCCAGAACGGACGTGACCCGATTCCCTGTGCAACGGAACTTCTGACTGCAGAGCGGGCGACCGGACTCGAACCGGCGACGTCCAGCTTGGGAAGCTGGCATTCTACCAACTGAATTACGCCCGCGAAGTGGAGCGCTGAAAACCGGAACGCTGCACCGTGAACCCCGAACCCTGAACCCTGAACCCTGAACCCCGCTCTTCCAAAAGCCAGCGGTCGGGATTGAACCGACGACCGCTCGATTACGAATCGAGTGCTCTACCACTGAGCTACGCTGGCGAGTGCTCGCAATGCCCTGGCGCGGACTCGAACCGCGACGCCTTTCGGCACCACCCCCTCAAGATGGCGTGTCTACCAATTTCACCACCAGGGCAAATCTGAACTGCGGGGTTCAGGGTTCGGCGTTCAGCGTGTGAAATGCGCGACCGAATGTCGCCGCAGTCCAACCCAGAACTCTGAACCCGGAACCCTGCACTTTCCTACGGGGCTGACGGGGATCGAACCCGCGACCTCCGGTGTGACAGACCGGCACTCTAACCAGCTGAGCTACAGCCCCAAGATACTCGGTGATCTCAAACAGCACTCTTTCGTGACATCCCCCATAGCCCCAAGGGGAGTCGAACCCCTCTCTGCACCTTGAAAGAGTGCCGTCCTAACCGATAGACGATGGGGCCGTACCCTGAACCCTGAACCCTGAACCCTGAACCCTGTCGTTCCAATAGCGGTAACGGGATTCGAACCCGTGTTTAAGCCTTGAGAGGGCTCCGTCCTAGTCCCCTAGACGATACCGCCATTCTCCAACGGTACTGCTCTACGCACTCGTGCATCTCGACAGTTCCCAACACGCCCGGAGGGACTTGAACCCCCAACCGCTGGTTTTGGAGACCAGTGCTCTACCAATTGAGCTACGGACGTATGCGGCAGGCCGATCGGGGTGAACACTGCGTTCCCCTGCCCTGCCTTTCCCAAGGGGTGACCGAGGGGAATTGAACCCCCAACCCCCGGAGCCACAGTCCGGTGCTCTAACCAATTGAGCTACGGTCACCATCTGCCTGCGAATCGATATTCTAACCGTGACGCCGAGGCGAATCAATGCAGGGTGAGACGGCCGACCGCGCCAACGGTCACTTCACCCGGTCCAAGTACTCCCCGGTGTTCGGATTCACCCGCACCTTCTCGCCGCTCGCCACGAACTCCGGGACGTTCACCGTCGCGCCGTTCTCCAGCTTCGCCGGCTTCGTGGAAGCCGTCTTCGTCGCCGACTTCATCACCGGGCTCGTCTCGACGATCAGGAGCTCGATCGAGTTCGGCAGCTCGATGCCGATCGGTTTCCCGTCATAGTATTCGGCGATGATCTTCATCCCCGCCTGCATCCACTGCGCCCCATCGCCCAGCGTCTCCTCGTCGATCTCGAGCTGGTCGTAGTTCTCGGTGTTCATGAAGTGGTAGGTCTCCCCACCCTTGTACATGAACTCCAGATTGTGAGTCTCGAGGGAGGCCTTGGTGATCGAGTCGGCCGCCCGGAAGCGGTGCTCGAAGTTCGAGCCGGTGCGGAGATTGCGAAGCTTCGCCTGGACCATCGCGCGGAGGTTGCCCGGCGTATGATGACGGAACTCGGTGATGCGGCAGGGATCGCCTTCGAAGACGATGACCATGCCACGTCGGATCTGGGTCGCTGGGATCGCCATGAGACTCTGCGGTACCGTAAAGGTGTTCAGCCTGCAAATTGGCCTAGCCGTTAAGTTTAACCTACCTATGCCGTACGGGTCAAGACGACTGACCGTGTCACGACGAGCGGGTAGCGTTCGTCTTCAGACTGCCCCCGTCGATCCGTCTCCTGTGGAGAGCACCATGAGCAACCGCGCCCCCCGCGCCGCCCGTGCCGCCGTCCTGCTTGCCCTCATCACCCTGGTCTCGGGCGCCGCCGCGCAGAACGCCGCGAATCCCAATCCGGCCGCCCCGCCCCCGCCGCCCGCCGACGGAGGCTGGCCCCGCGTGGTCGCCAATGGCGCCGACTCCTTCACGGTCTACCAGCCGCAGATCGACGCCTGGGACGGCAACACGCTCAGCGCCCGCTTCGCCATCTCGGCGCTCCCCGCGAACGCGAGCGACGCGATCTTCGGCGTCGCCTTCTTCACGGCGCGCTCCGACGTGGACAAGGTGAACCGCATCGTCTACCTCGAAGACATGAAGTTCACGAACGTGAAGTTCCCCACCGCGCCCAAGCTCGAAGCGCAGTACCGCGCGGCACTGCAGGCGCAGGTCCCCAGCCGGTCGAAGGCGCTCGCCCTCGACCGGATCCTCGCGGAACTCGCGATCAACGGCGCGACGGTGTCCGCCAGCGCCCTCGCGCTGGCCAATGCGCCGCCGCACATCATCCTGTCCGACGTCCCCGCCGTCCTCATCGCCATCGATGGCGTGCCCGTCTGGCGCGCCGTGAAGGGGACGGTGCTCCAGCGCATCATCAACACGAGCCCGGTCGTCGTCCGCACCAGCAAGAAGGGGAAGCCGGGGACGATCTACCTGCATCTCTTCGACGGGTGGATGCAGGCCGACTCGCTGAGCGGCGCCTGGGCGGTCACGACGAAGGCGCCGGTCGAGATCATCAACGACCTCAACCTCGTGCTGCGCACCCTCGTCGATTCCGGCGAAGCGGACCCGCTCGTCGGCGCGCCGGCGGACCCGTTCACCAAGGTGCCCACCCCGTCGCTGCTCACGAAGCCGGTGCCGAAGGTGATCATCGCCACGAGTTCGTCCGAACTGATCGTCACCGAGGGGGCGCCGGCGTGGACCCCGGTGGATGGGGTGCCGCTGCACTACGTGAAGAACACGAGCGGGCGCATCCTCCAGCACGACACCGACAAGAAGGTCTATCTCCTGCTCGCCGGCCGCTGGTTCCGCGCCGACAGCCTCAGCAGTGAGGCCACCTGGGAACACGTTCCCGGCAAGTCGCTCCCCAAGACCTTCGCCGAGATCCCGGACTCGAGCGCGATCGAGAACGTGAAGGCGGCCATCCCCGGCACGACCCAGGCCGCCGAGGCGATGATCGAGAACACCATCCCGCAGACGCAGACGCTGAGCAAGAAGGGGACGAAGTTCGACCCCTTCGAGATCGACGGCCCGCTGCAGATGCAGCCGATCGAGGGGACGAAGCTCCAATACGTCGCGAACGCGTCCCGGCCGGTGATCCAGGTGGCGAGCGATCTCTGGTTCGCCTGCGAGAGCGGCATCTGGTTCGTCGCCGCGAGCGTGGATGGCCCGTGGTCGGTCGCGACGAGCGTGTCGCCGGAGATCTATGGGATCCCGGCATCGTCGCCGCTGCACTACGTCACCTACGTGAAGGTCTACGGCGGCAACACCGATTCCGTGTTCGTCGGCTACACCCCGGGGTACACGGGCACGGTCGTGTCCGATGAAGGCACCGTGGTCTACGGCACCGGCTACAACTACGTGCCGTGGGTCGGCACCGACTGGTACGGCGCGCCCTACACGTACGGCTACGGCGCGAACATCGGTTGGACGCCCTGGTACGGCTGGCGCTACGGCGCGGGCTACGGCTACGCGTACGGCTGGGGGGGCTACGGCCTCGGCTCCTCTCGCGGCGTCGGGCGCTGGGGGGTGGGCGACTGGGGGGCGATGACCGGCAACGTGTACGACCGGTGGGGACCGCGCACGGGCGTCACCAACGGGAGCGTCGGCGCGAATCCGTACACCGGGAACATGTGGGCCGACCGGTCGAGCATCTCCTTCAATTCGCGCACCGGGTGGGCGGCGGCGGGACAGCGCGGCGCCTATGGGAACGTCTACACCGGCAACTACGGAGGCTACGCGCGCGGCACGGCGTACAACTACCGGACGGGCGATGCCGTGAGCTACGGCGCGGTGCGCGGCGAGAACGGCGGCGCGGTGCGCGTCGGGAACAACGTGTACGCGAGCCGCGACGGGACGGTCTTCCGCTACAATGGCGACAACGGCGTCGGCGGCGGATGGGGGCGCTATGACAACCGTGGCCAATGGAACAACGTGGATGCAGGGCGCGCGAACCAGCTGAATCGCGACGCCTCGGCGCGCAACATGGGCAATCAGCGGTACAACAACTTCAACAGCACCGGTGGGGCCCGCGTGCGCGCGGGCGGCGGTTACCGCGGCGGCGGCGGCCGGCGCCGGTAGCCGCTAGGGCGCGACCGGTGCCGCCTCCTTCGGGAGGGAGGCGAGCACCGGCTGCAGCACCTGCAGTACATTCGTCGCGACGATCTCCGCCCCGCGCACGTTGGGGTGGATCCCGTCCCCCTGGTTGAGCGTGTCCACGCCGCCGACCCCCACGAGGATGAAGGGGATGAGCGCGACGCCATTCTTCTTCGCCATCAGCGGGAAGGTCTCCCGGAACTCGGCGGTGAACCTCGGCCCCATGTTGGGCGGCGCTTCCATCCCCGCGAGGATGATCCGCGCCCGCGGTTGCACGGCCCGGATGGTGTCGATGATCGCCTGGATGTTCACGCGCAGGTCGGCGGGGCCGAGTCCGCGGAGGCCGTCGTTGGCGCCGGTCTCGAGGACGACGACGGCCACCGGCCGCCGGAGGAGCCAGCCGAGCCGGTGGCGCGCGTCGGCCGACGTCTCCCCGCTGACGCCCGCGTTCACCACCTCATAGTTTTCGCTGAGCGAGTCGAGGCGGCGGGCGACCACGGCGGGATAGGCCTGGTCGGGGTCGAGCCCGAGGCCGGCGGTGAGGCTCGTGCCGATGAAGAGGATCACGCGCCGCGGAGCCACCGCGGGCGCGACGGCGCGGGCCGCCCCGGCGGCGGCGCCGCGCACGGCAGGCTTCGGGGCGCGCTCGCACGCGGCGAGCGTGGCCGCCAGCAGGACCCAACGCATCTTACCCGGTACGCGCATGCTCGTAGCCCGAGAGTTGACGAAGACCTTCCCGAGCGGCGGTCAGCCGCTGACGGTGCTGAACGAGGTGTCCTTCAATATCGCACCGCGCTCCTTCGTGGCGGTGCTCGGCCCATCGGGCAGCGGGAAGACGACGCTCCTCGCGTTGCTGGCCGGCCTCGACACCCCCACCCGCGGGACGGTGACGCTCGACGGCGCCGACCTCGGCTCACTTTCCGAAGACGAGCGCGCGCGGCTCCGCGGGGAGAAAGTTGGCTTCGTGTTCCAGAGCTTTCAACTGATCCCGACGCTGACGGCGCTCGAGAACGTGCGCGTCCCGCTGGAGTTGCGCGGGGTGCCGGACGCCATCATGCGAGCGCAGGCGCTGCTGGCGCGCGTTGGGCTGGGGGACCGGACGCACCACTATCCGGCGCAGCTCAGTGGTGGCGAGCAGCAGCGCGTGGCGCTCGCGCGCGCCTTCGTGAACGCGCCGAAGGTGCTCTTCGCCGACGAGCCGACGGGGAACCTCGACCAGGCGACGGGTGGGCGGATCATCGATCTCATCGAGGAGTTGAACAGGGAATCCGGAACAACCGTCATCCTCGTGACGCACGATGAAGCCCTCGCCTCGCGCGCCACGCGGATCCTCCGGCTGGCCGACGGCGCGCTCGTGCAGGACACGGGCAGAGCCGCGTGAGCGACGCCGTGCCGAGCAGTTCGCCGAGCAGTATCCCGAGCCGTACCCCGAGCCGTACCCCGAGCCGTACCCCGAGCCGTACCGGCTGGCGCGCGATCCCGGCGCTGGCGTGGCGGGACACGCGCACCGCGAGGCGCCGGCTGATCGTGAGCGTGAGCGCGATCTCGCTCGGGATCGCGGCGCTGGTGGCCACCGATTCCTTCAGCGCCGATGTCGTGCGCTCGGTGCGCGAGCAGTCGCGCGCGCTCCTCGGCGCCGACCTGACCTTCACCTCGCGCACGGCCTTCACCGCCCCCGCCGACTCGATGCTCGACGCGCTGCGCGCGCAGGGGGCGGCGGTGGGGTACTCCACTTCGTTCGCCTCGATGGCGCTCGTGCCCGGGCATCCGGGGACACGCCTGGTGCAGGTGCGCGCGGTGAGCGAGGGGACGCCCTTCTACGGCGTGATCGAGACGGAGCCGGCGGGAGAATGGGGGAAGCTCCAGAGCGGGCGGCATGCGCTGGTGGACCCGGCGCTGCTCATCGCGCTCAATGCGCAGATCGGGGACACCCTGTTCCTCGGTTTCGCGCGCTTCGACATCACCGGCACCCTGAAGAACGTGCCGGGGGATGTCGGGATCGCGGCGGCGATGGGGCCGCGGGTGTACATCCCGGCGCAGTTCCTGGGCGAGACGCGGTTGCTCGGCTTCGGGAGCCGCGCGGAGTACGAGGCGCTGGTGAAGCTGCCGGCGGCGCTGAGCCCGGCGCGGGTGGTGGCGCGCGCGGGCCCGGTGCTCGAATCGCAGAAGATCCGCGCGCGCACCGTGCGCGAGACGGAACGGTCGCTCACCCAGGGGATCGAGCAGCTGAACAAGTTCCTCGGCGTAGTGGGGCTGGTGGCGCTGCTGCTGGGCGGTATCGGAGTCGCGAGCGCGATCAGCGCCTATATCGCGGACCGCCTGGATACGGTGGCGGTGTTGCGGTGCCTGGGCGCATCAGGGGCGCAGGTGACGATGGTGTACGTGATCGAGGCGGCGATGCTGGGAGTGATCGGGAGCGTGCTCGGCATCGTGCTCGGCATCGGGGCGCAACTCCTGCTCCCGAAGGTCCTTGGTGATTTCCTCCCCGTCGATGTCACGCCGCAGCTCGATCCGGGGGCGTTGATCGGCGGTCTCGCGATCGGGGTGTGGACGGCGACGCTCTTCGCGCTCCGGCCGGTGCTGGCGGTGCGCGATGTGAGCCCGATGACGGTGCTGCGGCGGAATCTGCCGGGGGCGGTGACGTCGAAGCGCCGCGTGGACCTTCCGCGGCTCGCGGTGGAGCTGCTGCTCGGCGCCACGGTGGTGGCACTCGCGATCCGGCGCGCCGGCGCGCTCCGCGAAGGGGTGTTCATGGCGGCGGGGATCGCGGTGGCGGTGCTCGTGCTCTTCGCGAGCGCGTCGGTGCTGAGCCGGCTGGCGCGGCGGCTGGTGCGCGAACGGTGGCCGTTCGTGCTCCGGCAGGGGGTGGCCAATCTGTACCGGCCGGCGAACCAGACGCGGGCGGTGGTGTTGTCGCTCGGCTTCGCGACCTTCCTGCTCTGCACGATCTTCCTGGTGCAGGCGAGTCTGCTCCAGCAGCTGCAGATGGCGAGCAGCGCGGCACAGGCCAACGTCGCCTTCTTCGATGTGCAGCCGGACGCGCTGGCGGGGCTCGACTCCCTCGTGCGCGCCGTGCCGGCGCCGGTGCTGCAGAGCGTGGCGATCGTACCGATGCGCATCGCGGCGGTGAACGGCACCGAGGTCGTGGAACTCGCGAAGAAGCGGCCGAGCTGGGCGCTGCGGCGCGAGTACCGGTCGAGCTACCGGGACACGCTCGTCGCGTCGGAGAAGGTGACGGCGGGGAAATGGGGGGCCCGCGATGCGGCGGCGCTCCCCGGGATCTCGGTGGAGCGCGATCTCGCCGGGGAACTTCAGGTGGCACTCGGGGACACCGTTACCTGGGATGTGCAGGGGGTGCGCATCCCGACGGTGGTGACGAGCCTGCGCGAGGTGCAGTGGGCGCGGTTCGAGCCGAACTTCTTCGTGGTCTTCGAGCCACGGGCGCTGCGCGAAGCGCCGAAGACCTTTGCCCTGCTCACGCGCGTCGATAGCGCGACGGCGCGCGCGGTGCTCCAGCGCGAGGCGGTGGCACACTACCCGAGCGTCTCGACGCTCGACCTCAGTACGATCCAGGACGCGGTACGGCGGATCCTCACCAAGGTGTCGCTCGCGGTGCGCTTCCTGGCGCTGTTCAGCCTCGTGACGGGCGTGCTCGTGCTCGTGAGCGCCGTGTCGAGCGCGCGGCGGCAGCGGGTGCGCGAGGCGGTGCTGCTCAAGACGCTCGGCGCGACGCGAGCGCAGATCGGGCGCATCATGATGGCGGAGTACGCCGCGCTCGGCGCGCTGGGGAGCGCGACGGGGATGGGGCTGTCGGTGGCCGGAGGCTACGGCGTGATGAAGCTGATCTTCGAGAGCACGCTCGCCTTCGCACCGGTGGGCATGGTGGGGCTCGCGGCGGGGACGATGCTCCTGACGGTGGCGATCGGCGTCTGGAGCGGGCGCGAGGTCTTCCGGACGACGGTCAGCGAGGACCTGCGGGCGGAGTAGCGATCCAGCCGAAGGAGAGCACCGTGCCATCGGGGGCGGTGGTGACCCAGGCGCGGGAGCCGGTGCGGGCGAGAAATTCCGGGGGCGTCGCCCTGAGCGCGATCGGCTGGCCGCCGGCGACGACGATCGACACCGCACCGTCCGTCGCCGCGATGATGCCATCGAGCGCGGCGACACCGCCCGCCGAGCGCACCAGCAGCGCGGAAACGGCGAAGGACTTCGGCCCGGAGGTCCCCGTCACCATGACATCGAGCCCGGCGACGGAGTGCAGGAGGGCGCTGTCACCGGCGAGGGTGACGCTCCGGCCGCCGTCCGCCGGACGGAGCACGAGCTGCGTGCGCGGGGTGGATCCGACGACGGCGACGGTGCCGCGCAGGGTGTCCCCCAGTGCACTCGACCGCGGCGCCGGGGGAGTTCCCCCCGACGCCGCGGCCGCATGGTGGCAGGCCGCGAGGAGCACGGACAGCGCGAGATACCGCACTACTGGATCCGGAAGATCCCGAGCCGGAGCGGGTTCCCGGCCAGCGGGATCGTGCCGTTCGGCGCGAGGAAGCTGAGCAGCAACGGCGACGCCTGCGCGCCGTTGACGCGCGTGAGCGCCGCACCACCGCCCTGCACCGTCGTGCTCCACTGGAACCCGGTGAACGGGACGCTGTTCACCAAGAGCGGATACGGCGTGGTGAACGCGCTCGACCAATCGGCGTTGAGCCCGTTGTAGATCCCCTTCATGTCCCAGCTCGGGATCGTGAGGAGCGGATCGGCCGGCGTGGTGCCGTACTGTGCCAGGGCGATCGCCGCGTTCCAGCGGGTGACCAGCGTCGACCAGGGAACACCGGCACGCAGCGCAAGATTCGCGGTGCCGAAGACGGTGGTGGTCTGGGTGATCGCCTGGAGCATGTCCGCCTCCACCGGCGAGTACTGGTCCACGGTGTAGCGGACGAAGTTCCACGAGCCGCCGTATTCCGCTTCCGCCTGGTTCATGCTCGGCCCGTCGAGGGCGAAGTTGCTCAGGTAATCCATTAGCCAGCCGAAGTGATGGGTCATCACCGCGGGGTGGTCACCCGTGCACGCGGTGAGTACCACCTCGCATCGCACGGTCGTGGCATACTGGTTGTTCCCCTTCCACGTCGCGCCGGTGTACGTGCGGCCGTAGATCTCCGAGGCGGTCTGTGCCGTCGCCTCCTCCAGCCAGGCATCCTCGAAGGCCATCGCATTGCGCTGGAACTTCTCGGCGTAGCTCACGATGTGCTTCGTTTCGTGCGCCAACACCGGGCGGAGCGTCGCCTGCCAACCCGCGACACTGTGGACGCCCGTGCCCCCCACCGTCGGCACCATCGCGTAGAAGATCGGCGCCTCATTGCTCACCGTGTCCTGCGTCGCCGGGTTGCCGCTGACGTCGTAGGGATAGAAGTCGCAGGAATACACGAAGCCGAGGAGATTGCCGCCGATGAACGTATTCACCTTGCTGGTGAAGAAGATCAGGACGTGCCCCTTGTTGCCGAGGGTGGCATCGTAGGCGAGCGGGTTGCCGAAGTTGGTCGTCTCGACCGGCAGGGTGACGTTGTCGAACTCCTGGCCCATCTGCTGCATCTGGGCGTCCACCTGGCCGAAGAGCGGATTGGACATGTCATCGAAGATGACGGTCTTCGCGCTCGCGTAGACGACGCGCGCGCGCTGGTTGAAGCCCTTGGTGCAGTCCACGTCGTTGTTGAGGTCGGCGATGCGGACGTTCATGGTATCGCCGACGTGCGGATTGAAGGCCACGGCGGCGTTGAGACGGCGGCGCTGGGCGAGGGCGGCGTGCGCTGCGCCCGGGCCGCCGCGCTTCGCGACGATCGCGCGATCGCGCTCGAGCAGCCGCATGTGCGCGGCGGCATTGGCCTGCCAGTCGATGCCGTCCTTCTCGGCGAGCATCGGGGTGCCGGTGGTCCGCACCACGGCGGGGGCGAAGGACATGTCGAACGACGGGAGGGGCGTGACGCGAGCCCCGAGGGTCGCCGCCGTCGAGACGCCGTTGACAACGAAGCCGCCCGACGCGAAGTACTCCTCGTTGATATTGGTGATGCTGAGCAGATAGTTCGCACCGGCCTTGGCCGGGAGCTTCACGCAGCTGCCGGCGGCCGCCGAGGCATCGAAGAAGATCGACTGGCCGGCGGCGAGGTCCACGATCCGGGCGGGATCGAGGGGAGCGAGGCGGGAGCCGGTGAGGGTCGCGGAGACCACCTGGACCGGCACATCGCGAACGGCCGAGCAGGTGAAGCCGGCAGCGGGCACGGTGATCGTGAGCTGGGTCGCGGAGGCGGCGGTGACCGTGGCCGGGAGATCGTCCACGCGGACGACGTTGTTGGCCGGCGTCGGATCGAAGTTCACGCCGTTGATCGTCGCGGTGCCGCCGGGGACGAGCGGATTCGGCGTGATGGAAGTGATCGTCGGCGAGCTCCCGGCGACCACGTTCAGCGTCGCGACGCCGCTGCGGCCGCCGGCGGTGGCGGTGACAGTGACGCCGGTCCCGAGCCCGAGGCCGGTGGCGGTGATCCGATTGCCGGTGGTCGCGGAGAGGGAGACCTTCGCGGCGTCGCTGACGGTCCAGGTGACGGGACGCGCGAGGGGGCGGGTCGCGGCGTCACGGGGCGTCGCGGTGAGGATCACGGTGCCGGTGACGCCGATGCTCGGCGTCGCGGGGGTGACGTCCACCGAGAGCACCGGGACATCGAGGACGGTGAAGCCGGCGTTACCGCTCTTCCCCTGCGCGGCAGCGGCGATCGTCACCGGACCCGGCGCGACCGCAGTGACGAGGCCGATGCTCGAGACCGTGGCGAGCGTGGTGTCGCTGCTCGTCCAGGTGAAGGTGATGCCGGTGACCGGCGATCCGCTCGCATTCTTCGCGACGGCGGTGAACTGGATGGTGTTGCCGACCGACGCGCTGCCGGCGGGCGAGGTGACGGTGATGGAAGCGACCGTCGAAGGAGCAGTTCCGCCCGAATCACCGCCGCCGCAAGCGGCGAGCGCGAAGGGGAGGACGATGAAGGCGCGACGTGCGATGACGAACATGTTCACTCCGACGAGAAGTTGAGTTGAGTCCAGAAAAATACCGACTGGTCACGGATTATTGTACTCCGCATCGTTTCGTTTCATTTGCGTCTTCTAAGACACGCAATCACTATTCTCCGATGTACCCTGTCGTGTTCTTTGTGATGTTCGTCACACGGGCGATCGCAGGTGCCCTGACATCGCTCTGGGCGCTCATTGCGCTCGGTGCATCGGTGGCCGTGCTCGAGGACGCGGCGCCCGTGCTCGCGGGGTTCGCGGCACATCAGGAGAACCTCCCGGTGCTTGGCGCGACGATCGCCTGTGCGCTCGGCGGCTGGGCGACGGCGCTCGTCCCGTACGTGCTCGCGCGATGGGGCGCGACGCATGTGGTGTCGCGCTGGCCCGGCGCGGCGGCGACGATCGAGCGGTTGACCGGCGTCGTCGCGCGCCGCCCCTGGCGGTCGGCGCTGGCGGCGCGCTTCATCCTCGGTGCGCGCACGCTGCTGCCGCTCGCGTGCGGCGCGGCGCGCGTGCCGGCGCCGGTCTACGTGATCGGGACCGCGATCAGTTCGCTGGTGTGGGCGGTGGCGCTCGTGGCCCTGGGCTGGGCCTCCGGCGAAACGGTGCTGCTCGTGCTCGGGCGTGCACGGCGGCACGAATGGGACATCGGCGCCGCGCTGGTGGTGATCGTGCTCCTGGTGGTGCTCGTGCTGCAGCGGCGCAACCGGCCGCACGTGGTGGAGGAACTGGAGAGCGCGGACGAGATCTTCCCGCCCAGGGACGCGTGAGGCGCTAGCGAACGGCGGCCACCGCCGCGTCGATCTCCACGGTCCCCTTCCGCTCCAGCTTGCCCCAGCCGACGAGCCGCCCCTTGAGCGCCGCGATGAGCGAGCGGATGACGACGATGTACATGACCTGGCGGTAGGCGAAGCGCTGCAGGAGCACGAGCCAGGTGAGCGAGCGGTCCTCATCGGGCTCGAGGAGGAAGGCGAAGAGCGTCGCCGCCCAGTCCACCACGAGGAACACCGCATAGTACAGCAGCACGTGCTCGAGCGACTGGATCGCGAAGGTCGCGCCGTGCTCGGCGCGCACCCAGAAGACCGACGCGATGCTCCACACGAAGAGGAAATCGGCGATCGGCGAGACGGCAGGATAGAAGAGCTGGAAGATGAGCACGTTCGGCAGCGCGACCCAGCCGAGCGATCCGTACTGCTTCTTGAAGAAGACCTCGCGGTGCTTCCAGAGGCACTGCAGCGTGCCGAAGCTCCAGCGAAAGCGCTGCCGCGAGAGGAGGCGCAGCGAATCGGGGGCCTCGGTGTAGCCGATCGCCTCATCGGCGTAGGCGATGGCGTGGCCGGCGCGGCGGATCGCCAGCGTGAGGTCCTGGTCCTCGGCCAGGGTCTCCTCGGAGAAGCCGCCGGCGTCGAGCACGAGCTGCTTCCGCCAGGCGCCGACGGCGCCGGGGACGACCGTGATGCAATTGAGCAGCGAGAAGGCGCGCCGGTCGAGGTTCTGGCTGGTGACGTACTCGATGGCCTGCCAGCGGGTGACGATGTTCACGCGGTTCCCCACCTTCGCGTTCCCCGCGACGGCGCCGACCTGCGGGTCGTGCAAGGGCGCGACGAGCTCGCCCACGGTGTTCGATGCGAAGATGGTATCGGCGTCGAGGCAGATGACGATCTCCCCCTTCGCGAGGGTGAGACCGACGTTGAGCGCGCTCGCCTTCCCGCCGTTCGCCTTCCGGTGGATCTGCACCTTGGGGTGCGCACCGAAGGCCTCGACCGCGCGCTCGTACGTCGCATCGGGCGACCCATCGTCGATCACGACGACCTCGAGCGCTCCGGGATAATCCTGCGTGACGAGACTCTGGATCGTCTTCGTGATCACCGTCTCCTCGCGGTACGCGGGGACGATGATGCTCACCGACGGCGCGTAGGTGAAGCGCGCCTCCGGGTCCTGGTGCTGCCGCGCATGCTGGATGACGGCGAGCGTCGTGATGAAGAGCAGCCGGGCCACGCCGAGGGCGATCGCGATGAGGAAGATCCAGTAGAGCGCCCATTCGATGAGGCCGAAGATGCCGAAGGCGGCGAGCTCCCCGACGCGGGCGATGAGGGTGCGCGAGGGGAGCCCCGGCATCGCCTGCGCACGCGAGAGGCCGAGGAGCTGCGAGACGGTGACGAGCGTGTCGCCATGCGCACGGAGCGAATCGATGAGCGGTCCGAGCGCGGCGACGGTCTGGCTCCGGTCGCCGCCGCCGTCATGCAGCAGGATGACGTGGCCCCGGTGGCGCTGCGCGAGGGTGGTGTCGATGATCACTTGCACGCCGGGAGAGCGCCAATCCTCGCTGTCGAGATGCACGCCGACGGTGAGATAGCCGCGATCGCTCGCCGTCGCGACCGGGATGAGTTCGTCGTTGGTGGTCGGTTCGGCGTCGCCGAAGTACGGCGGCCGGAAGAACGCCGTCCGCCGGCCGAGGATCGCCTCGAGGAGCCGTTCGGTCGCGTCGAGCTGCAGCTTCGTCTGCAGCGTGTTGGTGAAGAAGAGGTTCGGGTGGGTGAAGGTGTGGTTCCCGATCTCGTGCCCCTCCGCCCACATCCGGCGCAAGAGCGGGATGTGCGCCTCGACGTTCTGCCCGATGACGAAGAAGGTCGCCGGCGCGCCGCGCTGCTTGAGCGTGTCGAGGATCGTGGCCGTCCACCGGCCATCGGGCCCGTCGTCGAAGGTGAGCGCGACGCGGTGCGGGAAGCCGTCGCCGTAGCGGTTGTAGATGTACGGCGTGGCATAGGCCACGACCTTCTCGCCGACGATATAGCGGGTGGCGGGATCCACCCGGATCTCGCGCCGTCCCTCGGTGGGGCGTGACACCATCTGGATGATCTCGCCCTGCCCGTCGCGGGGGAGCGCTTCGGCGTCGTAACCGGGAGGGATGGTGTCGAGTGCGTTGACGGGAGCATCGATGCCCTTGCGGCCGATCGCCCGCCAGATGGCGGGATCCTCGGAGCCAAGGCGCCAGATCGCGTGGCCGGCGACGCCGAGCGATTGGCCGGCGAGGATCTGATTGTACGCCGTGACGGCGTCGAGGTACCAGGCGACGTGGTCGGTGGAATCGGCGTCGGTCCACCGCGCGTACGGGTTGAGCGTCGCGGTATCGAAGTGGAACGACTTGATCGGCGCGTTGCGCATCGCCGACATGAGCTCCTGGAAGGTGAGCGTCTGCCCGTTCGAGAGGGAGTCGCCATCGTTCCAGTCGTAGCCGTACGCGCCCACCGCGAGGATCGCTTTCTCGGGAGGAACGACCCGGAGCATCTGCCGCGCCTTGGCGAGGTACCACTGCTGGCTGGCGACGGGCCCGGGATCGCCGCGCCCGTAATGCTCATCGTAGAGCATCAGGAAGAGGTAATCGTTCGCGTCGGTGTAGGCCGCGAGCTGCTCTTCGTTGTCGTTGAAGGAGACGGCCTGCGTGATCCGCCGCCCGCGCGGCGCGAGGGCGGCGCGCAGCGCCCGCGTGAAGGCGACGACGCGCGGCGTGAGATCGGCGGGGACCTCCTCGAAATCGATGGTCACGCCGGCGAGCCCGTAGTACGTGATCGAGTCGGTCAGCTGCTGGATCGCACGCAGGCGCGCCGCGCGGTCGGTCACGAGGCGGCGCAGCGACTGCGGGTCCCAGCGGCGCGTGACGGCGTCGAAGTTGCTCACCATGAGCAGCACGCCGGGACGGAGCGCCGGATCGGCGATCTCCTGATTGATCGTGAACTGGACGCGGCGGTCGATCTTCATCGTGAGGGAGTCGCCCCCGCGCGCGACGAATCCCCACTCGCACACGACCCAGTCCATGTCGTCCGCGTGCTCGCCCAGGGAGGCGGTGGAGTTGTCGTCCCAATTGACGTAGAAGCCGGCGATGATCGGGTCGCCCGGCGCCTTGACGCGCCGCGGCGTCGGGTGGCGCGCGAGCGGCAGCTGCGATGGGCGCAGCGCCGGGGGTGGGTTCTTCTTCTGGAGCTCGAACCAGAGTTCGAGCTTCTTCTCCATTTGGATGCGTTCGGCCTTGCTCGTCGGGATCTTCGGCGTCGAGGAGAGCTTGACCGGGTTCGTGGCCAGCTTCGGGATCAGCGGCGGGACGAGTACGGAGAGCACCACGGTCGCGCCGATGACGCTGGTGACGACACCGACGACGAGGCCGACGCGGCGCAGGTGGCGCCAGCGACGGCCCGACTCATCGAGGAAGACGGGGGAGGTGGGGCGGTGGTGGGAGGACAGGGGGGACTACAGGGGTCAGGGGTCAGGGTTCAGCGTTCAGGGACTGCACCAAGAAGCATCGGCGAGGTCGCGGTCCATACCCCGTGAAAGGTGCAACAATTCCCCGGCGCGTGCCGAGCCGCCAGCTTCGAGCGTCCCAGTGGCATGAGCGAAACGGATGGCAGCGGCGGCTGGACTGATCAGGCACGGGCGTGGTGCCAGGGGCGCTACTGGCAGTGGCGGCTGCCGCTGCTGGCCTATCTGGCGTTCAGCGCCTCGAGCGGGATCAGGGATCCCGACGGGGGGAACTGGTGGTCGGGGATCACGCTCGCCTTTCATGAGATGGGACACATCCTGTTCTCGCCCCTGGGCGAGTTCATGGCCGTGGCGGGGGGAAGCATCACGCAGGTCGCGATCCCCATCGTGGCGGCGTGGATGTTCAAGCGCCAGGGAGAATGGTTCGGGATCGCGGTGGCCGGCTGCTGGCTCGGATCGAGCCTCGTCGACCTCGCGAGGTACATCGGAGATGCGCGCGCGCAGGAGTTGCCGCTCGTCGGGTTCAGCGATGACCCGATGCACGATTGGCACTATCTGCTGGGGCAACTCGGCTGGCTGCGGCATGACACGCAGATCGCGTGGCTGATGGAGGGAGTTGCCGTGATCGTGCTCGGCGCATCGCTCGCCTTCGGACTCTGGCTCGGCTTGGAGATGTGGAGGGGCCGGGGTGAAGCCACAGGGTCCAGGGTCCAGGGTCCAGGGAGTGCCAAGTGATGAATTCCCTGAACCCTGAACCCTGGACCCTGGACCCTGTACCCTGAACCCTGTCGCTACCGCGTCTCGATCCCGCTCGCGATCGTCACGACCAGCTTCTGCGTCGCCTTCACTTTGCCGTAGCTGAAGCTCACCTCGTATTCACCCGACGGCAGGAACTTGTCGCCCCCCTCGCCGCCGTACTCGGTGAGCAGGTCCTTGCTCGGACGCAGGTCCCAGTACAGGCGGTTGAAGCCCGGCGCGGCAGGTCCCGACAGGTTCGCCACCGTGCGGCCGGCGGAGTTCTTGATCGAGATCTTTACGCCATCGCCCGAATAGCTCTTCACCCAGTACTGCAGCACCGCCCCTTCCGGCGGATTCGTGCCGCGGTACTCGCTGTTGCCATCGCTGTTCACCCAGCCCGGGAGCGGATAGCGCCCGAAGGCCGGCGGCGGCGCGAAGAAGTGCGCGTCCTCGGCGGCGATCGCCGGGGTGAACGACTCGAGCGCGCTCAGGTCATCCACGATCCAGAGGCTGCGGCCGTGCGTGGCGATCACGAGATCGCGGTCGCGCGGATGGATCAGGATGTCGTCCACGGCCACCGTGGGCAGCCCGCCGAACTTCGACCAGTGCGCGCCGCGGTCCACGCTCACCCAGAGCGCGAACTCGGTGCCGGCGAAGAGCAGGTTCGGGTTCTTCGAGCTCTCGCGGATCACCTTCACCGGCGCATCCGCCGGCAGGTTCGCCGTGATGCTCTGCCACGTCTTGCCGCCATCCGCCGTGCGGTAGGCGAACGTACCGAAGTTGGCGGTGCGATGGCCATCCACCGCCATGTACGCGACCATCGGATCGAAGTGGCTCGCCTCGATGCGGCTGATCCAGAGCCCCTTCACCGGCGCCGGGAGCGACGCGGTGAGCTCGGTCCAGCTGTTCCCGTCATCGTCGGTCTTCCAGAGCTTCCCGTCATCGGTGCCGGCCCAGAGGAGCCCCGCCTTCACCGGCGACTCCGTGAGCGCGTACACGACGCCGTAGTCCTCCGCGCCGCTCCCGGTGACCGTCATCTTCTCGTAATCCTTGCTCGACAGGTCGGGGCTGATCGCCTGCCACTTGTCGCCACGCTCCGTGAGCCGGAACACCCGGTTGCCGGCGTGGTAGATCACGCCCTTGTGGTGCACGCTCGGGAAGAAGGGCGAGACCCAGTGGTAGCGGAAGCTGTTGCGCCCTTCGGAGGGCGTCGGCTGCAGGTCCTTGGTGAATCCGTTCGAGAGATCGATGCGGAAGAGGGTGCCGCTCTGTGATTCGGCGTAGACGATGTTCGGGTTCTCCGGGTCGAAGGCGCAGTACGCGCCGTCGCCGCCGGAGATGTTGAAGCCCGCACCGTTCGTGATCCCGTCCTTCGACCAGACCGCGCTCGGCGTGATCCAGCTCTCGTTGTCCTGCAGCCCGCCGCAGATGTGGTAGGGCGATCCCATGTCCACGTTGATCCGGTAGTACTCACCGGCCGGGACGTTGCGCACGTGCTGCCAGGCCTCGGCGCGGTCGAAGCTCTGGTAGATGCCGCCGTCGGTGCCGAGCACGAGATGCGCGGTGTTCCGCGGATCGATGAGCAGCGCGTGGTTGTCGGCGTGCACGTTCTTGAAGCGGTCCTCACGCCAGGTCTTGCCGCCGTCCTCGCTCACATGGAGCATGAAGCCGAGGACGTACACGAGCTGGTCGTTCGACGGATCGACGCGGATCTGCGAGAAGTAGAAGGGGCGCGGATTGAGCGGGGACATGCGCGTCCAGTGCTCACCCGCATCGTCGGAGCGGAAGACGCCGCCCGCGCGGCTGTTCGGGCCATCGATGCCGCCCATGCCGCCCGCGTCGCTCTGGATCTCGACGTAGACGATCTTCGGGTTCTTGGCGAAGACCGAGAGTCCGATGCGCTGCGTGCGTCCGGGAAGTCCTTCGGTGAGCTTCTTCCAGGTGGCGCCGCCGTCGGTGCTCTTGAAGACGCCACCGAGGTCCTTGCCGTCGGTGAGGTCGGCGCCGGAGACGAAGCTCCAGGGGCGCCGCAGGCGCGCGTAGAGCGCGGCGTAGAGGACGTTCGGGTTGGACGGATCGATCGCGATGTCGCCGGCGCCGACCTTCGTGTCGTAGGGCTTGGGCGCGCTGAGTACCTTGGCCCAAGTGGCGCCGCCGTCGGTGGTCTTGTAGACGCCGCGCTCGGCGCTCTCGCCCCAGAGATTGCCGCTCACCGCCGCCCACGCCGTCTTGGCATCGGTGGGGCTGACGACGATCCGCGCGATGCTCTTGCTGTCCTTGAGGCCGGCGAAGGTCCAGCTCCCGCCGCCATCGGTGGAGCGATACACGCCGGCGCCCCAACCGGTGGAGTTCCGGTCATTCGCTTCCCCGGTGGCGACCCAGATGACGTTCGAATCGGAAGGCGCGAGCGCGATGTCGCCGATCGAAGCGACCGCTTCCTTCTCGAAGACCGGCGAGAAGGTCTGGCCATTGTCCGTGGTGCGGACGACGCCGCCGGTCGCGAGCCCCGCGTAGTACGTGTACGGATCGCGGGGATCGAAGGCGAGCGCGGAGATGCGGCCGCCCATGATGCCGGGGCCGATGCTGCGCGCCTTGAGTCCGTTGCCATAGGCGATCGAGTCGGGCATCGCCGCTTCGGCGGTCTTGGGCGCGGGCTTCGCCGCCGGCTTGGCGGGCTTCGCCTGGGCGGCGAGGATGGCGGGGAGGACGACGAGCAGCGCGCTGGCGCGCCGGACGAGACTGGACATGCGGGACCTCGGGGAGGGAGCGGTGCGGCGCGGTGCGCTCAGAGCAGCGTGCCGCGGAGGATCAGGAACGCCACGGAAAAGTAGATGACGAGCCCGCTGACGTCCACGAGGGTGGCGACGAAGGGGGCGGAGGCGCTCGCGGGATCGAAGCCCAGGCGGCGCAGGAGGAAGGGGAGCATCGAGCCGGTGAGGGAGCCGAAGGCGACGACGCCGACGAGCGCCGAGCTCACGGTGGCAGCGACGAGGAGCCAGTGCGGCCCGTAGTCGTACCAGCCGAGGCGCTGCCAGAGCACGATGCGGACGAACCCGATGCTCCCGAGGATGCCGCCGAGCGCGAGCCCGGAAGGGAGCTCGCGGAGCGCGACGCGCCACCAATCCTTGAGGGTGAGCTCGCGGAGGGCCATGGCGCGGATGATGAGCGAGGTGGCCTGGGAGCCCGAGTTGCCGCCCGAGCTGATGATGAGCGGGATGAAGAGGGCGAGCACGACCGCCTTGCTGATCTCTCCCTCGAAGAACCCCATCGCCGTGGCGGTGAGCATCTCGCCAAGGAAGAGCGCGGAGAGCCACCCGGCGCGCTTTCTGATCATGGCGCCGAAGCCCATGTGCGTGTATGGCTCATCGAGGGCTTCCACGCCGCCCAGCTGCTGGAGGTCCTTGGTCTGCTCGCGGATGATCGCGTCGATGACGTCGTCCACCGTGACGATCCCGACGACCCGGTGGCCGGGATCTACGACGGGGATGGCGAGCAGGTTGTACTTCGAGATGAGCCGCGCGACATCCTCGCGATTCATCTCCGGGGGCACGGCGAGCGGCGGGCCGTTGTCCCCGCCCACCTGTCGCACCGCGGCGCCCGGATCGGCGAGCATCAGTTCGCGCAGGGAGACGACGTGTTCGAGCCGCTGGTCGGCGGGGTTCGTGACGTAGACGGCGTAGACGGTCTCCTTGCCGCGCGCGACCTCGCGGATCCGCTCGAGGGCGCGCTGCACGGTCCAATCCGCGGGGACGGCCATGAACTCGGTGGTCATCAACCCGCCGGCGACGTCGGGCGGATAGGACAGCAGCATCCGCAGCGACGTGCGCGTCGGCACGCTGAGCGTGGCCAGGAGCCGGTCGCACTCCTTCGGTGCCAGCTCACGGAAGAGATCCGCCTGCTGATCGGCGGCCATCGCCTCGATGATCGGCGCGGCGCGCTTGGCATCGAGGCGCGCGACGAGGGCGGCGCGGTTCTCCAGCTCCGGCTCGTCGAAGACCCGCACGATGAGATCGAAGGGGAGCGCGGCCAGGACGGCGGTCGCCGCCACGGGCTCAAGGCGGTTGAGCGCCTCGGCGACATCCGCGCTGCGCATCTGGGAGAGCATCTCCGTCAACTCGACGGAGTCGTGCGCGAGGAGATAGAGGAGCTCCGGAGGGACCGCGGTCATGTGGGCGCTCCGCGCCGGGGTGAACGCTCGCCCTGCCAGGCGGCGTAGAGCCAGATGAGCCCGCCGACCGCGACCGACACCGGGATGATCATCACGGCGCTCTGGATCGAGTCCCGATCGGTGAGATAGCCGAGGATCGCCGGCGAGGGGCCGTCGCCGAGGAAGTGGATGGCGAGGATGGAGAGCGCCATCGACGCCGCGCGCATCGACGGCGCAACGAGGCCAAGGATGCTGGAGTTCACGGGGCCGGTGCTGAGGAAGATCAGCAGCTCGGCGGCGAAGAGGGCGTACAGGTAGTATGGCGGCGGCAGCCGGAAGGCGAGATACGCGCAGGGCGCCGCGAGCAGGGCGCTCGTTCCCGAGAGCCAGAGGTAGCCTTCGCGCCAGCGCCGGAGCAGCCGGTCGCCGAGCCAACCGCCGGCGAGCGCCCCGCCGAAGCCGGTGACCACGGTGATGATCCCGAGCTGATTGTTGGCGGCGGCGAGCGAGAGATGGTGCACGCGCTCGAGGAAGGTCGGCATCCAGACGGAGATCCCGCCCAGTCCGAAGGTGTACGCCGCGTAGCCGAGGATGACAAGGACGTAGGGTCGATTCCGCAGCAATACGAGATAATCGCCGAAGCCCGCCGGCTTGTCGCTCACCGTGCGGTGCTCGGATTCGGGCAGTCGCATCGCGGCGAAGGCGAGCAGGATCCCCGGGATGCCGGCGACGAAGAAGGCCGCGCGCCATCCGTAGTGCATCCCGATCTGCCCGCCGAGCACATAGCCGAGGGCGGCGCCGACCGGCATCGCGGCGTAGAAGATCGAGAGCACGCGCCCGCGCATCGCGACCGGGAAGAAGTCGGCGAGCAAGGCGGGGGCGATCGTGGCGTACGCGGCCTCGCCGATCCCGACGCCGGCGCGGGCGGCGAAGAGGAGCCAGTAGGTGGAGGCGAGTCCGCTCAGCGCCGTGGCGGCGCTCCAGACGGCGACCCCCGCGGCGAGCAGCTTCGGACGGTGCCCGCGGTCGCCGAAGGTCCCGAAGAAGGGCGCGGCGATCGTGTAGACCAGGAGGAACGCGGTGGTGAGCAGCCCGAGCTGCCCGTTGGTCGGCTGCAGCTCGGAGCGGTGGATTTCATCGAGGACCGCGGGCAGGACGAAGCGGTCGAGGTAATTGAAGAGATTGATGCCGGTCAGCACCGCGAGCGCGACCCACGCGGTGCGCGTCGCGCGCGCCGGGCCGTCGCCGGTCGAGGGGGCGCCGACGGCCGGCGTCACGCGCGGCTACGACTCACCGAGCGCCCGCTGCACCTCGCGATCGAACTGCACCGCCAGCCCCTCGCGCGGCGCATACGGACTCGGGCCGTACGCCTTGGAGGCGACGCCGAGCTGGCTCAACTCGCTCACGTGCCAGTCCTGGCGGTTCACCTCGTCCCAGAAGTCGACCGCATCATCCATGTTGAACTTCCCGCTCGCCGCCGTCTCCGGATGGAAGAGCCACTCGCAGATGAGCTTGGTCTTCCCCGGCGCCACCGGCCAGAGCGTATGGATGAGCGCGTAGTCGGGGAGCAGGCTGAACAGGAGATTCGGGAAGATCGAGTAGTACCAGGCCTGCTGCTTCGCGTCCGCGGGCGTGTCGGTGAGCGGGATGCCGCACATGCGGCCGCTCACGGTGAGGCTCCCGCCCGGCTGCGTGATCTCCATGAAGCCGCCGAGGAAGGGACCGTCGAAGAGATCGTTCTCCCCGCTCGTCGGCGGCGTGAGCTTCACGAGCTGCGGGTGCACCATGGAGCAGTGGTAGCACTCCGAGTAGTTCTGGTGGATGAGCTTCCAATTGGCGGCGATGTCGTACTCGATGCGCCGGTGCAGCTTGAGCTGCGGCAGCCGGAAGCGGTCGAAGCGGCCCATGAGCGGCGCCCACGCCTTCTCGAAGGGCTCCGGATTGCGGGCCAGGTTGATGAAGACGAAACCTTCCCACTCCGCCGTGGGGACGGCGTGCAGCGGATAGTCCTTCTTGTCGAAATCGTCGAGCCCGGCCATGTGCGGCGCCGCGACGCAGTGGCCGTCGAGCGCATAGCTCCACGCATGGTACGGGCAGGTGATCTCGCCACCCTCGAACGTGCCGCGCTCCTGCTCGCACATGCGCGTGCCGCGATGACGGCACACATTGTAGAATGCGCGCACCTTCCCCGCTTCATCCCGCGTGATGATGATGCTCTCCGCGCCGATCGTCCGGGTGATGAAGTCGCCCGTCTTCCCGAGCTCGCTCAGACGCCCCGCACAGAGCCAGCGCGACTGGAAGATGCGATCCATCTCGCGCGCGTGGATCTCGGGGGACGTATAGTTGCGCCCCGGCATGGTGCGCGCGCCGTGGGTGCCGAGCTGATTGGCCTTCAGGAAGGTCGCCATGGGGGCTCCGAATTGGGTCGGTTGGTCCGGGGATAATCTGGCGCATGGAAGGCGGACGGGAAAGCGGGGGCGGGTTGTTCCAGATCGAGTCCCGCTCGCGCAGGACCGCAACTGCGGGGGCTATGCTCCCGCCTCCCGCTTCCCGCATCCCGACCGCTTACGGGCTGTCCGGCGGCGGGCGCCGCGCACAGATTAGCGGTGCGGCTCTCCCTCCCTCCTCCCTGAGCGTGCCATGACGTGGATCATCTATCTCGCGATCGGCCTCGGCTCCGGCGTCCTCGCAGGAATGTTCGGCATCGGCGGCGGCATCGTCATCATCCCCCTGCTCGTCCTGCTCACGGGGATGGACCAGCAGACGGCACAGGGGTCGTCACTCGGCGCCCTGCTCCTCCCGGTCGGCATCTTCGGCGCGTTGTACTACTACCGCAACGGCCACATGAACATCCAGGCGGCGGCGCTGGTGGGACTCGGGCTGCTCCTCGCCACCGGCGTGGGCGCGTGGCTCAACCTGCGCATGACGCCCGAGGCCGCGCGGAAGGTCTTCTCGGTCTTCCTCGTACTGATCGCGGCGCGAATGTGGTTCAAGTGACCCACGACCCCGCGGCTCAGTGGTCGTAGCCGACGGTCAATCCCGCGAACACGACCCGCCCGGGCGCCGGCTCGTAGTAGCGGCCGGCCGTCGCATTCACGGCCACTGAGCCGACGTACATCTTGTCGAAGACGTTCGACACGCCGAGCACCGGCTGCAGCCAGGGGCGGCCGAAGAGCGCCGTGCCGCCGAGGCGCAGGTTGACCACCATGTAGCCCGGCGCCGACGCGGTGTTGGCGTCGTTCGCCCAGACCTCGCTCTTCGCCACGAATTCGAGCGTCCCCCACAGCGTCTTGTGGTGGTACGTGCCGGCGATCTGCACGACGTTCTGCGGGACGCCGGGCACCGTCTTCCCGTTGTAGTGCGTGGTGTCCACCACGAACTCCACGAAATAGAAATGCGAGAGGCTGTACGCGAAGGTGAGGTCCACCGGCCCGAGGGTGGTGCCGAGCCCGAGCTCGAAGCCGCTGCGGCGCGTCTTGCCGGCGTTCCGGTAATACACGCGTCCGCCGCCGCCCGTCACCTGATAGGGGATGAGCTCCTCCTGCACTTCGGTGTCGAAGAGCGCGAGGTCGTACTGCACGCTCGGCGCGAGCACGCCCTTCGCGCCGATCTCGAAATTCCATGACGTCTGCGGCTTGAGGTCGGGATTGATCCCAGCGCTGCCGTCGGGGTGGTTCGCGAGTTCCGTGGTGGTGGGCGTCTCGAAGCCGGCGGCGATGTTCGCGTATAGCGCGTGGAGCGGCGCGACGCGGGCGACGAAGCCGAGCATCGGACTCACGGCGGACATCGTGGTGCTCCCCGAATTGTCGCCGTCGGTGAGGAACTGGTCCTGCACCTGGAACTTCGTCCAGTCGCCGCGGAGGCCGAGCGAGAGGATGTAGTCGGGGGCGAGGGAGAGCTCGTCGCGCACGTACGGACCGATGCTCGAGACGATCTCCGTCTGGTCGAGGGTCTGCGTGCCCTTCTCCTCGGGGAGCACGGGGCAGGCCGCGGTGGGCGTGACGACGCCGTTGCAATTCGCCCAGTTCTGCCGGTCATCGTGCATGTACTGGCCATCGATGCCCGCGGTGAGGCGGTTGAGCATCTTCCCGATCTTCCCGGGGATGGTGGCGCGCACGCCGGCGCCGTAGGAGTAGCGGCCGACATCGACGACGGCGAAGGTGAGCGGATTGTAGAGGTCGCGCGTGCCGCCGTAGATCTGCGCCGTGAACTGCCCGTCCTCACCGATCGCGTGCGCCGCCGAGATCCCGGTCTGGATCTGGTGGACCTCCTTGCGCGCGTTCTTCGTGACGGCAGCGGGCTGGGCCATGCGCGGATTCGTATCGAGCTCCACCGCCGTGAGCGCGCCGGGATTGAGCGCCGTGGGCTCGGACAGTCCCATCACCTGGAGGCCAAGGTCCCACTTGCCGGCGGCGAGCGACGCGTGCGCGTAGCCGTTGGTCGCCTGGAGCTCAGAGTGCGCGCGGTAACCATCGCTGCTCATGTAGCCATAGTTGGCCTCGTAGCCGCCGCCCGAGTATGAGCCGCCGAGGACGCCGCTGTAGCGCGCCGAGTTGTAGCCGGCCCACGACGCGCGGATCTGCGCGGCGACGGGGGACTCGGGCGGGGGCGCCGAGCGGAAGTCGATCACGCCGCCGGACGCATTGCCATAGAGGGAACTCGCGGCACCGCGCATCGCCTCGACGCGGCCGATCGCCTCGAGGTCGAGATAGTCCACCGGCGTCTGCCCGTCGGGGAGGGTGAGCGGCATCCCGTCCCGGAGGATCCGGATACCGCGCACCCCGAAGGACGAGCGCGCGCCGACGCCGCGGATCGAGATGCGCGGGTCCTGGGACGGGTTCGTGCGGTCGGCGATGACGACGCCGTTCAGCGCGAACGCGGTCTCGCTGAGCTGCACGTGCCGCTGCCCGGGACGGAAGCTGTCGGGGCGCGCCGTGCTGATGGCGTACGGGAGCTCGAGACTCGAGCGTCCCGCATCGCGCGCGACGGCGACGACGGGCGGGAGGATGTGCGGCGTGGTATCGCGGCGCGCCGTGGTGTCCTGTTGCGCGCACAACGGCGCCGCAGCGGCGCTCGAGGCCACGACGGCCAGGAGAGTACGATGGAGCTTCATGGTCGCGATCACCGAGTGGGGGCGTTCAGGGCGTGCGATTCCCGCGGACGACGGTCAAAGAATACGGAGCGACTTCGAGCGGAGCGCCATCCGCGAGCGTGCGGCGCGATGGTGCAAGGTCCCGCAGGGGGCGGCCGTTCGGGCCGTCCGCCTTCCAGACATACTCCGCGCCGGAATAGACTATCACGGTCCGCGCGCCAGTCAATGCTCCGCCGTACCCGCTGCCGAACCGGATGTTCACCCGGTAGCGGTGGACGGGATCCTTGTTCACCAGCAGCACGGACCAGGCGCCGTCGGGACGCCGCACGACGTACGCCGAGAGCAGCTCGTTCCCCGCCGTATCCCGCGCGTCGCTCTCGGCAGCGAACATCACGTGGACGCCGCCGCGGGGAGAGCTCCACTCCTTCGTGACGAGCTGCGCCCCATACGCGGTGGCGACGCGGAAGCGGATCTTCCGCTGCTCGTCGGAAAGGAAGAGCATGTTGTTCCCCCACGTATCGCAGCGAGGGGACGGCTCGAGGAAGCTCGGCTCCCATCCGTACAGATATGCCGCGCGCCCGCCGACGGCGAGGAAGCGGCCGACGATGTCGGCGTTGAGCAGCGCCCCCTCGAGGTCCACCTGCGCGCGGCCGGCGAAGGCCGAGTAGCCGTACTCGGCGATGACGCGCGGGATCTCGGCGCCGATGCCGTCGCGCTCCACCTGCGCCAGCCGGTCGGTGAGACGCGCCGAGGCGGAAGCGAGCTGCGGCGCGTACGGGCCGCAGATCTCGTCGAAGGGATACCACTCGAAGGAGAAGAAGGTGAAGTCGCCGGGATGCCCCCGCCGGCGCATCGCGCCGAGGAAGCGCGGGATCCAGCCCGGGCCGGCGCTGTCGTTGGGCCAGGCGAACATCACGCGGCTCTCGAGCCCCTGGAAGCCGGGGCCGCCGAGGGGCGCGTCGGGCCAGTCGGCGCGGATCGCGCGTGCGATCTGCGTGTAGAGCTCGGCGTAGTCCTCGGGGGCGACGTACTGGCCGTCGGGCTCCTCGCCCATCTCGACGCGTCCGATGGCATAACCGCGGCGCCGGAGGAATCGCAGCTCGGCGGCGGCGTTCTCGGGAGTGCCGTAGAGCACGGGGACGGGCACCATCGCCGGACGGCCCATCGTGAGGCCGCTCGTGAAGACGCGGTCGAAGCCCGGCTGCTCGAGGTCGAGATCGATGTCCTCCGCGCGGTGCCAGGGATCGGTGGTGGACGCATAGGTGACCGACTGCATCTCGCGCGAGGCGCCGTGGCGGACGGCGTCGCGGAGGGTGGTGCCGTCCATGACGCCGATCTCGATCTCGCGGATCGCGTAGCCCGCGGAGTCGCGGAGATCGTCACGAGCGAAGCGGGCGCTGAAGGCGCCGGCCGTGAGCACGAGGCGCACGAAGCGCGCCTCCACCGGCGTCCCCTCGAGACGACGGAGCTCGATGCCGCCGTGGCCATCACGCTCGGTCCCGGCGGCGAAGGTGACCCAGCGGCCGGGAGGATTCTCATCGACATCGTTCACCATCGCGCCGCGCCAGTACTGCACGCGGAAGGCGGTCGCGTGGGGCTCGCCCCAGTGGATGCGGATGGCGCTCACCGGCAGGAGGCGGCCGAGGTCCACGATCACCCACTGCGGATGCAGGGAGTCGGCCTCGCCCGTGAAGCGATGGTCGAGATACGGATCGCTCTTCCAGAAGGTGGCGGTGTCCCCGTCATCGAGCCGCGAGAAACCGGTGTTGTCCGCTTGGTCGAGGGTGTTCCCGCGGCGCGGGAGGCGGTAGCCATGCGCGAGGAGGATCGGCGCCGTGGACGTATCGAAGGAGGTCCAGTAGCCACGGCGGCCGGCGGAGTCGCTCCAGCGGCCGGCGGGATTCCAGTGCCAGGCCTCGATGCCGAGCTCGGTGCGGAGTCGGACCGTGGCCATCGAGAAGCCGGCGCCGGTCATCGCGCGGAGGTTCGCCGCGGTGTAGATGCGCTTGACGACGCCCTTGGAGTGGCCGTCGAGCCCCGCGCCGAAGGTCTCGCGCGGGTCGAAGCGATTCACCGGTGCGCGCTCGGTGTGCACGGTGATCACGGCGTCACGCACCGGCGCCTGCGCGGCGACGGTGAGGGGGAACGCGAGGGCCGCGACGAGGGCGGCGGAGGGACGGCGCATCGGGATGGAAGAACCCATCGGCGGCGGACGATGGCAAGTGGGAACACGTTGGGCACGCCTGTCGCACCGCGGAGCGGCGGATTAAGCTTGCGTCACCCTCACCGGAGGCCCGGATGAACGTCTGGCCGATGGCTGCGCTCCTCGCGCTCGCGTCCCCCGCGCTGGACGCTCAGGACACCGTGACGACCGCCGTCAGCACCCCCGCGGACAGTGTGATGCGGCAGTTCGAGGCTGCCCTCAAGTGGGAGACGGGGACGGTGAAGCTCAAAAACGGGATCGCGACGCTCGCGCTGCCGCCGCGCGCGCGCTTCCTCGGCCCCGCGGACGCAGAGAAGGTGCTCACGAAGGCGTGGGGGAATCCGCCGAACTCCGAACGATTGGGCATGATCTTCCCCGATTCCATGGGGCCGTTCAGCGAGGACAGCTGGGCGATCGTGATCACCTTCAGCGACGATGGCTACGTGAAGGACGATGAAGCGGCGACGCTCGACTACGACAAGCTCCTGAAGCAGATGCAGGAAGGCACCGAGCAAAGGAATGCGGCGCGGAAGAAGGAGGGCTTCCCGACGGTGCAGCTCGTCGGTTGGGCGGAGCCGCCACACTACGACCGCGACGCGCACAAGCTCTACTGGGCGAGGCGACTCCAGTTCTCCGACCGCGATCGACCGACGCTCAACTATGACATCCGGATCCTCGGACGGCGGGGAGTGCTCGTGATGAGCGCCGTCGCCCATGCGAGCCAGCTCGACGCGGTGAAGCGCGGGACGCCGGCGATGCTTGCCGCGGTGAATTTCTCGGATGGGAACCGGTACGCGGACTTCGATCCGAGCAGCGGCGACAAGGTGGCGGCGTACGGCATCGCGGCGCTGATCGCGGGCGGCGTCGCGGCGAAGGCCGGAATGTTCAAGGTGCTGATCGGCCTCCTGCTCGCGGCGAAGAAGTTCCTGGTCATCGCGGCGGTGGGATTGTTCGCGTGGATCAAGAAGCTGCTCAACCGGGACAAGGGAATGACGACCGTGGTCGTTCCGCCGGACGAACGATGACCTTCGCGGCTTCGCGCGCGGCAGCCGCGCTCCTGATCGCGTGCCTCGCGGCGCCGGTGCTGCGCGCGCAGGTGGAGTACTACGATCTCGAAGCAGGGCGGCCACTGCGCGTGCAGGATGCGTACGCGATCGAGCGGTATGGCTGGGACGTTCAGGCGGGGGCGGGAACGGCATCGTGCTCGTGTTCGTGTTCGTGCTCGTACCTGCTGGACATTGCGCTCGCGTATGGCGTGTTGCCGCGGACACAGATCGAGGTGACGGCGCCGTTCGCCTCCAGCCCGGAGCCGGCGGGCGGGCGCATGAGCGGCCTCGAAGGACTTGGCTTCGGCGCGCTGTACAACCTGAACACCGAGACCCTGTCCCTGCCGGCACTCGCGGTCGGTGCGCACGTCACGACGACGGCGGGATCGCTGGCACCGGCCGCCCCCCTGCTCTCCCTCGAAGGGATCGCGACGCGCAGCTGGCCGGGGCTGCGGCTGCATCTGAATGCGGCGGCGACGATCGGACCGGATGATGCCACCGCCAGCGCGAGTGACCGGAGCCGCTGGTTCGCCGGCGCTGCCGTGGACCACGCGTGGCCGCTGCGGTCACTGCTCGCCGTCGCCGAGCTCACGGCGGAGCGACCGCTCGGCGCCGGCGGCGCGGTGGCGTGGAGCGCCGGCGCGGGGGCGCGATTCCAGGCGGCGCCGCAGTTCGTGCTCGACGCCGCGGTGAGCCGGCGCTTCAGCGGCGACGAACCTGCCTGGATGGCGACGCTCGGCATCACGTGGTCGTTCGCCGTGCGGGCGCTCATGCCCGTGCATCCATGAGACACTGCGCGGCGGTCGCGGTCCTCGCCCTCGGAGCGCTCGCGGCACGCTCCGACGCACAGTGGTCCACGGTGTACGAGCAGCGCTATCTCCCCGGCGGCTTCAACTGGGAGTTCCGCGCGCGGTACCCCGAGGCGGAGCGCCTCTTCTACGCCTTCGACTACGGCCACGCGATCCTCTATGAGACCCTCTTCGCGCATCCCGATGCCCCGGCGTCGCGTCTCGAGACAGGGCAGTTCCACTTCCTCGTGGACACCCTGCTCCGCCATCCGCCCCGGCTGCCGTTGGCCGAGGATGCCATTGAACCGGAGTACGCGAAGCTCGCGCCGGAGGCGAAGGCGATGTTCGACTGGGCCCACCTGCTGCACCGGCAGATCTACGACGTGTGGAGCGACGACCACCTCTCGACGGAGGAGAAGGACGCGCGGGTCGCGGAGCTCGTGCGGTACTACAAATCACGACCCGACCTCGCCTTCAGCTCGCACCCCAAGGACATGGAGCTGATGGAGGGGCAACCGTACTCGCTCGTCTTCCGGAAGCGTTATCCGAACTTCAACGGATTGATCTGGGCCTATCACTGGCTGCAGGTAGGGCTCTACGACGCCCTCCTCGCGGGCACCGACAGCGCATCGCGCGCCGCGAACGTGCGCGCGGCCACGGCGCGCTTCTGGGCAATGCTCGATGCGGCGCCATCACGGATGCCCGCCATGATGCCGATGACCCCCGCGATCGCGCCCCGCTTCACGAAGCGCTACCCCGAAGCGGCGGTGATCTTCGACAACCTGCACGCGATGCACGACGTCATCTCGGACATCCTCGCGTCACCGATGATCCCGCGGAGCGGGAAGCGCGCCGCGATCCTCTTCGCGGCGGCGCGCTATCGCGACGACACGTCGAACATCACCACCGTGGCCGAGTGGGAGGAAATGGCCGTGTCGATGGGCGCCGCGCACATGGGCGGCGCCGCGATCCCGTGATCAGTTGCGAACGGCTGCCTTCGCGGGCATCTGCGACATCGCGAACTCCGCCATCGCCGTGATCGTGAGACTCGGGTTCACCCCCGGATTCCCCGGGAGGATCGAGCCGTCGATCACGTAAAGCCCCGGATAGCCGTGCGCCTGGCAGTCGAGCCCGATCACGCCATCCTTCGGCGTCTCGCCGATGGGAACGCCGCCGAGGATGTGCGCGGTCATTGGCACGCCGAAGAGGGATTCGTTCACCGAGCCGAGGGCGATCCCGTCCACGCGCTTCGCGAACTCGCGGGCCACGCGGTAGCCGATCTCGGGCGACACCGGCGGCGCGGTGTCCCCGTCGGGCTCGGAGACGAGTCCGCGGCGGAAGAGGTTCAGCGCGCCACGGCCGAGCCGGATGCGGAGCTTGTTGTCCACCGACTGCATCACGAGCAGGATCGTCGCGCGCTCCGCCCACCCGGGGAGCACGTGGGTGCGCATGAAGTCGAGCGGCCGGCTCACGATGTCGAGCGCCGACCGGAAGACGCGCGAGAGGAAGCCGCCGGAGGTGATCATCGGGCCGGCGAGGAAGCGCATGCTGGATGAGCCCGCCGGATAGCGCACCGGCTCGGCGGTGGTGACCGCGTCGAGATGGACGATCGACGTGATCGCGATCCCCTTGGAGTAGTCGGGCTCCTTGCGCCGGCTGACGACGCCGAGGAGCGCCTCGCTGTTGGTGCGCACGCGGTCGCCGAGGCGCGGCGAGAGATGCGGGAGCGCGCCCGACACATCGCGGCACTTGAGGAGCAGCTCCATGGTGCCGAGCGCGCCGGCCGCCACGATGACGTTCCGCGCGCGCACGCGCTCCTCGGACAGGGGAAGGAGCGCCGTCGAACGGCGCAGCTTCAATTCGTAGCGTGCGCCATCGAGCGCATCGGCCCCGAGCGGCCGGATGTCGCGCACCGCGCGCTCGGCGCGCACCTGGACGCCGCGTTTCTCGGCGAGCCAGAGGTAGTTCTTGACGAGCGTGTTCTTCGCGTTGTGGCGGCAGCCGACCATGCAGCCACCGCAATGCTGGCAGGCCCGCCGCGACGGGCCTTCGCCGCCGAAGTACGGATCAGGGACCTCGATCCCTTCGTTCCCCGGCTTCCCGAAGTACGCGCCGACGGTGGTGGGCTGGAAGCTGTCGGCGGTGCCGAGGTCGGTCGCGATGGCGCGCAGCACGTCGTCCGCCGGGCCGAGCCGCGGGTTCGACGCCACCCCGAGCATCCGGCGCGCGGTGTCGAAGTGCGGACGCAGGAGATTCCGGTAGTCGGCGATGCGGCTCCACTCGGGAGCGGCGAGGGTCTCGTCCTCCGGCTGGACGAGCACGTTGGCGTAGCCGAGGCTGCCGCCGCCGACACCGGCGCCGTGCAGCACCACCACGTCGCGGAAGGGGGAGATCTGGAGGATGCCGAAGCAGCGGAGCGCCGGCGCCCAGAGGTACCGGCGGAGGTCCCAGGTGCTCTTGGCGAAATCCTCGTCGGCGATGCGCTTCCCCTGCTCGAGGACGACGACGGAGTAGCCCTTCTCGGCGAGCCGGAGCGCCGAGACGCTCCCGCCGAAGCCGGAACCGATGATCGCGAAGTCGAACACGCCGTGATCGTTCATTGGGCGAAGATCCGCTCGAGGAGCGCCGCGAGACGGAAGCCGGCGAGTGCGATCCGCGGCTCGGCGATCGCATCGGCGTGGGCGAGATAGCGGTCGGACGCGGGCTGCCAGGGCGCGATGCCGCAACAGTACACGTCGCGCTGGGCGGAGGCGAGTGATTCGCGCGCCCAGACGGCGAAGTCCAGCTGGCCGGCGCGCGCCGCGAGCGAGTCGCCGCCGGTGTGCGCGAGGACGGCCTCGGTCACGCGCGCGACGTACCGTTCGCGCGACTCATCGGGGAGGCGCGGGTAGCGCGCCGAGAGGACACGGTCCCAGTACCAGTGAAGGGACATCGTGGAGTCGATCGCGAAGCTCGCGGCGCCATGATCGCCGCGCGGGTCGGCGTCGGAGATGCGCGAGCTCGCGTGGAGCGGCTGGTGCAGGTCGCCGGCGAGATGCAGCACCCACGCGAGCGCGACGGCGCGCGCGCCGGGATCGGTGCCGCGGTCCCGGATGACGGCCGAGAGTGCCGCGAGCTTGACGACGATGTTCGCCGCATCGGGATCGCGCGTCGTCCACGGGACGGCGGCGCCGTCCGGCGCCGTGCTCCAGGTAAGGTCGATGTAATGCCAATCACCACGATGGTACGCGTGCCGCGCCGCGGGATCGGGGTGACGGATGAGGTCGGGCCAGGTGCTGGCGAGCGCGGCGAACATGAATTCCCGGGAGGGATCGGCGCCGGACGGCCGGAGCTCGACGAGCCCGGCATCGCTCGGCGCTTCGAGCAGCGTGGCGATGACCCGCTCGCGTACCGCCGCCGGCAGCTGCTGCCACGCGATCCGCACGATGACCATGTGGCCGAGGTCGTCCCACGCGAGCGCGGCGCGAGGCGCGATGACGAGCAGCGCGAAGGAGGCGGCGGTGGCGAGTGACCTTCGAAAGCGCATGGCGATGGTCGGAAGGGCGAGCGCGCGCGGGGGTGCCGGAAATGAAGGAAGTGGCGCCGCCCCGGACAAGGGAGGAGTCCCCGACACCGGCGCGCGCACACCATCATGCGTGCGCTTGACATTGCCGTCGCCGCCGCGGATTCTGCTAGGCGAGTGACCCGGCAACCCGCCCGAACGAGGATCTCCGCCGCATGCTCTCCCGTCGTACCACTTCGCGCGTTCGTCTCGCGCTCATCGCGCTGACCGCGTGCGCCGCGCTCGCCCGCGCGCAGAACGCCGATTCCGCGCTCCAGAGCGCGGTGGATGCGGACCCGTGGCCGCGCAAGGTCACGACGCCGTCGGGCGACGTGACGATCTACCAGCCACAGCTCGACGCGTGGAAGGGGAACGCACTCACCTTCCACGCCGCGGTCGCGATCGTCGCGCACGATTCGGCGGCGCCGGTGTTCGGCGTCGTCTTCGCCTCGGCGCGCACCGCGGTGGACAAGGAGGCGCGCATGGTGTCGCTCGAGGACATGGCGATCACCGGCGCCAAGTTCCCCTCCCGACCCGACAGCGTGAAGGCGTACTTGAGGTCGCTCAAGACCGCGGTCCCGGCGACGGCCCGCACGATCTCCCTCGACCGGCTGCAGGCGAACCTCCTCATCGCCACCGACCTGGCGACCGTGAAGAAGGTGAAGGTGAAGAACGCGCCGCCCACGGTGTACTTCTCGACGGTGCCGGCGATCCTCGTGCTGATCGATGGCGCGCCGGCGCTCCGCCCGGTCGCGGGGACGAGCGCTCAGCGCGTCATCAATACCGGCGCGATGCTCGTGTACGATGGCTATACCTACTACCTGCACGTCTTCGACGGCTGGATGCAGGCGCTGCAGCCTTCGGGCCCGTGGGCCGTGGCCTACTCGGCGCCGCCGGTGCTCGACAGCGTCGTGAGCGCCACCAGGGGGCAGCGCATCGACATGCTCACCGGCGCGAGCCAGGACTCCGCCGAGGTCCGGCCCTCGCTCTACACGAGTACGATCCCGGTGATCTACACGAGCAGCACCCCGGCTGAGCTGATCGTGACGCAGGGCCCGATGGACTACGTCCCGATCGGCGGCACCGACCTGCTCTACGTCAGCAACACGAGCGCGCACGTCTTCGAATACATCGACAACCAGCAGATGTACATCCTCCTCGGCGGCCGCTGGTTCACGGCGCCGGCGACGTACGGGCCGTGGACATTCGTGCCGGGGGATTCCCTCCCCGCCGACTTCCGGAACATTCCCGAGGACAGCCCCGTCGAACCCGTGCTCGCGTCGGTGCCCGGCACGCCGCAGGCGGCCGAGGCGTTGATCGAGAACAGCGTGCCGCAAACCGGAGCGGTGAGCCGCAGCGCGCAGATGCCGGCGCCGGCCTATGACGGCGCGCCCCAGTTCAAGCCGATCGACGGGACGAACCTGCAGTACGTGGTCAATGCGCCGGTGCCGGTGATCCGCGTGTCATCGGGTTCGTACTTCTCCGTGTACCATGGCGTCTGGTTCAGCGCGCCCAGCGTGTCGGGACCATGGACCGTCGCGGCGTTCGTGCCCGCGGCGGTCTATACGATCCCGCCGAGTTCCCCGCTCTACTACGTGACGTACGTGCAGGTGTACGGCGCGACATCCACGGTGGTGTACGTCGGCTACACGCCCGGTTATTACGGCACCGTCGTCGTGCCGGGGGGCGTGGTGGTGTACGGTACCGGCTACGTGTATTCCCCCTGGGTCGGCGCGTACTACTATCCGCCGCCGATGACCTATGGCTTCGGTGCGACGGTGCGCTGGACGCCGTGGACCGGGTGGAGCGTCGGCTTCGGCTTCGGCTGCGCGTACGATGGCGTCGCCGTGTCGATGTACTGGGGTGGCGCGATGTGGGGGGTGCACCCGTACTACGGACCCGCGTATTACGGCGGGTACTACGGCGCGCACGGCTACGTCGCGGCGGGTCCGGGCGGTTACTACGGGACCACCGGCAATGTGTATTCGCACTACGGCTCGACGAGCATGATGACCAACACATCCGGTGGCTACAACGCCTATACGGGGAACGGCTACAAGCAGAGCTATGGGACGTCGTACAACTCGGCGACCGGAGTCGCCGCCGCGGGGCAGCGCACCACGGTCGCCAACGCCTACACCGGCGGGTACCAGTCGTACGCGAGCGGCACGGCCACGAACACGCGCACCGGCACGACGGCCACCGGCTACACGAACACGTACGGGAACGCGTACACCGGGCAGCAGGTGAAGACGGGACAGGCGACGGTCTCGAACCCGTACTCCGGGAAATCGGCCAACGTCTCCGCCGTGCAGACCAACAATGGCGGCGCGGTGAGCGTCAACAACAACGTGTACGCCGATCACAACGGCAACGTGTACAGCAATGGCGGCGGCAGCGGCGGCAACAGCGGCAGCTGGTCCCAGTGGAACGGCGGAAGCAACTCGTGGGACGCGTCCAAGGCGAGCAACGCCCAGACCAGCAGCTTGAACTCGCAGGCGTGGTCGCGGAGCGCGGGCAGCTCGCGCTCCAGCGGATTCAGCGGCGGCGGCGGAGGCTCGGGTGGCGGCCGCCGGTAGAGGCCGGGCCTCGTGATCCTGCCGAGGCGCTGCGGAAGGCGGGTCCCCCGCGCCTCGCTCATCATGCTCGTTGCGGCCGGGCTCGCCTTCGTGTCGCCCGGCGCCGGTGCGCAGGTCGAGCGCCCTGTCCCCTCGCTGGCGGCGCCGGGCGACACGGTGTCGGTCGTGCCCGGCGCCGAGTATGCGACGGGCGGTCCGCTCGGTTGGCTCGACCGATGGCTCTTCGGCGCGCGCTACCGGAAGATCTGGACGACGCCGGTCCGCGCGCCCGTCCTCTCACTCGCCGCCTTCGGGGGCGGGCTCTCACCCATCACTGCCGACAGCGAGTTCGGCACGACACGCCTCTATCTCCGCAGCGCCGAGCGCGGCGATTACGTCTTCCGGGTGTCGAATCCGCACGTGAGCCCGCTCCTGCCGGCGGGGCTGCGCTCCGGCGCGGTGACGGGACCGCTGCAGGATCTCGTGAGCGCGCTCCACCCGGGGGCGGCACTGGTGGTCGCACCGCTCTCGCGCGCGGTCGGGATCCGCGAGCCGGAACCCACGCTCGGCATCATGGCGTACCGCGATGTCCCGGAAGCGGACCGTAAGTCCTTCGGCGGACAGCTCGGCGTCCTCGAGCCACAAGTGACAGGGAGCGAGGCGGGCGTGCAGCTCTCCAGCGTCGCGCTCCTGGCCCGGCTCGACTCCGGCACCGCTCCGGTGGATGCGCGCGCCTATCTCGCCGAACGGATCTTCGACGTCTACGTGGGTCACGTGCATCTCGTGCCCGGCGCGCAGCGGTGGATGCTGAGCGGCTCGCCCGAGCGGTGGGTGCCGCTCCCCTCCGACCATGACCTGGCCTTCGCGCGATTCGACGGCCTGCTCGCGACGCTCGCCCAGCCGACCGTCCCCTTCTTCACGGTGTTCGGCCGGAAGTACCAGGCCGGACTCGGCGAGACCGAATACCAACTGACGCTCGACCGCCGCTTCCTCGATGGACTGGACCGCCTCGTGTGGGATTCGGTCTCGATGATGATGCAGGCGCGGCTCACCGACTCGGTGATCGAAGCGTCGGTGCGCGCGCTGCCGCCGGCGTGGGACAGTGCCGACGGCGGGCGGCTCGTCCGTGCGTTGAAGGCGCGGCGCGACCATCTGCCGGAGGCCGCGCGCACGCTCTACCGCGAGCTCGCACGGGAACCCGATCTCTACGTCGCCGCGGGCACGGAACGAGTGCTGGTCGAGCGCACGGTCCCGGGAGAGCTCGCGATCACGATCCCGCCGTCGTTGCGCCGAAGCTTCGCCACGGCTGAGACGCGTGAAGTGCGGCTGTACCTGAGCGCTAGCCATCCGGTGATCGTGATCCGCGGCAGCGCCTATGGCGGCCCCCCGCTGCGCATCATCGCCGGCCCGGGGGGCGCGACGATCATCGACTCGGGAACGGCGGTCGCGCGCACGCTGTACGTGAACGACAGCGCCGGCCGGGTCTCGCTCGATAACGCGTCGGCGGGGGAGCGCGCCTCGGTGTCGCGGGCCCCCTTCGCGCTGCCCGCGTACGTCGCGACGGGGTCGGCGTCGCTGGTGAAGCCGGCCGAGGGGGTGCGGTGGGGACCGGTCGTCTGGTTCGGACTGTTCGGCGACCTCGGCGTGCTCGTGGGCGGCGGTGTCGAACGTATCGGCTTCGAGAACGGCTACACGCCGGAGCGGACGACGCAGCGGCTGCGGGCGGGCTGGGCGACGAAGCCGGACGACTACGCGGTCGAATACCTCGCCGATTTCCGCTTCCAGCGCGGCGCGGCGCGGCTGCACGTGGACCTCAAGCGCACCGGGATCGCGCTGCTCAAGTTCTACGGGCTGGGCAATGAGACGCCCCGCGACAGCACGGATTCGTACTATTTCTCACGGCAGATCGAGTATCTCGCGGCGCCGACGATGGTATGGAGGCTGTCGAGCACCGATACGCTCGCGGCGGGGCCGATCTTCAAGTACGTGCGGACGGATACGACCGTCGCAAGCTATATCAACAGCGCGCGCCCCTTCGGCTATCCGACCTTCGAGGAAGTCGGCGTGCAGGTCGCCTGGGCGCACGACACGCGCGACTCGCCGCTCGCGCCGGAGCGCGGCTGGCTCCTCGCGGTGCGCGGGAAGTACTTCGGCCCCTGGCTCGATGCGAAGAGTGCGTTCGGTGGCGTCGGCGGCGCGGTCTCGACCTACTGGACGGCCGACGCTCAGGAACGGCTGACGATCGCCGTGCGCGCCGGCGGCGAGAAGGTGTGGGGACAGTACCCGGTGTTCGAAGCCGCCTACATCGGCGGCGCGAACACTGTCGGCGGACTGCGCCCGCAGCGCTACGCCGGGGACGCGTCGCTGTTTGGGAATCTCGAGGCGCGGTGGAAGCTCGCGCCGCTGCCCTTCGTGCTCCGCTGGGATTTCGGCGTCAGCGCGATCGCCGACGTCGGGCGTGTCTATACCACCGGCGATGCGTCGCGCGCGTGGCACTCGGCCTTCGGCGGCGGGATCTGGGCGATGCTCCCCGACCGGAGCATGATGATGAACGCCTCCCTGATGTTCAGCGAGAGTTCGTACGCCGTCTATGCGGGGACGAGCTTCCCTTACTGATCGATTCGCACCGCCGGGGGGTGCCACGCACCGCTCAACGCCTCCTCGCGCGGCGAATACATCCGCAGCACGAGCTCGAAGGGGCCCTCGGGCGCCGGGAGCCAGTTCGCCTCGCGGTCACGCCCGGGCGACGCTTTGCCGAGGTAGATCGTGAGCGAACCGTCGGCGTTCCGCTTGAGCTCCGGGAGCATCTCCGAATCGATGAGATAGCGGTCGATCGGATTCGGGACCAGCGATCCCGTGCGCGCGTCGTACATCGTGATCGACCAGAATCCCTTCACTGGCGGGAACTCCCCCGCGGGGAAGGTGAGCGCGTACCGATGCGCGTTCCCGTCGAGGGCGCCACCCGCGGAATCGAGGATCGTCGTCTGGATGATCGCTTCCGCCGCGTCGAGCCCCCAGATGCCCTCCAGGGCGGCAGCGGCGCGCAGCGCGTAGTCGCCGTGGAAGAAGGCGCGGTCGCCGTAGATGGGCGCGGTGCGCCAGCCGTTCGCCACGGTGCCGACCTCGCCCCGCTGCTGCCCGATCGCCCCGAAACCGGACTTGATGCCGAGCCCGACGGCGATGAGATGTTCTTCCGAGAGCTTGCTGAACTCGAAGGGCGCCCCGGGGGCGACGCCGACGCGCGCGTAGCGGTCGCGCATCCCCGTCTCTTCCGGCTGCACCGGGGCGAACTGGAGGAGGTAGTTGAGGTAGCGGATGAATTCGGTGCCAAGCGCACTGTCGCTGTACGCGGGGTGCGGCGGCAGCGGGGTCGCGGGGGGCGGCGCCGTCTTCGTGAAGGCGGAGAGCGGCTGCACGGTGTAGCCGGCCTGCACGTGCTGGACGTTCTTCATGTCCGAGGGGACGAAGAGCTGCGTGCGATAGATGGCGACGCCGAGCTGGGTCTCGAGGGAGAAGACCTTGGTGATCCCGGCCGGCGTCTCCCCCTTCCACCCCGGGCCCGCGACGAGGAAGCAGCCGAAGGCGTTCCCGGTGGTGCGCGTCCCGATGTAGCCGACGTTGAAGCTGTAGAGATCGATGAGCTGGACGGCATACCAGCGCCCCTTCTCGACGTCGGGGACGCACAGCACGAGCGGCTCCGCGCGCAGGTCCATCACGAGTCGGGAGAGGATCACATCGTTGTCGGGGAGCGACGCGTCCCGGTCGCGCGGTCCGGCGAGCCGGTGGTCGCTGTGGATCACGCCGACGGGCCCGCGATAGCGCTCGGAGGACGTGTCGAGTGCGAGCTGTGAGATCTCGCGGTAGCCGACGATCATCGGGTAGGCGTAGACGTACGCCTTCGCCGTGATCTCCTTCGCCTCGACCGAACCCGCCGTGATCGGGTCGTCGGCGGGAGCGCAGCCAGCGAGTGCGGCCAGTGCGGCGAGGAGGACGATGCGTTGCGGCGACGGATGCACGGCAGGACTCCGGAAGGTGGAACGCGAAGGAATGTTCGGCGCGTCACCGCCGGGATGCAAGCGAAGATCAGCTATCACGCGGCAGGCCCTCCCCGGCGACCGTGTCCGGCGTTCCCCGCGGGCCCTCTCGAACGTCCTCCCCATACGCTGGGCTGGCGCCGACGGGCTCCCGCCCGGCAGTCACGCCCGCCACGTACCCGAGGTCCGAATGACGGTCGGACGCTCCGCCGAAGCGCTGTCGCTCTCCCCCAACACCAGACGGATCAGCCTGGTGCGCCTCGGCGCGCTCAGTCTCGTCGTCGGGTCGTACATCCTCTCGGGGAAGCTCGGCCTTCTGCTCGCGTACGTGCATCCGAACGTGACGGGGGTCTGGGTCCCCTCGGGGATCGCGCTCGCCGCGGTGATCCTCCTCGGCTACGAGGTCTGGCCGCTGATCTTCGTGAGCGCCTTCCTCGTGCATCTCACGACCGCCGGTTCGGTGCCGATCTCGCTCGCCATCGCGGCGGGGAACACCCTCGAAGCGGTGGCGGGAGGATGGCTGGTGAACCGGAAGGCCGGGGGACGGACGCCTTTCTACCACCCGGAGAACTACTTCAAGTTCGTCGCGCTCGCGGCGATCGCGAGCACCCTCGTGAGCCCGAGCATCGGCGTCACCGCGCTCGTCCTGGGCGGCGCCGCGCGGTGGGCGCACAGTGGAGCGATCTGGGTGACCTGGTGGCTCGGCGACCTGACGGGGGTGCTCGTGGTGGCGCCGGCGATCCTGCTCTGGGCAGACCGCCGCCGCGAGCGGTGGAACGCGGCGCGTCTCACGGAAGCGGGGCTGCTCTTCCTGACCTGGCTGGTGACGGCCGAACTGGTCTTCGGCGGATTCTACCCGTCGGAGATCCAGAACTACCCGCTCGAGTTCCTCTGCATCCCGCCCCTCCTCTGGGCGGCCTTCCGCTTCGGCCCGCGCGAGGCGGCAACGGGAATGCTCCTGCTCTCGGGGCTCGCGGTGGCGGGAACGCTGCATGGCTTCGGCCCGTTCGTGCAGTCGTCTCAGCAGGATTCACTGTATCTCGTGCAGGCGTACGCCGTGGTGGCGTCGGTCACGGCGCTCACGCTCGCGTCGGTGATCTGGGAGCGGCGCAGCATGGAAGCGCAGTTGCGGGAGCTCGCGGTGACCGACCCGTTCACGGGGCTCGCGAACTACCGGCTGCTGCTGGAGCGCATCGCGCTCGAGATTCTGCGCTCCAAGCGGACAAGCCGCCCCTTCGCGCTGCTCTTCATGGACCTCGACGGGCTCAAGGCGATCAACGACCGGATGGGCCATCTCGTCGGGAGCCGGGCGCTCGTGCGCGTGGCCGAGGCGATGAAGCGATCGTGCCGGGCGATGGACACGCCGGCGCGCTACGGCGGGGACGAGTTCGCGATCGTACTCCCCGAGTGCGACGAGAGCGCTGGAGGGAAGATCGCGCAGCGGCTCACGGACGCGCTGGCGCGCGACCGGGAAGACCCTCCGATCACGGTGAGCCTGGGTGTGGCGACCTATCCGAAGCATGGAGAGACCCCCGAAGCGCTCCTCTCCGCCGCCGACCGGACGCTGTACGCGATGAAGGCCGCGCGGAAGAGCGGCCAGTTGGCGGTCGTCCGCTAGTCGAGCTCGCGCAGGAAACGCTTCATCGCGGCCAGGTCGAGCGCCCGGCGCTGCTTCGCGCCGTTCTTCGCATCGATGATCGCGTACGCTTCGTCACAGTACTTCGCGAAGAAGGCCCAGGTCATCTGGTGCTTCTGTCCCCAGGTGACGCAGACGGGACCGCGCTTCGTGTAGCCGGGGGCGAGCACGTAGTGCCCGCCCCAGGAGTTGACGGCACCCGCCGGCCCCGCGACGACATCCCACGCCTTCCCGCTCTGGAACTGCGCCTGCGCGGAGATGGGGAGCGCGAGCCCGAGGCCGACGCCGACATCGAGGACGATCGCCTGCTTCACTTCACCGCGTCGCGCGCGGTCGAGCTCCGTGTACGCCTGGATGCGGTAGCGGCGCCGCGCCGCGATCCAGCCATCGTGCCGCCAGCGCGAGAGCGAATCGAGGACGACGAGCCCGGCGTCCTCACCGCCGGTCTCGGCGAGATACTCGGCGACCACCTCGTCGTCGGTGATCTTCAGCCTCGCCCGCTGCTCCAGCAGCTCGAAGCGCAGCGTCTGATGCGCACGGCCGGCGATGACACAGTCGCCGTAGCGGTCGTTCGCGAACATGGGGACGGGGATACCCGGATGCTTCAGGTCGAAGTCGTATTCCGTCGGGAGCTTCACCGGCGCGCGGAGTATCGCGGCGAAGCGGAGATTCCGGCGGTCACGGCGCGCGGGCGCCTTGCCGAGTTTGTAGATCGGGTGGCGGTCGATCCCCTTGCTGCGGGCCATCGGAGCCTCCTGGGCTGAAGGGAGGGCGGACCGGACTACGGTACTGCGGGCGGGCGCCCAGCGGGAGGGTGGCCGCAGTTGCGCACCGCGGCTGGGCTTCTTATGGTAGGCCTCCACTCGGCGCCGGCCCCCCGGCGAGGAGGCCCCCATGGAGATGCGGCCGCCGTCCCTGGTCCCGTCGCGCGCAGTGCGCGCGGCCCTCACGTTCACCTTCGCCGCACTCGCGGGCTGCGTCACCGCATCCGTCGAGTCGCGCCCTCTCGCGCCGGAAGAGCTGACGGCGCCAGTGAAGGGACAGACGCTCGAGGGAGTGATCTTCTTCCCTCCCCGTCCCTACCTGCTGGTCTATCACTACACGCAGTACGACGGCGCCGCCCTGCGCCCGCCCCCGAAGCCCGGTCCGGCGGATACCGCCCGCTGCGCGCGCGTGATCCAGAAGACGGAGCTCCAGGTGCTGCCCGACTTCGCCCATCCGCGCCTCATGGTGCCGAAGCGGCACGGCATCGGGACGGCGCGACTGTCGGTGACGCTCTCGAATGGGATGATCACTGCGGTGAACGCGGATGGAGCGGCGACGCTGAGCGACGCGTTGAAGGCGGTCGCGGGGAGTTATGCGGACGTCGTGAACGCGACGAAGGGAGTGGTCCCGCCGCCCGTCGCGGAAGCGACGCATGCGTGCAATGTCTCACCCGTGCTGGCGGCGATCGTGCCGGTGGATTGGAGCGGCGCCGTGATCGTGCCGGTGGCGGATACCGCGACGAGATAAGGCAGTCAGAAGTCAGAAGTCGGAAGTGGGTGACGAGTGACCAGTGCCGGCATCGCAGCCACTGGTGACTCATCACCCACTTCTGACTTCAGACTTCTGACTGCCGTACCTAGTACTGATGCTCGTCCGCCGCCCGGCTCTCGATCGCGCGCAGGGGCCAGTGCCCTTGGACGATCCGTCCCGCGATCATCGCCCCGCCGAACGCCAGGGAACCCACCAGCGTCCCGAACACCACGCACATCATCGTCGTCCCGACGACGACCGACCACCAGATGAAGGCCGGACTGTCGAGCATTCCCTTGGTCATCTCCTGCTGTGCCTTGAGCCGCTCCTTGCCGCCGGCCATGCGCTCGAGCACCGGTGGCAGTTTGACGTCCATGGTGTCGCGGGCGGTGCGCACCTGCTCGGGGATCCTGCTGAGCGATCCGGCCGGCATGCGCGTGAATCCGTAGATGTAGAAGGCGCCGAAGGCGAGCGTGGCCGCGATCACGGCGCCGAGCCAGATCGCCGTCCGTGTGCGCGGCCGGCCGCGGACGCGCTGAAGCTTGAGCGCCGCGAACATGCCGACCCACGCGAGCGCGAAGGCGCCGATGAAGATCACGCCGAGGCCGAAGGCGAGCCCCCCGGTGCTGTCGCCCGCCAGGACCGCCGGCGCAGCGCTCACGGCGTCTTCCACGGCAGAACGCCCACGGCACTGTCCAGCGCCGCCGGGTCGAAGAGCACACCGTTCTTCATCACGAGCGCCACGTGCCGGATGTCGCCGATCGTCGTGGCAGGGTGGCCAGCAATGAGCACGAGGTCGGCGTACTTCCCCTTCTCGACCGAGCCGAGCTCCCGGTCCAGCTTCATCACGCGTGCCGCACCCAGGGTGGCGATGCGGAGCACATCGGGGGCCGGGATCCCCGCCTGCACATACAGCTCCAGCTCCCGCTGGTAGGCGAAGCCGGCGAAGGCATCGGTGCCGGCGAGGATCGGGACCCCCGCGTCATGCATCATCTTCACCATCGCCAACGCGGCTTTGAAGGAATCGCGGTAGCGCTGGTCCATTCCCGCGGGCACGGGAAGCCCGCCGGTGAGGAAGCCGCGGCGGATCGTCGGGGGCATGCGATCGGCGATCGGCGCGTAGACGGGATTCACCGATCCCTTCCGTGCGACGAACATCTCCTCGAACACGTTCACGGTCGGGTCGAGCACGGTGCCGTGCGACTTGAGCAGGGCGACGAACTGTTGCACCGCCGGCGACTTGAGGTCGAGCGTCGCCGCCTTCTGCGCCACGGCGACGAAGCGCGCCGGCGTCCGCGTGTCGGGCACCGAATCGAACCAGAAGTTCAGGAAGAGGAAGTTCGCGTGCTGGATCTCGTCGTAGCCCTCCTTCACCGCCTGCTCGGCGGTCATGAAGGCGGGGATGTGCCCGCTCACGCGGAGACCGTGCTTGTGCGCCTCGTCGATGATCGCCGGTACGAGCTCGGGCTTCACCGAGGAGTAGATCTTGATCTGGACATAACCGAGCTTCGCGTAGTTCCTCACGGCGTTGCGCGCCGAGTCCTCGGTGGCGACGAGCACTTTCGTCGGCCCCGCGTAGGGGCCGGGGCCGTCGATGAAGCCGGCGAGGAGGAGCCGCGGCCCGATGAGCGACCCGTCGGCGAAGCGGCGCTGCCGGGCGAGACTCTCGTCGATGTCGTTCGCGAGATCGCGCACCGTGGTGATCCCGGCCGCGATGTTGAAGAGCCCGTCGTCATCCTGGAGGTGCACGTGCATGTCCCACATGCCCGGCATCAGCGTCTTCCCCGTCGCGTCGATCACCTCGGCGCCCGCCGGCACCGGCGTGCTCGCCGTGGGGCCGACGGCCACGATGCGGTCGCGGTCGACGATCACCGTCGTCCCGGGAACGATCTTCCCACTCACGGCATCGAAGAGCTCGGCGTTCCTGAACGCGACAACACCCTTCGGACGGCGCGAGAGCTTCGCCGAGAGCACGCCGGCGCGCGCCTGGTCGGCCGCGCGCTGACGGTCCACGATCGCCCCGGCGGCCGGCTCCCAGCCGGCACGGATGATCATGTACCACGTGCTCCCCATGGCGAAGAGCGTGCCATCGGGATCGAGCCAGATCGGTTGCGGACTGAAGCCGAGCCCCGACACGTCGTAGTGGATGACCGTGCGCGTGGCACCGTTCGCCTGCACGGTGAGCGACTCGATGCTGTCGATGTGCGCGCGGCCGGTGGGGAGGAGATCGAGCGAGCGGCCCGGCGCGGCGAGCAGCGCGCGCGCGAGCAACGCGGCTTCGCCGGAGGCGCCATCCATCGAGAGGTAGAAGCCGCGCGCGCCGGCAGCGGCGCTCCCCGCCTCCGCCGAGTTCTTCCAGGTCGGTGCGCCAGCGACGACGCTGAAGCGTTCGTTGACGGCGTTCTTCATGTAGTCGTGCCCGTCGATCGAGATCGCCGTCGGCACGCCGCCCGCGCCAAGCGTGAGGTTCTCGTCGATCCCGGGCCCGCGCCCGCGGTCGTTGAACTCGTAGTGGATCGCCAGGCCGCCATCCTTGGTGCGCCGGTCGACTTCCACACCGGCGCGATTCCCGGACATGAGGATCGTGTACACGGCCGAGTCACCCGGCTGCTGGGCGGCGACGGGAACCGCGAGACACGCGGCGGCGAGCGCGATCAGGGGGAGAGCGCGGGGATCCATGATGCTCCGACCAAGTTGGGGGGACAGGATGAACTTAAACATCAACTGCTTCTGACAGGATGAACAGGATCGACGACACGCGCGCGAGATAGCCCGCCCGCGCTCTCCGGTGGCCGTCATCCTGCGATCGCCGTTGCCGTTCGATCCTGCAATCCTGTCAAAGCAGTTGTCGTTACCGGAGCCAGCGACCGATCACTTCCCTTCGTACTTGAAGGAGACCTTCAGCTTCGCACGATAGGCGTCGATCTTGCCATCCTTCATCGCGATGTCGAGTTCCACGACCTCGGCCACGCGCAGCTCGCGGAGCGACTTGGATGCCCGCCGCAGCGCGGCGGCGGCCGCCTTCTCCCAGGACTCGGTGCTCGTGCCGACCAATTCGATGACCTTGTAGACGTTCTCCGCCATGCGACTATCCTCACGGCCAGGGTGGAATGCTGTTGCGGCTTACCCTCTGACGCTACGGCAGGGCGCGCAGGCCGCAAGTGCGGAGCGGCCTACTTCGCCGCCGCCTTCATGATCGCCTTGAGCCGGTCGTGGGGGAGCGCGAAGACGGTGAAGCCGTTCGCGCCGGTCATCGTCTCGGCACCGAGCATCGCGTTCACGATCGATTCCTCGGTGGCTTGCACCGTGGCTTCGAAGAGCGCATCGATCCGGTCGTTGGGGAGCATCGTGAGCGCGACCGTGCCCGTCGCGACGGAAGCCCCGGGATTCGCCGTCGAGAAGGCGATGAAGAGATCGCCGGAGGAATCCTCGCCGAGCCCGCCCATGCGTCCGATGCCCAGGGCGGCGCGCTTCGCGATCGCCTTCAGCTGGTGCGGCAGGAGCGGTGCGTTGGTGGCGACGATGATGATGATCGAGCCGCTCCCCTTCCCGTCGGAGCCCGGCGCCTTGCCGCACACGGGACCCTCGGCGTCAGCTGGGGGCGCGCCCTTGTAGCACGGCAGGAGATCGGGGATCTCGCGCCCGACGGGCACGCCGGCGATCGCGAGCCGGCTCCGGCGGCCGTAGTTGCACTGCACGAGAACGCCGACCGTGTAGCCGCCCTGTTCCGCGGTGAGCACGCGCGATGCGGTGCCGATGCCTCCTTTGAAGCGGTGGCAGACCATGCCCGTACCGCCGCCCACATTGCCTTCGGGCACCGGTCCGCCACGCGCGTTCGCGATCGCCTGGAGCGCGTCCGCCTTCGTGACGTGGAAGCCGTCGATGTCGTTGAGCGATCCGTCCCAGGTCTCGGCGACGACCGGGAGCGCGAAGAGGAAGTCATCCCATTTCTTGTCCACCGCCCAGCCGATGACCGCGTCGCGCACGACGCCGACGCTCATCGTGTTGGTGATCATCACCGGCCCCCAGAGGAATCCCGACTCCTCGAGCCAGTGCGTGCCGGTCATCTCGCCGTTGCCGTTGAGCGTGCTGAAGGCGGCGAAGACGGGATCGGGATCGTTCTTGCCGCGCGGGAGCACGGCCGTGACGCCGGTGCGGACGGGCCCCTTGCCGCGCACGAGCTGGCCATCGCCCTCGATGAGGGTGACGTGGCCGACTTCGACGCCGGCGACGTCGGTGATCGCGTCGAGCCGGCCGGCGGTGCCGCCGATCGGGATGCCGAGGTCGCGCGCGCGCTCGGCGGGCGGCGGAGCGAGAGCGAGCAGGGCGGCGAGGGAGCAGGCCGCGACGGAACGGGAGAGGATCATGGCGCCGGGCTCTTGGTGGGAATGGGCCTGACGCTAGCGATTTCGCACGTCGAGCGCTAGCACGCGCGTCGCGCGGCTCGCTCGGGGGCCGGCCTTGCTCCCGAGCTTTGGAACTACCGGGAGGCGGGGAGCGGGAGGCGGGAGCCCGCGCGGTTCGCCGCTCAGGCCCGGGACCAGCGAGCGCCGCTCCCCTCGGAGCGGCCGCGTCGCGCGTAGCGAGAGATCCGCGGCGAGGATGTTCCCGCCGCGGAGCTCGAAGCGTGTAAGCGCGGAAGCGGCCGCGCAGAGGGGGGCAGCG
>Ga0315271_10000055_pt1 | contig 48584 bp, 47 predicted proteins | sample C3_top_MG_FD_204664 | JGI IMG/M metagenome (GOLD analysis project Ga0315271, IMG submission 204664) | Sediment microbial communities from Yellowstone Lake, YNP, Wyoming, USA - C3_top | ecosystem: Environmental > Aquatic > Freshwater > Lake > Sediment | place: USA: Wyoming | collected 2017-08-01
AAATTGATGATCTGCATGCCGAGCAGGCCGACAACGTCAAGGAGATTTTGAACGCCGGTCAGCACCTGCTGGATTTAATCAACGAAGTGCTGGACCTGGCGCGCATCGAATCGGGAAAATTTACCGTCAGCATGGAACCGGTCCTGTTGATGCCCCTGATTACTGACTGCCTCTCCCTGATCCGCCCGCAGGCGGAAGCCCGCGATATCCGCATCGTCGGCGACGGACAGAGCTGCGTCGGCCACGTGCTGGCCGACCGCACCCGCCTCAAGCAGGTGTTGCTCAATCTGCTCTCCAACGCGGTCAAATATAACCGTCGCCAGGGCACACTCAGCATCGTCTGCATGCCCCAGGGTAACACCGTGCAAATCCGCATCAGCGACACCGGGGCGGGGCTCACCGAGGCACAGCAGGCGCGCCTGTTCGTTGCCTTCGAGCGCCTGGACGCCGACCAGTCTGCTATCGAGGGTACCGGTATCGGCCTGGCATTGAGCAAACGCCTGATGGCTTTTATGGAGGGCAAGATCGGCGTGGAAAGCACACCGGGTAGCGGCAGTACCTTCTGGGTGTGTCTGGCGCTGAGCGAAGGACATACCGCCGAGACGCATGACGACAACGCCACTGCTGCCAGCCATCAGGCGCTCCGCCACGAAGTTCACCGGCGGTGGGACATACTGTGCATCGAAGACAACCCGGCCAACATGCGGCTGGTCGAGGCCATCTTTGCGCGGCGCAAAGACATTCGTCTGCTCACGGCCAGTGCCCCGGGTCTGGGGCTGGAGCTGGCGCAAGCGCATCGTCCCGCGCTGATCCTGCTGGACATCAACCTGCCGGACATGGATGGTTACGCGGTGATGCAGTGCCTGCGCCAGAACGAGACCACACGCGACATACCGGTAGTGGCGATCAGCGCCAATGCCATGCCCAAGGATCTGGCGCGCGGCAAGGCGGCGGGCTTTGCCGACTATCTGACCAAGCCGCTGGAAATGGGACGGTTTAACGAAGTGATAGAACGGATGATTCGACTAGCGGAGAATGAGCTATGAGCACAGATCAACTGAATCCGAATCAATTTAATCCGGATTCCCGGAAGACCGAGTCCGGGAACACCGAACGCATCCTCATTGTGGACGATGAGCCGACGAACCTGAAGCTGCTGGACAGGATGCTGCAGATCCACGGCTATGAGGATCTTATACTGATTAATGATCCGCGCGATGTGATTGAACGTTATCGGACAGCACGGCCTGATCTTATCCTGCTCGACATCAATATGCCGCACCTCGATGGGTATCAGGTAATGGCCCAGCTCAAGGCTTTAAACGATCCCCTGTTGCCTCCGGTTATTTTTCTTACCGGCCAAACCGGCAAGGATTATTTGCTGCGGGCACTGGCTGCGGGTGCGCGCGATTTCATCACCAAGCCCTTTGATCGCATCGAACTGTTGATGCGCGTGCGCAATATGCTGGACGCACAGTTGGCTCACCGCATGATGTACGACCAGAAAAATGTGCTGGAGGAAATGGTCAAGGTGCGCACCGAGGAACTGCGCAGCACGCGCTTGCAAGTGGTGCAGCGTCTGGGCAAGGCGGCAGAATATCGCGACGAGGAAACCGGCTTCCATATCATGCGCATGAGTAATATCGCGGCCCTGCTGGCCCGCGAGATTGGCTGGAGCGATGCTGGTTGCGAGCTGATGCTGAATGCCAGCCCGATGCACGATATCGGCAAGATCGGCATCCCCGACGCCATTCTGCTTAAACCCGGCAAGCTTGAACCGCACGAGTGGGAGATCATGAAGACCCATGCCAGTATAGGGGGAAAGCTGCTCGAGGGGGATGATTCCGACCTGATGCGCATGGCGTGCGAAATTGCCCTGAGCCACCATGAAAAATGGGATGGCAGCGGTTACCCCAAAGGGCTGGCTGGCGGGGCCATTCCCCAAGCAGGACGCATCGCGGCGCTGGCCGACGTGTTTGATGCGCTGACCTCGGTGCGGCCATATAAAAAGGCCTGGACCATTGAGGCCGCGGTGGACTGGATCAAACAAAACAACGCTACCCACTTCGATCCCGCGCTGGTCGAGGTTTTTCTGAAAAATATTCCCGGTATTGCAGAAATTCGTGAGCGCTTTAGCGAATAACGCTAAAAATCCCTGTCTATTTGCCAGACCGAATCAACTGTTAATGATGATAATGCAAGTGACTACTAATTTAAGTCGCGAGCAATCGTTGCAAGACTTTGAGGCAAGGGGAACAAGCCATGAATGTAAAAAAATTTACCGCAGCCACCACCCGCGATGCGCTGCGTATGGTACGAGATGAGCTGGGGGATGAGGCGGTCATACTGTCTAACCGCAAAGTCAATGAAGGCATAGAGATCATGGCCATGAGCAATGAGGCCCTGTCTGACATGACCAAAGCCCACGACGAGCACGCATTGCCCCAGCCTGGCTGGTCGCAGCCAAGATTGCCCCAGGGTGGATTGTCCGGCATCCCCCAGCTCGACGTTAAGGCCGATGTTGCCAGCAGAGTCAGAAATATGCCGCAGCCCGGTGTCAATTCATCGCTCCCCCCCCGGCAAACTCCCGCCCCGAGGCAAGCGCGCAAAATTATTCAGCAGGATGCTTTGTCAACTGCATATTCCCCCTCAAATAAAGCGCATGCGCCCGTGCATTCTGCTGCGGCAGGCAACACTATCGCGCCTGCATTGGTGTCACCTGAACAGCAGGTGCTGGCCAAAGAAATCAAATCCATGCGCAGCCTGTTGCAGGAACAGTTTGCGTGCATGGCGTGGTCTGATATGCAGCAACGCGACCCCAAGCGTACAAAACTTTTGCGCAATCTGGTGAATGCGGGATTCAGCCCTGCACTGGCGCGCCAGTTTCTCGACAAAATGCCGGCAAACGCGGATATGTCCTGGGTGAACCAGGTGTTGACGCATAATTTGCACGTCGCGACACAGGCAGAAGACGTGGTGGTGCGCGGTGGCGTTTATGCCCTGACCGGCCCGACCGGAGTGGGGAAAACCACCACTACTGCCAAGCTGGCAGCACGCGCGGTGGTGCGCTATGGCGCCGACAGTGTGGCCCTGATCACGACCGACAGCTACCGTATAGGCGCGCTTGAACAACTGCGCATCTATGGCAAGATACTGGGCGTTGCGGTGCATGCGGCACGCGATACCAATGATCTGCGCGTGACCCTTTCGGGGCTCAAGCATAAGCGCCTGGTGCTGATCGACACCATGGGAATGGGGCAACGCGATAAACGCGTGGCAGAGCAGGCGGCGATGTTTGAAGAGGCCGGTGTGCAGCGCCTGCTGCTGCTCAACTCCACCAGTAGCGGCGACACACTGGAAGATGTGGTGAGTATGTATAAGGGACGCGGGGTCATTGGTTGTATTGCCACCAAGCTGGATGAGGCGGTGACACTGGGGGCAGTTCTTGACGTCATGGTGCGCCACAAGTTGACCCTGCATTATGTGGCTAACGGGCAGCGTGTGCCAGAAGATTTGCATGAAGTGAACATGGCATACCTGTTACACCGGGCATTTGAGTCGACGATCAAATCCACAACTTTTGCAGCACAGGAGCTGGATATACCGGCGCTGATGGCCGGACAAGCGATACATACTTCTACAGGGAGCGAACATTTTGTCTAAACGCGACTTTAACAAGGTGGAGGGTCTGCGCGATCAGGCTGAAGGTCTGCGCAGGCTATTGGAGCGCGCCTCGCTGCGCGTGGTTACCGTAGTTGGTGCGCGTCCGGGCCAGGGGGCGACCAGTGTGGTGGTGAATCTGGCGGCAGCCCTGGCACGCGCGGGTAAACAGGTTTTGATTCTGGATGAAAATCTGGCACATGATAACGTCGCCAATGCCCTGGCTCTCAAACCGCGCTTCGATTTGCTCAACGCGGTCCGGGACGACATGCCGTGGCGTGATATTTTGCTGCGCATGGCAAACGGCGTGAATGTGCTGCCCGTCGCCCGCGCGATGCAGGCATTGTCAACGCTGAGCGGTGCGGAACGCGAGCGCCTGCTGGAAAGTTTGACGGCCGCGTCATGGGGTATGGATGTGGTACTGGTGGATGCCACCACAGACGGTCACTCTGTATGTGCCAGTCTGTCCGGGGATGAACCCCTGTTGCTGGTGTTGAACGCCACGGTAGACGGCATTACCGACAGCTATGCGCTGCTCAAGCAGATGGCTGTGCACCATGGCCGCCGGGTATTCGATCTGGTGGTCAACAAGGCGCGCAGTGAACAGGAGGCGCGCACTGTGTTTGACAATATGGCGCAGGTGGCAAAGCGTCACATGCAGGTGGGTTTGAAATATCTGGGCAATATACCGCTGGATGAAAACTTTAACCGCGCGACTCGGCAGCATTGCCCGCTGCTGGAAATATTCCCTGAAGCGCCGGCTTCCGCAGCATTTATCGAGCTGGCGCGCAACCTGATGTTGCTCCCCGCGGCAGAAAAGGACGGCAACAACGCCCTGAACGAACTGTTGCAGCGCTTGCTGCAGCAAAAATCCGGTTTGGCCAAGCTGAGCCGGTCCGCAGTGTTGTGCAAGTCGCCCGCGAATCAATTTTAAAATATGTATACCGCAACCGGAATCAGCGACAAAGAGGAGTGCATCAGGGAGTTTGCCCCCCTGGTAAAGCGTATCGCCCATTTTATGATGCTCAAGCTGCCGAATAGCGTGCAGGTTGACGATTTGATACAGGTGGGGATGATAGGACTGCTGGATGCGGCAGGTCGTTACGACGAGCTGCGCGGTGCGCAGTTTGAAACTTACGCTTCGCAACGCATTCGTGGCGCCATGCTGGATGAGTTGCGCGGTGCCGACTGGCTGCCGCGCAGCATGCGCAGTGATATGCGCCGCATAGAGAGCGCCGTCAGTCGCGCACAGCAACGGCTGGGTAAAGCGCCGGTGGAATCTGACATCGCCAAAGAACTTGATATGACATTGCACGATTATCAGGAACTGCTGCAGGACTCGCGGGGCGCGCAACTGATGTATTACGAGGATTTTAACAACGCCGGTGATGAAGATTTTTTTGAGCGGTTTGAAACGGATGGCAAGTCCAATCCGCTTGAAATATTAAAGGACGAACGTTTCCGCGGCGCACTGGTCAGGGCGATCGAGGCTCTGCCGGAACGGGAACGCCTGCTGATGGCGATGCATTACGAGCAGGATATGAATTTGCGCGAGATTGGCGAAGTGCTGGGCGTGGGCGAGTCCCGCGTTTGCCAACTGCACAGCCAGGCCGTGGCAAGGCTGCGCAGCATGCTGGGGGATCATTGATGGACAGGCTCAGCATACTTGGCCTGCTGCTTGCACTCTCAGGCATCATCGGCGGTTCCCTGCTGGAGGGCGGTGGCGTCGCCATCCTGCTGCAGGGCGCATCTTTGCTGATAGTGCTGGGCGGCACGGTCGGGGCCGTGATGCTGCAAAGCCCGCTCAAGGTGTTTGGCATGGGTGTCCGGATGGGGCGCTGGGCCTTTTTTACCCCAAAAATTTCCCAGCAAAAAATGATTTATCAACTGAGTGCCTGGAGCAATGTGGCGCGCAGGGACGGGGTTCTGAGGCTGGAGGATCAGATCGACGAGATCGGCGATCCATTTTTGCGCAAGGGACTGCAACTGCTGGTAGACGGCACCAGCGCGGACAGAATACGCAATGTGCTGGATGTGGATTTGCAGACCTATGAGCAGATGCACTTTCAGTCGGCCCGGGTATGGGAATCGGCAGCCGGGTATTCGCCAACCATAGGAATTATGGGCGCGGTATTGGGTCTGGTGCACGTAATGCAGAGCCTGACCGAACCGTCGAAATTGGGGGCAGGTATTGCCATTGCGTTTATCTCCACCCTTTATGGCGTAGGTCTGGCCAATCTGGTATTTCTGCCCATATCCAGCAAACTTAAAATGATTATTCTGCAACAGGTGGGTGTGCGCGAAATGTTTATTGACGGAATGACGATGATTGCCAATGGCGAAAACACCCGTTATCTGGAAAATAAACTGCAGGGTTATATCCCTTAAATCATGGCGCGCCGACCCAGAAGGCAAGACCCGGAAAACAACGACCGCTGGTTAATCTCCTACGCCGATTTCATCACCCTGTTGTTTGCCCTGTTCGTTGTGCTGTATGCGATGTCCAAGGTGGATGAGGGCAAATACAAGGTATTCAGCAACTCGCTGAATTTTGCATTCGGCTCGGTATTTTTAGGCAAGAAGGGGGTGGCCGATCCGACCCAGCCACAGCCCAATGAACAGGAATTGCTGTTAAAAACACTCGTTGACAAAAGAAACGCGCGTCTGGCAGAGCAACAGCGCAAGCAAAATGAAGCCATGCAGGCAATGGTGAGTAACCTCAACCAGGTGATGGCACCGCTGGTCAAGAATGAAACGGTCAATGTGACTCAATCCCCCAGGGGCGTAGTGGTGGATATTAATGCCAGCGCCCTGTTTGAGCAGGGTGAAGCCGCGTTGCAGCGCAGTGCCACGCGTACCCTGGCCGCCGTGGCCAAGGTGCTGGAGCCGGGCACACAGGCCATTGAAGTCGAGGGGCATACCGATGATATTCCCATCTTCACGCCGCAATTTCCCTCCAACTGGGAGTTGTCAGCCGCACGCGCCAGCAGCGTGGTACGCCTGTTTATCGACCAGGGCGTCACTGCGGAACGTCTGCGTGCCGTGGGTCTGGCGTCCTACCGGCCGATCAGCAGCAATGAAACGCCGGAAGGACGCGCACGTAATCGCCGGGTGACCATAACAATCGTCGCGCCAGCTGTAGAGCTGCCTATACAAAGCACAGTTGAAGAGAAGCAGGAATAAAAACAGGAATAAAAACAGGAATAAAAACAGGAATAAAAACAGGAATAAAAACAGGAATAAAAACAGGAATAAAAACAGAACTGAGGTACGAGGACTAAAGACTGAGTCTTGTTATTTTTCACCCATTGTTTGCCTCAGTCCTGTTTTATTAACCACTACCGAGGTGTCTTCCGGAACTGCTCAGATTGGCCTGTCCGTCCGGGCCATACAAGCCGGCGGCGCTTCTTGTGGCGTTGTGCAGCACGCTCAGTGCCTGGTGGTTATTGCGCATTCTGGAGTTGATCAGTTCACCATTGGTGCTGTTGAGATGTTGCGCTTCAGTTGCAAATTTCCGGATGTCATTCCACACTGAACGGCTATTGGGGGCATGTTTGGCTAGCCACGTTTCCATGGTTTCCGAACTGTTTGCGAGCAGGGCTTTTCTGCGCGCGTTAGCCAGCTCCATCAGATGATTGGCAGCCTGCGTTTTAACATCGCTCAGTGTCAGCAGGTTCTCGGTATCGTTGCCAAGCAAAAATTCCTGCTCGGACGTCAGCAAGGCAACGAACTTGCGCAGCGCAATAAGTTCGTTGTTCAGTTTCTGGATGGCATCATTTATCACGGTCGGACTGCCTGTACTAAGCTATACGCATGCAGGAGGCTGCAAAATTACACAGAACCGGCCTTGTTGGCATTGATGAGTTCTTTCACGCTGTCGATCAGGCGGTCGGCAACCACGCCGCTATTCACCTGAAAGCGTCCTTCGCTGATCGCCTGTTTGATTGCCGCCACTTTTTCCTTGTCAACCACGGAAGTATTGGCCATGCTGCTTTCCAGGCTACGCAGCTGCGCGCTGGCAGTCCCCAGATGCACGCTGGTCTCGCCGGCTGCGGTGCCGCCGGTAGGCTTTGCGTTGGGTGAGCGGGGCGCAACTTCACCAATCTGTGAGGCCGGTAACGGCGGGGTGGTTTTGTCGATCTTCATAGCATTACTCCTTTGTTTATTTCCTGTACTGTTGCTACATCGGCAGATATAGGCAAAACTTTAGGGTGTAACCGTAAATATATTGAACAAAATACCTTAAAACAAGATTTAAAACTTTTGCTTTTAGCTAACTTGTTATTTTCAATTGCTTATGGCGCTGCCCTGGTGCGTTAAGGGCTGATTTCGATTGCCCCACCTTTTACCATGCCACTGACTATTTGTCCCGATGATGTTCTGGCTGATGTTGTTTCACCTTCTGCAGCATTGCTGAGTGCCGTGCCTTCGGCGCTGACCTTAAAGCCTGATCCCAGTACCTGAAGTTGCACGGTTTGCCCCTGTTTTACACTGTAGCTTGCGCGCAGCATGTCCTGGCGCAGGATCTGTCCCGCGCCAATTCCGTATTTCATGACTTTACCTATGGCCTGTGCCGGGTCAGTCATGGTTCCCGCCTGCAGGGATTCGCTGCTGAGGCTGCCGAGGTCCTCGGCGCGCACTGTTTGTCCCTGTTGCAAGGTTTTATTGGCGGTGAGCATGCTCACGCTAATCTTGACGTTCACCTGAACAAACAGTGACCAGCTCTGTTTGCCATTGCATCGCACGCCCACGTTGCTGTTGCCGTTCAACTGGGCGCCGGGTGGAAGAAATGTTTCGAGTGCAGAGCAGGCCGGCAATACGGTACGCCGGTCAATTTCGGCGACCTGGATGGTTACTTTTCCCGGTATGGCTTGCGTTTGGGTGCGCACAAAGGCCGCAACGGCGTCACGAATTTCTGCATGGCTTTGCGCGGTGGCCGCTTGTGCAGATGCGGCACCCAAAGAAACCAGTGCAAGCAGCGAAATGAGTAGATTTTGCATAAATCTATTGTCGTCGACTAGCGCTTTTCAGGGAAGTCTTTTAAGCAGGATTTAACCGTGGATAAGAACGGGATTTTTAGCCTTAATCGGATGATTGCTTTGCTTTGATGGGATTAGTATGCCCAACATAGCGGTCACCAGTGGGTGACGAAACGGGACGGGAGGCAGACCATGAGCAGCAGAATAGATGATGCTTTACGCTTTAATCAAACCGCGCTGACATTGCGTGCGGCGCGGCAGGAGTTGATTGCATCAAACATTGCCAATGCGGATACGCCCAATTTTAAGGCCAAAGACATTGATTTTGCCAGCGCCTTAAAAGGTGCGCTGGCGGGCACAGCACCGCAACTGGCAATGGCGACGACAGCAGCAGCCCACCTGGTCAGTGATGGCGAAAAAAGTGTGATGGGTGCGCCGGTACAGTATCGCAAAGCCTTACAACCCAGTGCAGATGGCAATACGGTCGATATGGATGTGGAGCTTGCCCAGTTTGCCGACAATGCCCTGCGTTATGAAGCAAGCGTGAAGTTTGTCAGTGACGACATCAAACAGATATTGAGCGCGATACAGGGTTAATTTTAAGGAGTCATTATTATGTCTTTATTCAATATATTTAACATCTCCGGTTCTGCCATGACTGCACAGTCGCAGCGGCTCAATGCGGTGGCAAGCAACCTTGCCAACGTGGACAGTGCCACGGGCCCCGACGGCAAGGCCTATCGGGCCAAGCAGGTCGTGTTCCAGGCTACGCCCATGGGCGGGCAGGGCGGGGTGGGTGTAAAAGTGGCGGCCGTAGTTGAAGATACTTCGCCGATGAAAATGCTCTATGACCCGAAAAGCCCGTTGGCAAACGAGCAGGGTTACGTCGCCATGCCTAATGTGAATCCGGTGGACGAAATGGTCAACATGATCTCGGCCTCGCGTTCATACCAGAACAACGTTGAGGTGTTAAACACCTCCAAGAGCCTGCTGGCTAAAACCCTGGCTATTGGCCAATAAAACAAAATAACAACGAGGATAGAGCCATGTTAAACGCACCCCAAAATTCCAGTGTCGCCGCGCCACCGCTAATGCCGCTGAATTCTGCCAAAAATGCACAGACCGGCAATACGAAATCCGCTAATACACCGGCTATCAATACCGGCTCCACCGATGCCAAAGGAACACCCGCCAAAGGTGGCGTGGCCGAGTCGCAGGATCGATTTTTAAAGTTGCTGGTGACGCAGATGAAGAATCAGGACCCATTGAATCCGATGGATAACGCACAGGTGACATCGCAGATGGCGCAACTCAGCACGGTCAGCGGCATCGATAAGTTGAACGACACCCTTGCGGCACTCAGCACCAGCATGAAAGCCTCCCATTCGATGCAGGCCTCGTCCATGATAGGCCATGTGGTGGTGGTTCCGGGCAGCAAAATGGAACTGAAGAATGGCAAAGGTGCGGCAGCCCTGGATCTTGCACAGCCTGCCGACAATGTCACCGTTCATATCAAGGATGCGGCTGGCAATGTGGTGAGAAAGCTGGATCTGGGCAGCCAGCCGACCGGCATGTTAGCCATACAGTGGGATGGTTTGAGCGACGCCAGCGTGCCGCTCAAGGATGGTAACTATCAGTTCAGTGCGTCAGCACAACTGGGGCTGGAAAAATCAAACATCAACACATTGTCCTATGGTTTGGTTAGCGGCGTTACGCAAAAGCCGGATGGAACAAGTTTGAATGTGGAACTGTTGGGCGATGTCAGTCTCGATTCGGTCAGGCAAATTTTATAGGCAACAATTTCGGCGCACGGTCCTGCTAACGGGATGTGAAATTAACTCTAACACTGGGAGATTATCATGGGTTTTCAACAAGGATTAAGTGGATTGAATGTGGCGGCCAAAAATTTGGACGTGATCGGCAATAACGTGTCAAACGCCAATACGGTGGGCTATAAAGAATCGCAGGCCCAGTTTGCGGACGTCTATACCGCTGCTCAGGGCGGTAGTTCGGCCGCAATCGGAATTGGCACCAAGATTGCCGCCGTGGCGCAACAGTTTGGCCAGGGTAATGTCAGTATCACCAGCAATCCGCTGGATATCGCGATTAGCGGAAAAGGATTTTTTCAGGTCGACAACCACGGGGCAACTGTCTATAGCCGCAACGGACAATTCCAGATGGACAAGAACGGATTTATTGTTAACGCACAGGGCCACATGCTGACAGGCTACCAGGTTAACCCGAAGACGGGTGTGGTGTCGGAAGGCAGTACCGGGCCTTTGCAACTGCCCACCAAGGGAATTACCCCGAATCCTACCAGTGAGTCACAGATTGGTTTAAATCTGGATTCACGCGAGACAGCACCCGCTGTTGCGGTATTTAACCCGACCGACCCAGCTTCATACAATCGCTCGACAGCGATGACGATATTTGACACTTTGGGTAACGAGCATGTTTTAAACATGTATTTCCAGAAAGTCCCCACACCCGTTAACACCTGGAATACATATGTGACTGTGGATAATCAGCCTGCAAATCCCGGTGCGGGTGCCGCAGGTGCGGGGGGTGCTCCACCCGCACCTGCCAAAGAAGGCGCAGCAGCTGCGCCAGCCACGCCAACCGGCACTTTGGTCGGCACCTTATCCTTTAATTCGGTCGGTGCGCTTGCAGCAACCAATCCTGCGTCTACCCCCCTGGGCATACTTGATATTCCCGGTGGCATCGTTTTTGCCAATGGCTCATCGACACCGCAGCCGATGAAAATGGACTTTAACAATTCCACCCAGTTTGGCGCACCTTTCGGTGTGACCACGCTGAACCAGAATGGCTATACCTCCGGACAATTGAGCGGCTTCAGCACCAGTGCAGACGGTACGATTCTTGGACGCTATACCAACGGACAATCCAAGGCGCTGGGCCAGGTGGTACTGGCAAATTTTGCCAATGAGCAGGGCCTGCAATCGCTGGGAAATAACGAGTGGAGTGTGAGTGCGACATCCGGCCAGGCATTGGTGGGACGGCCCGGTACTGCCAGCCTGGGCATACTGCAGTCTGGTGCGGTAGAAGATTCCAACGTGGATCTGACCGCCGAACTGGTCAATATGATCATGGCGCAGCGCGTGTACCAGGCCAATGCGCAGACGATCAAGGCGCAGGACACCATCATGCAAACGATTACCAATATCAGGTAATGCAGGCCGCTAGCCGCGGATAAAGGAGACAGGAATGGACAAATTAATATATACCGCGATGACAGGTGCTTCACATACCCTGCAGCAACAGGCGGCGGTGTCGCAAAATTTGGCCAACACAAATACTCCCGGCTTTCGTGCTGCAATAAATACGTTTCGGGCTGTGCCCCTGGTTGGAGAGGGTTTGGCCACACGCACTTTTGTGGTGGACTCAACCGCCGGTGCGGATTTTTCGGAAGGCGTGATGGAGCCAACGGGCCGTCCCCTGGACGTTGCACTGAACGGACAAGGCTGGATCGCCGTTCAGGCGGCCGACGGGCAGGAGTCATACACCCGCAACGGCAGTTTTCAGGTAACGCAGGGCGGCTTGTTGCAAACACGGAACGGGCTCAATGTGCAGGGAGATAACGGGCCGATTACGCTGCCGCCCGACACGCAGATCACGATTGCCCAGGACGGAACGATTGCCACGGTTCCCCTGGCCAATCAACCCGGCAGTGCGGTGGTGGTGGGGCGTATCAAACTGACCAATCCACCGCCCAATACCCTGGCGCGGGGTGATGACGGTTTGTTCCGCGGAGCGGACGGCAAGCCCGCCGAGGCGGACGCCAGAGTGCGCGTGATGTCCGGATTTCTGGAAAACAGCAATGTGAATGCGGTGGAAGCGATGGTGAATATGATTTCATTGGCGCGGCAATTTGATACGCAGATGAAGATGCTCACTACAGCGGATAACAACGCGCGCCAGGCCTCGAAGATACTTGGCGTTAATTGATTTGAACGTAAATAAACAAACCGATAAAACGCCGGGTTTTAATGTTAGTAAAGGGAAGTAATCATGATTCGTTCCTTGTGGATTTCCAAGACAGGTCTGGAAGCGCAGCAGACGCAGATGGACACCATTTCCAATAATCTGGCCAACGTCAGCACCACCGGCTTTAAGCGTTCGCGCACCGTGTTTGAAGATTTGCTTTACCAGAATTTACGCCAACCCGGCGAGCAGTCCTCGCAGCTCACCAGCAGTCCGTCCGGATTGCAGGTGGGTACCGGAGTGCGTCCGGTTGCTACCGAGCGCATCCATACGCAGGGCAATGTGCAACAAACCGGTAACAAGCTGGACGTGGCGATCAATGGCGAAGGTTTTTTGCCCGTGCTGTTGCCGAATGGTGCGATTGCCTACACGCGCGACGGATCGTTGCAGGCCGACAGCCAGGGGCAGATCGTGACGGCCAACGGCTATCCTTTGCAGCCGGGCATTACGATACCCGCGGATGCAGAAAGCGTGGTTATCGGCAGCGATGGCTCGGTGAAAGTGACACAAACCGGCTCTGCCACGCCTGTACAAATAGGCGTCATGCAACTTGCCACCTTTGTTAATCCGGCTGGCTTGCAAAGCAAGGGCGCTAATTTGTATGAAGAAACGGCTTCCTCGGGAACGGCAAAATTCAATCTTCCGGGCACCAATGGCGCAGGTTCATTGACGCAAGGTTATCTGGAAACATCGAACGTGAATGTGGTTGAAGAGCTGGTGAATATGATCCAGACACAGCGCGCATTTGAAATCAACTCCAAAGCAATTGCTGCTTCGGATCAGATGCTGCAAAAATTATCACAACTTTGATCGGCCGACAGGATTGTTCTATGCGTAACTTATTTAAACTTGGCATGTGTGTGGTGATACTTGTGCTGGTCACGGGATGTGCTGCAGACGGGAATGAAAAGAAGATCGTCCGGCCTATGGAGAAAATGGCTGCCATTTACGACAACGGCACCATCTACAAGGCGGGGTTCAACGAGCGACCTTTGTTTGAAGACCGGAGAGCGCGAAATGTGGGAGATGGCCTGATTATGAACGTTGCAGAACCTGTCAAGAAGCCGGCGAGCAAGGAGAAGAAGGTGGCTGCTGATGGCGTTGCCGATGCAGAAGATGATCATCGAAAAAGAAGCCGTTCAGATGATGAGCTCAGCAATATAGCCAGCGATGTCCTGGTGGGAAATATTACGATGACGGTGATGGAGGTCATGGAAAACGGCTATCTGTTTGTGGCGGGAGGCAAGCAGGTGAGTGATGATGAGGGGGACAGATTTGTACGGATAACGGGGGTGGTAGATCCCAACAATATTACAGGCGGCAATCAGATTCAGTCCACGCAGGTGTCCGAGGTACGCGTACAACTGGACGAGGTGCGCATTTTCTCTGACCGAACAGCAACCCGTGTCTCTGAAGGGCAGAGCGTTTTTGGTGGACTGTTTCAGTCCATGCAAGCCCAGTAGCCAGGAAAATCACGATGAAACCAATATTAAAATTTTTGTGCATGGTGTTTTTTTTGGCCATACCGTTAACGGCCAGTGCCGAGCGGGTTAAGGACTTGGCCAGCGTACTGGGCGTGCGTGATAACCAGTTGCTGGGTTATGGGCTGGTGGTGGGATTGGATGGTACCGGGGACCAGACTTCACCCTTTACGCTCAAGAGTACGCTCAGCATGCTGGCGCAATTGGGAATTACACTGCCGGCGGGTACCAACCTGGAAATGAAAAATTTGGCAGCGGTGGTGATAACAGCCACGCTACCTGCATTCGCCCGCCCCGGGCAAACGATAGACATTACCGTTTCCTCTATTGGCAATGCAAAAAGCCTGCGTGGCGGCACGCTGGTGATGTCCCCGCTTAAAGGCGCGGATAGCCAGGTGTATGCGATGGCCCAGGGCAATATGCTGGTCAGTGATGCAGGGTCAGCAGCGGGGGGCGGCAAGGGGCAACAAAACCATTTGATCGTTGGCCGCATACCCGGTGGTGCGACAGTGGAGCGCGCCGTGCCGACAGCGGTGGGTCAGGGCGAATTTGTCCTGTTAACTTTGAACACTGCCGACTTTACCACCGCCATGCGTTTGACCGAGGCGATCAATAAAGAGTTTTCAGCGGGTCCCGAAATTGCGTCGGCGCTTGATGGTCGCGCCATACGCGTGCGCGCCCCGCAAGGTCCGTCACGGGTTACCTTTATGTCGCGCCTGGAGAATTTGCAGATAGATCCGGCTCAGGCTTCCGCCCGGGTAATTATCAATGCGCGTACAGGCTCGGTAGTGATGAATCAGGCCGTAACCCTGGAAATGTGCTCGATCGCGCACGGCAATATGTCCGTGGTGATCAAGACAGAGCCGGCGGAGGCTGCAGCGAAAAGCACACTCGCAGAAGTGAAACTGGTATTGACAGAAAAAACCGCCGTTGCCACCGATCCTGCCAAAATCGACAAGACAGCGCCGGGTACTTCGATGCTGATGCCCAGGGCGGCATCGTTGAGCGAGGTGATACGTGCGCTGAATGCGATCGGGGCGACGCCCAGGGATTTGCTGGCCATTTTGCAAGCGATGAAATCATCGGGTGCCTTGCATGCCGAGCTGGAGGTGATCTGATGCCGGCACAGTTCAATAATTTGAACGAGCTGGCGGTTGACAGCAAAAGCCTCGACGCTCTGCGTACCCAGGCCAAACAGGCGCCGGACAAGGCGCTGGCATCGGCGGCGAAACAATTTGAAGCGGTGTTTATGAGCATGCTGATGAAGTCCATGCGCGATGCGACGCCGCAGGAAGGCATGTTCGACAGTGAACAGACAAAAATGTTTACCTCCATGCTGGACCAGCAGTTGTCGCAAAATTTAGGGGGCAGTCGCGGCATAGGTTTGGCGGAAATGATGGTGAAACAATTGGGCCGCCAGAGTAAATACGCGGAGCAAGCTGGCGCTGTACCGCAGCAGCTACCGAACAACACTGTTACCGCCGTACCCGTGCCAGTGCCGTCAAGCAAGGCTTTGCCCTCTGCATACAATGAAAATGTGCAACAGGATTTTGTGCAGCGCATGCTGCCCCACGCGACGATAGCAAGCCGTGAGACCGGCCTGCCCGCGCATCAGTTGATAGGACAGGCGGCGCTGGAAAGTGGCTGGGGGCGGCGTGAAATTATGCTGGCCGACGGCAGCAACAGCTTCAACCTTTTCGGCATAAAGGCGGGAGCAAACTGGAAGGGCAAGGTGGCAGAAGTCAAAACCACGGAATACCATAACGGCGTGGCGACTAAACCAACGGAAAAATTCCGCGCTTACGATTCCTATGCAGACTCTTTCCGGGATTACGCCAAAATGCTGAGTGAAAATCCGCGCTATGCCGGGGTGCTGGAGCAGGGTGAGAGCGTGCAGGGTTTCGCCCGCGCATTGCAAAACTCGGGTTATGCGACCGATCCCAGGTATGCTGAAAAGCTGGTTCAGGTAATAGGGCGCGTAAATACTTTGGCTTGACAAGTTTGCCCTAAAGTTTTTAAGACAGCTGCCGATATACAGTATGTGCCGGTCTAGAACGGCGAAAGGAATGGTATGGCAACGAGTATTTTCGGAATCGGAGTGAGTGCACTCAATTCGGCCCAGACAGGGCTGGCGACAGCTGAGCATAATATTGCCAATCTGACCACGCCCGGATTTACCCGTCAGCAGACTGTGCAGGCCGCCCGCACGCCGCAATTCACCGGTGCCGGCTTTATCGGCCAGGGTGTTGATGTCAACAATGTCACGCGTGTATACAGTGAGTTTTTGGGCAAGCAGGTTTTGCAGGAGCAAGGCTTGTCCGCGCAACTCGATTCGCACTACGCGCAGATCAGACAAATCGACAATATGCTGGCCGATCCAAACTCGGGAATGGCGCCCGCGATCCAGGAATTTTTCAGCGCGGTCAATAATGTATCCAACTCGCCTGAATCGCAGTCGGTGCGGCAGGCGATGATCGACAATGGAAATTCACTGGGCTCCCGTTTTCAGGCAATCAACCAGCGCTTGACTGATCTGAACGACGGTGTGAACAGCCAGATCAGGAACGCCGTCATCGACATCAACAGTTACGCCAAACAGATTTCAACCCTTAACCAAAATATCGTGTTAGCCCATGCCGCCAACGGCAAAGAACCCAATGATTTGCTGGATCAGCGCGATCATTTGGTGACGCAGCTGAATCAGGTGGTCAAGGCAAGCGTGGTCAGGCAGAGTGATGGCAGTTTCAGTGTGTTTATCGGGAACGGCCAATCACTGGTGGTGGGTGCGGAGACTTTTTCGCTGAAAGCCGTGTTGTCACCGGGTGACCCAAGCAAAGTGGATGTGAGTTATGTTAACCATGACGGATCAACCTCTATCATCCAGCAAAGCAGTCTCAACGGCGGCACGCTGGGCGGTTTGCTGGCGTTTCGGGATAAAACACTGACCAACACGCAGAACAGCCTGGGCAGGGTTGCGATGGGTATTGCAGGCACCTTCAATGAACAGCACAAATTGGGGCAGGATTTGAACGGTGAATTGGGAGAAGACTTTTTTACCAGTCCTGTACCGCTGGTGATCAGCCATACCGCCAACAAAGGCACCGCCGCAGTGATGGTTAAAGTGGCCGCAACCGGAGATTATTCCGCATTGACGGATAGCGATTACGAGCTGAAATACAATGGTGGGACGAGCTACACATTGACACGGCTCAAGGATAATAAAATCACCGAATATCCTGATAATTTGCCGCAAGGCCCGGTGGACGGCCTGACGCTCAACATGTCAGACGGTGCGGTAGCCGGGGATAAATTTACCATACGGCCCACTGTGAATGGCGCAAGAGATATGGTTGCTTCTATAAGCGATCCGGCGAAAATTGCTGCTGCCATACCGGTACGAACACAAACATCATTAAGAAATCTTGGTACGGGCAAGGTGAGTGAGGCCCAGCTAAACCAGCCGCCGCCAGGCGCACCTGACCCCTTGCACCCCGTCACCGACGTTAATTTGCAACAACCGGTCCTTATAACTTTCAACAATCCTCCAACAAGTTATAAGGTGACGGGTACAGGCACGGCACCGCCCGTTGATCCCAAGGCAAGTCCCGATGACCTTCCATGCGAGCCTCCTGATATTCCCTATGTCCCGGGCCAGGATATTTCCTATAACGGCTGGACCATAAAAATTACCGGATCACCTTCTGCCGGAGACGTCTTCGCAGTTGGAAGCAATACGGCTGCCACCGCAGACGGGCGAAACGGCTTGCTGCTGGCTGGACTGCAAACCCAAAACATCATGGTCGGGGGAACAACTTCGTATCAGGGAGCGTATAGCCAGATCGTGAGTGATATCGGCAACAAGACGCGCGAACTGGAAGTCACCAGCAAGGCGCAGGCCAGCATGGTCGACCAGACATTGCAGTCGCAGCAAACTTTATCCGGTGTAAATATGGATGAAGAGGCGGCAAATTTGATGCGTTACCAGCGCGCATACCAGGCTGCGGGTAAGGCGTTGCAGATTGCCAACACCATGTTTGACAGCATACTCAGTTTGCAGAGGTAATTATCATGCGTATAAGTTCAAGCGCGATTTATGATGCCAACACCAGTCTGCTCAACCAGCAGCACGACAAATTGTTGCACACCCAGCAGAAGCTAGGCACCGGCAGACGCATGCTGACACCCGCGGATGATCCTTACGCTGCCGCGCGCGCGCTCGAGATCTCGCAATCCGATTCATCCAATACGCAATTTGAGACTAACCGCAATGCAGCCAAACATACCGCCTCCTCTGCCGAAGGTATTCTGCAAAGCGTTGTCACGTTGCTGCAGGATGTCAGAACTTCAACCGTGCAGGACGGTTCGGGGGCACTGACCCAGTCAGACAGAATATCCATGGCAACGGATTTGCGCGGGCGTCTGGATGAGTTGATAGGTTTGGCAAACAGCACGGACGGTGTGGGAAATTATCTGTTCTCGGGATATCAGGGCAGAATACTGCCGTTCGTGCAAAGCAAAAATGGTGTTGAATATGCTGCGGACGATGGCCAGCGCATGATACAAGTGGATAGCTCGCGGCAGATTGCAGCCAGCGATTCGGGTGCCGATATTTTTATGCGCATCAAGAACGGAAATGGAAAGTTTTCCGTGCAGGCTGCGGATACCAACGAGGGCAGCGGTATTAGCAGTCAGGGGATCGTAACCAATCCTGCCTTGCTCACAGGACACAGCTACCAGTTAAAATTTGCGGTGAATGTTGTCAATAGTATGCCTGTGACCACCTATGATGTCGTCGATAAAACGACTGGGGAAGTGTTGTCCGCATCCAACCAGTATGCGAGCGGGCATGTGATCAACTTGAATGGTATGCAGGTGGACATCAAAGGTGAGCCGGCTGATACCGATGTGTTTAATATTACGCCCAGCATCAACGAGAGCATATTTACCACGCTGTCGGACTTGATCGCAGCGCTTAATTCCGAGAATCAAGTGGGCGGTGAAGCAGCCGCAGCCCACTACACCAATAGCGTAAACCGTGCGTTAAACAATATTGACCGCGGACTGGAAAATGTAATAACCGTACAAACCTCCCTGGGATCGCGCCTGCGAGAAATCGATTCCCTGCAAGTGACAGGCGAGGATCTTGGCTTGCAATACAAAAAGAAGTTGTCGGAGTTGCAGGATCTGGATGTTAACAAAGCGATCAGTGACCTCAATCAACAGCAGACCAGCCTGACGGCCGCACAGAAAACCTTCAAACAAGTGTCGGACTTGTCTTTGTTTAACTATCTGTAGCAGTTGAGCGTCACAAATCTTTCGGTGTCCACTCGGCGTGCAGCTTGACGTGGCGTTGGACCGCCCGGTGGCCCTGCTGGACGCCCTGATACGATGCTGTGAAGTAGAGGTTGATTTGAGTTCACCCTTGTCATCTTCATCAAAAATATTTTTCAAATATATCAAGTTGTTTCATTATGTTATTCCCTATTCATATGACAACGCCTCCCTGTTTGATATTGAGATTGCTTTGCGAGCCGGAATCCGGCTTGCCAACCAACCAAAGGCGAGTGTGCTAGCTAGGGTGATCATAAAACCCGTCTGGCTGAATGCAAATTTCAGCGAAATGCCGTGCCCGAGAATCAATTCGCCAAAAAATTTTGATGCATAAAAGCTGAGCGGCAAGCTCAGCACGAATCCCAAAGCGATTCCCGCTATGCTGACTACCGCGCCTTCGGCAACGAACAAGTTGTAGATGATTGTTGGTGTCGCACCGATCGCGCGCATGACGCCGATTTCGCGGGTTCTCTCCAGGATGTTGGTTCCGGTTGCGGCGGCCATTCCTAGAGTGCTGATGAGCAAAACCAGTGAGGACATGAAAGTAAACAATGTCAAAATAATAACAAGATGGTCGTAGATGATCTTTGCGCGCTCAGCCTGTGACATCACATAAAAGACGTTGAGGCCGGTCTGGCTCATTGCTCTTTCAATATCTTGTTTCAGTTTGACGATTTGTTGATAACTCCTGTCCTTCGCTATAAACATGAGACTGTTGATGAGGTGCTCGGGGTTGGCGATTTTGTCATATTGTTGTTTGTCGATGTAGATTTTCGCTACTTCAAATTCCTTGACGATACCGACGAGCCTGGCTTGAACTAGTGCACCGTTCAGATTGATTGGGTACTGCTTGCCCACTGTAACCGGCTCGCTGAATGTTTCTGCGGCGTCCTGGTTCATTACAATTTCGGTTTCATTTGAAAGTTGTAGCCAACGACCCTGGATGACGTCCATTTTTAACAGGTCGGTGTTGTAGGGTAAGGCAACAATACCGATTCCGTTGTTCGAAGCAACTACCGTGGACTGGAGACGTCCGCGTCCGCCATTCCAGGTTTCAATACGTTGAACGTTACTCAGATCATGGAAAGGTGTTAATGCTTTCTCGCTTGCAACCTGATCTTTTAGTACAAGTTGCACGTCATATTTCATGGCATTTTTGGTGTCGTCCAAAAACTCGATCAGCGATTGCCGCACATTAAACCCAGCACTAAAAATTGCCACACCCAGCGCGATGGTTGCTACCGTGGTAGCCAGGCGTGATTTACGACGCAGCACATTGCGCAAAGCAAGCCGGGTGCAATATGGCAATGGCCAACGCAAAAAAATATTGCTCGGTGTGCTGTAAGCAGTGGAGCTGATACCGTAGTCACACAGTGCGCGTTGAACTGAAATACGGGTTCCTCTTAGCAGGGCAGGCAGTGCAAACAACACTGGAAATAGCAGGCCACACGCGATCAAAGCAGCATATATGGTGTGCGGAAGTGTTTGGGTGAGGATGTTGAAATTAAGCATTTTTGCGACAAACCCGGCAAATCCGAAACCTGAAACCACCGCCAGGGGGATGGCGACGATGCTTGCCATTGCGCCCAATATGAACAGCATGATCAAATAAATTCCCAGTACTTGTCCTTGTGTGGCACCGATGGCTTTAAGCACGCCTATTTGTCTTACCTGTTGCGCGAGGATCGCCCCGATCAACTGCGAAACCAGGACCGCCCCCATCAAAAATGCCAACATTCCGATCCCCCCCTGTAGAGCCAGCAGCGTGTTTAATTGAAACTGGTGAGGATGTTGATTGGGCTTGGGAATGTCGATGTTGGTGACCGAGATACCCTGGTTACGCATATCCTCCAGAATGGTGTTAGCCGCGAGCTGTATTTCAAGTTTGGTGGCTGAATTTTTTAAGCGAAGAATCAGCCGTTGATTGGCGGCTTCTCCTGTTATGCCAGTGTAGGTTTCCTTATCAGCATAGGCATAGATGAACGCATCCTGGGTGGCAGGTGCCTGTGCGGGATCAAAACTGATTCCGGAAATTGGCACGTGCAGCAGTTTGCCTCCCGCACGGACACGGGCAACAGAACCTGTTTTAAGATTGGAAACAAGCTTGCCATTGCGTTCCAGCAGAACGGTTCCATGAGGTGGCGTACGGGAGCCTTCTTCAGGGTAAATACATGCAAGGTTAAATTTCTCAAAATCATCCAGCCCGAAGACCCACATTGGCAGCCACTGATCTTTGTAGACTTCGATGCGTTGAAAAGACAGGTCACGGAATTCGGCACTTTCAATTTCCGGGCGCTGCCTGAATGTGGCCATATCAAGTTTGGCAAAATCCTTGGAGGTGATTGCCACATGAAATGGAGCCGTATTACTGAAGTTTCCGTTCAGGTCATTTTTCAGGATGAAGTACGAAACAACAATCGATCCTACACCCCATAGGCCGATGGTGAGCGCAAAAATAACCAGCAGTGTTCGTCCCGGATTCCCCCATAAATCATTGATGGATTTTTTCAGTCTGGGATTCATGCGGCTACCCTCTCATCCTTAATCAAGTTTCCGTCGAGCAGAGTCAGTATGCGGTTATATCCGGCTGACGACACGTCTTCGTGTGTCACCACGATGACCGTCTTGCCATCTTTGGCCAATTGCCTGAAGATCGTGTGTATAGCGTTGGCATTTTTGCTGTCGAGATTCCCGGTGGGTTCGTCAGCTACAAGAACAGGCGGGTCATTGGCTAAAGCCCTGGCAATTGCGGCACGTTGCTGCTCACCGCCGGATAACGCCGCAGGAAACTTGTCGGCATGTATCCCAATTCCCACCAGCTCCAATAGCAATTTGGCGCGCTGCATACGTTTTTGTTTGGGAATTACATTAACAAAATCCATCGCTAGCAGGAGATTCTCCAGAATACTTAGCGTGGGAATAAGTTGAAAAAATTGAAAGACAATACCGATATTGATTCCTCGCCATGTGGCCAGACGGCTCTCGCTGAGCGTATGCACCTGCATCCCGTTGATAATGGCCGTGCCATGATCGGGATGATCGATGCCGGTGAGTATGTTTAATAGCGTGGATTTGCCGCTGCCGGACTTGCCAACGACAGCGACGAATTCACCCTTTGCAACTTCTAGCTCAACCTTACTGAGTGCGGTGAAACTACCGCTGCTACCTGAAAATACTTTTGTGACACCTGTTAGTTTGATCATATGGACACCTTGTTCTGATTTGGACATGTGTCTATCATGGCGAATCAAAAAGGTATATGGAAGATCACAGAAGCGACGAATGCACAGTTACAGACACAAGGAAGAATTGTGTCCAGAAAGGAAATAATATGAGCGGGGAAATAACTTGAGTGATGAAATACAGGTGTCTGATCGGCGAGTGCAACGTACACATCGCGCGTTGCGAGATGCACTAATCACTTTATTGCTTGATCGAGGTTGGGATGACATCAACATCCAGCTTCTGTGCGAGCGGGCAGATATAGGTCGCTCCACTTTCTACCTGCACTTCCAGAACAAAGAACAGTTGTTGGTTAGCGGCTTTGATGATTTACGCGAGCTTCTGCATGCTCAAGCGGCTATTGCATCTGATGGAATGAGCGGGTCAATACCATTTGTACGCGGACTGATCGAACATGTTTTCGAACAACGGGCATTATTCAGAGCGATCATCGGACAACGCAGCGGCCACGTCGTACAAAAGCGATTCCGGGAAATGGTAACTCAGCTTGTCGCAGAAGAAATTTCGCCCGCTGCTGCGGGATGGAAACGCGAAGCCGCAACACGCTATATTGCCGGCGCACTCGTGGAGCTACTGGCATGGTGGGTTGATGCGGGCTCGGAGCGTAGTGCGGACAATATCGAGAACCTCTTCCATCAGCTTACCGTGCCAGCCATCAAATTCTTGCTGGAGAGCGACTGAGTACAGTGTGAAGTACAGCTTGGTGAAAGTGCTTGATATTTCGTGGTTAACGGCCGCTACGGAGATCATGTCCGATTGATACAATATGGACGAAGCAAGTCTCTCTATCTCCCGCTATTACTCGACCTTGCTGACCGTTCCAACCTTGACATACCCCACCATCCAAAGCGTAGCAAGAATTGCGGTACACGCGATGTAACCCACAATATTGTAGTGCTCCAGCATGCCTTCCGAATCAATCGTGATGGTAAACCCGGCCACGAGCGTGGCGACGGAAGTGCCTATGGATTGCACCGCGGAGTTGATGCTCATGAAGGTGCCGCGCAAGTGCGGCACACTGGCCGAGGTAATGATCGCCATGCCGGGAATAAAGCGGCCGCTGACAAAAACAAAAAACGGAGTGGTAATGCACAGCACGGCCCACCATGGAATATTCGTGGCATGGGTCATCGCCAGGATCGGCAGCATCGCCACGATGGCGATAATGCGGAATACGCGTGCCTTGCCATACTTGTCGGCGAGGTGGCCGATCCATTGCGAAGTAAAGAAGGTGAATGCACCTCCCGACAAATACAGCACCGGTAATAATGTTTCCGGGAAGTGCAGATTGAGGGTGCTGTACAGCGTGATATAGGGAATGACGGTAAAGCCGCCCATCATCATCAGGAACATATAGGCATAGGCACGCCAGTGATTGGCATTGGAGAGCACCTGCTTCATCGGTACCAGCGTCTGGCTCAGACGCTGATCGGTGATGCGTGTAGGGATGGAGGGGATGGCCTTGTAAGCCATCCACCAGAACACAATTGCTGCAAGTGCAACGACTAAAAAGGGTGCGCGCCAGCCCAGGGCAGTGTGGTTGACCAGTAACAGGCTGACGGGTACGCCCAATACCGTGGCTACTGAAAAAGCTGCCGTCACTGTGCCGGTCGCGCGGCCGCGATGCTCGTAAGGAAAACAGTCGGCAATATACACATGCACCAGCGACCCCAGTACACCGCCGAACACACCGGACAAGCCGCGCGCGAACAACAGCAGGTGATAGGTGGGTGCGATCGCGCACAGGGCCGTGGCGATGATGAACGCGGCGAAAAATACCAGCACCACCCGGCGGCGGTCAAAGCGGTCGATCACTATCGCGGCAATAATGGATGAAATCGCCCCCATCAAAGTATAGGCGGAAACCAGCAGGCCGAATTGCACGGCCGTTAACGCGAAGGTGCGCATCAACATGGGCGCCAAAGGCATGATGATCATCACATCCAGGATGTGGCTGAACTGGATGCCGGAGAGGCTGCGCAGCAGGCTTTTTTCCTGGGCGGGATTTAAATTGACGGCTTGGGACATAAATTTATGCGGCAGGCGAGTGTGATCCAGGGGAAAATTATAACAAATCGTCGAGGCCGACTTCTGGTGGACTGGTCTGGACGAAGCCGCATTAACGATTTAGCGCCCTGAGTGCATTGATCGCTTCCTCTGAATCCCAGTGTATCGCAGCATTCACGCCATAGTGGATATTGCCGTCGGGGCCTATCACAAAGGTGGAAGGGAAACCAATCACATTCCAGCGCTGTGCCGTCTTGCCATTTGGATCAACGAGGACCGGGAACTGCACGCTAACCTTTTGCATGAATTCGCGGATGGTCCTGGCGCTTTCAGCATAATTGATCGTGATCAATTCAAAAGGCTGGCCCTTCATCTGTTCGCGCAGACGGTTAAGCGAAGGAATTTCCTCCACGCATGGCGGACACCAGGTTGCCCAGAAATTTACCACAGTCACCTTGCCGCGAAAGTCATTGAGTCGGTAGCGTTTGCCGTTGGTATCCTCCAGATCAATGGCGGATGGGGAGGGGTTGCCGGCATATGGCTTCAGCCTGATATCCGGTCTGACGTTGCTTATGTTTTTGGGCGGGACATAAACAGATTTGGACTCCTTGACCGCAAGAGTGTCGAACAGTTTGAACAGTTCTCCCATTTTCGCCGGCAGAACTTTCAAAAAATTAATCACTTCATCACTGTTTTGATCGTGGAAAAACACACTGGTCACGCCGGGCAGCAGTTTGAAAAACACATTGGGGTTATTGCTGGACAGCTGACCAATCAAACGATCAAACTGTTGTGTCGGCCCATGCAGGCTGCCCTGATAAATTATCATCGGAATATTTGTGGCGCGGACGATCGGCAGGTATTCCGGATCCTTGCCCAGCGCGGGCAGGGCGGTGGACAAATCGGGCGAAAATAGCACTGCACCGGACAGTCTTCCGTGATGTGTTTTGCGTTGCTGCCACAAAGTTGCCCCACCCAGTGCCGGGATGGCGGCAAAGGATTGCGCCATTAAAATAACCTTCTTGTTCGATTTTTGATGTGCGGCATCGATAATATCGGCCACATACTCTGCATCCAGATTGCGCAGTAAATTACTGCCCGAAGTTTGCATCAACGCCTCGGCAAAATCGATTTGCCACACTTCAATGCCTGAGCTTGCAAGATCCATGGCTGTTTGAATTTCGCGCTCATCCCAGCTGCGTCCATTGACCCATATGACCAGTTCATTGCCCTTTGCCGGATATTGATACAGGGACAGCTCGTTGCCATCGTAAGTTCGCACGACCATTGCGGTGTCGGGAAGACTAGGTTTGTTCTCGGCGAATACCGCCTGTGAAGTCGCAGCGAAAAGAGCAATAAATGACAGGAGGGCGAGTTTCATATGAAAAATTTAAATGGTTAAATTGGATGCTGGAAATAACGGGCCGCAGGCCTTGATTCTGAAAAGCGGTTAATTGGATTGCTTGTGACAGAAATGGTTCGATGGCCGGTATTGCTGAAAAAATACCAACTGCTGTCAGGCCGGCAAGCGTATAAGCTGGCGGCAACACTACAAACAGACGCAGCGGGCTGAACACCATCAGGTACAACACGCCAATCGCGACCGCCTTTGTTGCCGTGCGCAAGCCGCACCCTGAAATATTTTTTATGGCGAAGCGGAATTACATGGCCGCTTCAATTTCCAAAACAGCCAGGCTGATATGTTTGCCCACTTCGATATCAAATCTGTCCCAGCCAAAATATGGCTTGAGCTTTGCAACAATGCCGTTCTTCATTTCAAAGTCTGATTTACCCAGATCATATTGTTGTTTTACATCGGAGAATAAAGTTGCAAGGTAATTGCGATAGTTGGTGACGACAGCCACATCACCGGTCGGTCCGTGTCCCGGTACATAGTGTTTGGCATTGACAGCGGCAATTCTGTCGCACGCGGCGATACTGCCCTTGAAGGTGCCGTCCACCATGCGCGCAATAGTCTGGTTGAGCACGTTGTCGCCGGTGAATACCACCGATTCTTCCACCGCCTCGATCATGATATCGGTATGGCTGTGTGCGTTCTCGGGTGCATGAATGCGGAAGGTCATGCCACCAATTTTAATATCGGTATGGTCAAGGGCGGCTATTTCAGGCGGAACAGAGCGCGTCCCTTTGCTGAAACCCCGCGTCAGATCATTCATCATGCTGACCCAGATTTCACCTTCGCCCTCTTGAATCTTTCTGATCATTTCAGGGTGTCCGATCAGTTTGGCATTGGGGTAAGCCTCTATCACTGCCTGATTGCCGAGCCAGTGGTCGCCGTGCACATGAGTATTGAAGACATGGGTGACCGGCTTGTTGGTAACTGTGCGTATCTGCTTCAGCAGCATACGTCCGACTTGCACGCTGGCGCCCGGATCGATCACCACCACGCTGTCCCTGGTGACTACAAACCCCGGGTTGTTCATGAAACCCTGGTTTTCAACTGATGGGTAACCGAGCGGGCCGTGTATCACATAGGTATTGGGTGCAATTTTGCTGAGGGGATAGTCGCGAACCTCGTTAGCACTGGCACTGATAGAGGCAACAATAACAAGTAAAAATACAATGCTGCATTGAAACACCGATTTCATGGCAGGCTTCCTGTAGAAGTTAAACAGTGTGGATTTTAGCACAGCGATTCCTGGATACAGGATGTTCAATCAGGCTACGAACTGATTGGAGATCAATATTACATCTTGAATTTGAATAATGATTTCATGGGTTGCTCAAACCGCCTCCTTCTGCTACCGGGCGCCGCACGGAGGTTCATTTTGTTGTGGAAAATCGCTTTGTTTGACTTGGCGCCCTGTTGTCTTTGTGGATTGCAGCATGGCAATCAGTGAAGCACGGACATGCCAGCCTTCCGCTTTCGAAATTCCCGGCCACGGCAAGCGTTTTCCGGTTTACTCCACAGCCGTTAATGCTTCCGGCATAGTCGTCGTAATGTAACACACGGAAATTCAAGCAGGTGTTTTGCCCGATTTTAGCCAGGCCAGAAATTCTTTTTCGGGTAGCGGTTTGGAGAAAAGATAACCCTGAAAATTTTTACAACCGAGTTTTGCCAGGATATCGCGTTGCATTTCGGATTCGACACCTTCCGCGATCACATCCAGCTTCATGTGCCGACCGATGGCGATGATGGCTTCGACCAGGGGATGTGCCGGCTTGTCGCCGAGTTCGTGCACGAAAGAGATATCAATTTTGAGCTCGTCCAGGGGTAACAGCCTGAGGTAGGAAAGCGACGAATAACCGGTACCAAAATCATCCAGGGACACTTTGAGGCCCATCGAACGCAGCGTTTTTAATTTCTCAACCGCCTCCTCAATGTTGTACAGCAGGGCGCTTTCCGTAACTTCCAGCATCAGGCGCTCGGGCGCAATCTTTCTTTCGGCCAGCGCAAGTTCTATCTGCTGCACAAAATCCTGGCGTGCAAATTGCCAGGGGCAGACATTAATAGCCAGGTGTCCGCTAAACGGAATACCCGCCTGCAGCCAGACGGCGAGCTTGCCGCAGGCCTGATCGAACACCCATCTGCCTATGCCATGTATCAAGCCGGTATCCTCGGCGACAGGGATGAAGATGGAAGGCGAAATGTTGCCCATCTCGGGATGGTGCCAGCGTAACAGCACTTCTGCCCCGACCATCATCCCGTCTGCGCTGAGTTGCGGCTGGAAATACAGTTCCATTTCGCTGTTGTCGATTGCGCTGCGCAGGCCGTCCTCCAGTTTCAGGCGCTCTTCAGCCACAGCCTGCAAACTGGGCAGGTAAAACTGTATATTGTTGCGGCCCATATTCTTCGCCTGGTACAACGCCATGTCCGCATGCCGCAATATGTCCAGTTCATTCTCGCCGTTGCCGGGGAAGAGCACGGCACCCATACTGGCGCCAACATTGAGGACGCGATCACCCAGTATCAAGGGGCTTGCCAGCGCTGCCATAGTCCTTTCCGCCAAGCCTCGCGTATACAATTCTGCCTCTGCTGCATTGGGGAAGCCTGTTTTTATCAGCATGACAAAGTCATCTCCGCCCAGACGCGCAACGAAGATCCGCTCGGCGGCGATTACGACCAGCCGGCGCGCGATCATCTTTAAAACCTCGTCCCCCACATCGTGGCTGAGCGCATTGTTGATGGTCTTGAAGTGATCCAGATCGATCATCAGCATCGCCCCGATTTGCCCGGCTTGCCTGACTTTGCCCAGTACTTCCGCGAGCTGCTCGTGCAGCAACGCGCGGCTGGCCAGCCCGGTCAAATAATCCTGGTATGCCATACGTCGTATTTGCGCATTCGCCTGATTGCGTTCCATCTCGGCGCCGGCGCGCGCGGCAAAAATCTCCAGGATATCTTTCACCTGGTCGATCTGTTGCAGGGGCTGGCTGTCGAGCACGACGATAAAGCCCAGGGGGTCTCCCCTGCTATCAAACATCGGTGCACCGATATAGCCATTCACGCCTAACTTGGACAATAGCGTGTCCTTCGGAAACAGGCGCTGTACATCACGCGGGTAGGCGCAAGTGCTCAGGCCCATTACGTTGGCGCAGGGGGAGTCCCGCAGGGAATAGCTCAGGTTGTCCACAATCTGACCGTGGGCGCATACCGCAAGGGTGTTGACCTGCTCCTGATTATGCTCGTCAAGGACAGCGATAAAAGCATAATCGGCATCGAACACTTTGCTCAAACTCTGCACGATCTGGTGGAAAAAACGTTTGCCGGTTTCATCCGAGACACCGGCGGCGATATGGCGGATGACATCCTCAACGCGCTTTTTCTCGGTTACGTCCTCGTGCATTACCACCACTTCGCATACCGCACCGGTATCATTTTTGACGGGGTAGATATAGGCGCTTACCCAACGGTCGCGGGTCGGGCCGGGTAGAAGCGGGTTTGCAGCCGGGTTGTAGATGATAGGCGGGATCACGGTGGGTACACCTGCGAAGCCCTTTTCGATATAGGGCATCACGCCTTTGTCGGCAAGCTGCCGGTCCTGCAACATATTGTAGTTTTCCAGCATCGCAGCCTTCATTCCCCACAGCTTCTCCCAGGCCGGGTTGACGCGCAGCGTCTGCCCGTTGGGCGACATTACCTGAATGCTGTACGGCGATTGTTCTACCAGTGCGCCGAAACGCAGCTCCGAGACGCGTAATGCATCCTCAGTGCTTTTGCGATCGGTAATGTCGGTGGATATACCGCATACGGCATAGGGCGCACCATCCATATGTAACAGAGAAAATTTGAGGGACTGGTAAGTGCGCGCATCGCCATCATTGCCGACGATTTCCTCCTGTTCCAGGGAACGGCGTGTCGACAGCACTTGCCGGTCATTGGCGCGCATGACATTGGCCTGCGCTTCGGGAAAAAAATCAAAATCCGTCTTGCCTAAGATTGCCGCGTTGGAGACACGGAACAGGTTCTCGAAATGACGATTGATCATCAAATATCGTCCTGCGGGATCTTTCAAATATACAACTGCGGGTATCTGGTCGAGTATGGTTTGCAAACGTGCCCCGTTTTGCCGGGACTCATAGCTCAATATAATGCTCATAACGATGATGATGGCAAGATAAGCGAATGGTCCCAGCATGATGTATTCGATCAGGGATGCGCGCACCAGAATACCCTCGATGGAGGCCGCCAGGAATATTCCCACGGCGAGCATCATGATCAAGGCGGTACGTTTGCGGCCGCGACGGTAAAGTACGGTCAGCGCGTAGAATGAGAAACCGAATTCCGACAAGATTACGGCCAGTGTGATCGCAAACCAGCCTCCGTTTCTTCCCAGGGGAAGGGTGAGTTCTTCACCCCAGGGCAGGTGTAAGCGTGTCAGACTCTCGATGGTCTGATACTGGAGGGTATAAGGCTGCAGCATATTGGCCAGGAAGAGCACGGCGAACAGAATGCTGAATACAGCCAGTAACGGTAGTGGACGCACGCCCGTGTACTCTGCAATAAACCAGGGAAACACGAAAAGGTACACGAGGATGAAGGACAAACTCCATCTCAGCGCCGTGACGTACTCCGCCACCGTTATTGCGTGGTAGGCCGCGATGTGAGCCAGCGAGAACAGGATCATGATTACACACATGCCCGCGAAAAGCAGATGGACCCGGTCCAGCGGGCGGTGCGAGCAGATGGAAAAATGGTTCACAGCGGCGTAAGCGCTGATGCCTGTCAGAAAAAACAATCCCGGGATAACGATTTCGCTCATTCGATGGCTCTCGTGTGATGTTTGGAGGATTCAAACTTCAGATTTCCTCATCCCGCGCATCAGTTTGAAATGGATCTCGCCTGTTCGCTGTAATAAACATCAATGCCGGCAGGATTGTCTGGTGAACTGTACGCTACTATAGGCTAAGGTGTAAATAATCAGGTCAAGTGCCTTCCTCTATCGCCACTTCCAGTTCCAGCCAGCCTTCTTCCAGCTCGGCCACCTTTTGTTCCAGGCTGGCATGCAGCACGTTCAACTTGTCCACTTCCCCGCGCGGCAAATTGTCGTAAGTGGCGAGGTCGGCCAGTTTATTGGTCACAATGCCAAGCTCGGTTTGTGCCGCAGCGAGTGCAGTGTTCAGCTTGGCCTGTTTTGATTGCAGCGCCTTCCGGTTTGGCCTGGGTGCCGTGGTTTGTTGAGGTTTGGTAACGGATGCAGCTATAGTCTCACGCGGACGGCGGCCTTCTATCCAGCTCTTGTAATCTTCCAGATCGCCGTCAAACAACTTCGCTTCACCATCAGCCACCAGCCACAGTTCGTCGGCCACCGCGCGGATCAGGCTGCGGTCATGCGAGACGATCACCACCGCGCCGGTGTACTCCTCCAGCGCAATGGTCAGCGCGTCGCGCATATCCAGGTCGAGGTGGTTGGTGGGTTCGTCCAGCAGCAGCAAATGCGGTTTCTGCCAGGCCAGCAGCGCCAGCGCCAAACGGCTTTTTTCGCCGCCGGAAAAGCTGGCCACCGGGCGGTCTTCGCTGTCGCCGGCGAGGCCGAAGCGGCCCAGGAATGTACGCAGAACGAGCGCTTTTTCTTTGGGTGCCAGGCGCTCCATGTGTTGCAGGGGTGTCGCGGCACTATCCAGATTTTCCAGCTGGTGCTGCGCAAAATAGCCGATGCGCACATCGGGGGTAAGTTCCAGCTTGCCTGATGTCGGGGTCAGTTCTCCCACCAGCAGCTTGATCAGTGTCGATTTGCCCGCGCCGTTGGGTCCGAGCAAAGCAATGCGCGCTCCGGCGCGCAGCACCAGATTGATATTCTTGAACAGCGTCTTACCGCGAGACTCGCGAAGCGAGACGTTTTCCCCCTCGCCCTTTGGGAGAGGGTTGGGGAGAGGGGAATGGGCAGGGCTGTTGCCCTGCCCATTTTCGCCGTAGCTGAAACCCATATTCTCTGCGCGCATCAGCAAATCAGGGCTGCGTTCGGGCGCTTCAATCTCCAGCTCGAAGTGGCCGTCGGCGACATGCGCCGGGGCAATGCGGGTAATGCGCTCCAGCGCCTTGATGCGGCTCTGTGCCTGCTTGGCCTTGGTGGCCTTGGCGCGGAAGCGGCGCACAAAATCCTCGAGGTGCGCAACCTTGGCCTGCTGCTGGTTGTAGGCCTGGTTCTGCTGCGATATTTTCTCGGCGCGGGCGCGCTCGAAGTCGTCGTAGTCACCGGAATAGGTATCGATGGTTTGCTCGTGCACATGGGCGATGCGGTTGACGCAGGCATTCAGAAATTCGCGGTCGTGCGACACCAGCAGCAGGCTGCCGGGGTAGCGCGCCAGATACTGCTCCAGCCACAGGATCGCTTCCAGATCGAGGTGGTTGGTGGGCTCGTCCAGCAGCAGCAAATCGGCGCGGTGCATCAGCGCGCGCGCAAGATTCAGGCGCATGCGCCAGCCGCCGGAAAAGCTGCTGACCGGGCGTTCCAGCGTGTCGTTGGCAAAGCCGAGGCCGTTCAAAAGTTGTGCCGCGCGCGATTTTGCGGTGTAACCGTTTATAGCCTCATAGCGGCTCTGCGCTTCAAACCAGTGCGCGTCATGATTGTCCTGTGCCAGGGTTTTTTCCAGCTTACGCAGTTCGACATCGCCGTCGAGCACAAACTCAAGCGCGGGCTGCTCCGAGGTGGCAATCTCCTGCTCGACAAACGCAATCGTCTTGCCGGACTGGATAGAGACATCGCCACTTTCGGGTTTGATCTCGCCGCGTATCAGGCGAAACAGCGTGGATTTACCGCAGCCATTCTTGCCCACCAGGCCAATGCGCTGGTCGGCAAACGCCTGCAAATTTACATTCTGCAAAAGGGGAATGCCACCTTGCAGGTAGGTCAGATTCTGGATATTTAACATGGTGTAATGATAACAGAGGGAAGGTGGTGTCTGCGCGGGCGCACAACGCTTTGCTCATTCTGTGGTGAGCTTGCGTCCCTTTTGCAGATGGCTGTATCCTGAGCAACTGTATCTGATATTTGGCGTGTCGTCTTCGACTGAAGATTAAAAAGGGAAAGCATAAAATATGAACGGCGCACTGAAAATTATCACCTCGACGGCCACGCTTATCTTGCTGCTAACAGGATGCGCGATTCCACCCGGCAACGCCGTCCTGAAATCAGCGCAGTTGCCGCAACTGCTGCCAGTACGGAATTTTGTCGCAAATACCGATTACAACGGCCTGTATCGAATTTCACCCGACGGAAAAAAACTGGCGTGGCAGGCTGTCAGCGGCCTGCGTGAGTCTTTATTTGTGAAGTCGCTGGAGAGCGAAGAGGTGACCATCATTCCCATTAAAGGCGAATACCTGTGGGCGCAGGACAGCCGCCACCTGATGTTTTACAGGGATAACAGGGGAGATGAAAATTACCATATCCTGCTGGTCGATACGGCTAACCCGCGTGCAGAGCCGGTAGATATCACACCGTATGACGGCTCTCGCGCTTACGTCCAGCAAATCATCGAAACAGATCCGCAGCATGTGCTGGTCGCGCACAACCGGCGCGATGCGCATGTGTTCGATCTGGTAAAAATCAATCTCGATACCGGTCAGGAGAGCCCCGTCTCCACCAATCCCGGCAAAGTCACGCGCTGGCTGACCGATCGTGACGGCACGCTGTGGGGGCGGATTCTGCAGGCCGGAGAGGCTTATCATCTGGAGTTCTTGAACGCCGATACGCATGCATGGCGATCCATTTACCAGTGGGATCGTTTCGATGCAGTGTCACCACTCGCGCTGACTGCAAACAAGCAGGAGGTCTGGATGGTGTCGAATCGCGGGCGCGATTTCCGTGCCCTGGTCAAACTCAATCTCGCCACAGGGGTGGAGACGGTCGTATATCAACATCCTGTTGTGGATGTGAGCGAGCTGCTTTTCAGCCAGCGCACACAGGAGCCGGTTATGGTCTATGTACAGCCAGACTATCCGCAGCTCAAATTACTGGATCGCGGGCTGGAGGCGGACCTGGCCACGTTCGTACCCGCATCGCCCCACGGGCTCAGGGTCACCAGCATGGACGATCAGGACAGACGTTTAACCGTGGAGGTGTATACCTCGACCGGAAAGCAGTTTTATCTGTTTGACCGTATGAGCAAACAAAAAACATTGCTAGGAGAAAGTGCCAGCATGAAGTATGCCGAATCCCTCGCACCCGTTAAACCGGTCGAGTTTAAAAGTCGCGATGGCCTGACACTGCATGGTTATCTGACTTTGCCCAAGGGTGCCGCACCCGTCAATTTGCCCACGGTGTTGCTGGTCCACGGTGGCCCCTGGTTCCGCGACAGATGGGAATCCGATTTCTACACCAATCGGCTCGCGCAATTCCTGGCTAACCGCGGCTATGCTGTGGTGCAGATAAACTACCGTGGTTCGGAAGGGTACGGCCGCAAGTTTATGGAAGCGGCGATCGGCGAATTCGGAGGCAAGATGCATGAAGATCTCCTGGACGGAATAAACTGGCTGGTGGGACAGGGTATCGCCGACCCGCAGCGCATCGCAATTATGGGACGCAGTTTTGGTGGCTATGCCGCGCTGGTCGGCCTCACCTACACACCTGACACCTTCGCCTGCGGTATCGACATAGTAGGGCTGTCCGATCTCACCAGCCAGAAGGGTCCCGCGTATGGAGAACTTGGCCGTTATTGGTGGGAACGCTACTTCGGCAATCCGGAGGTGGCGGCAGACTTCGAGAAAATGAAACAAAAGTCACCTTACTATCACGTTGACTCGATTCGGCACCCGGTGCTGATCATCTATGGTGCCAGCGATGCACGCGTGCAGCGCGAACAGTCGGAGAAAATGATCACTGCGCTAAAGGCGTCGCACAAAGAAGTGCAGTCCCTGGTGCTCAACAAAGAAGGACACCTCATTACCCGCTGGCCGAGCAACCTCAAGATGTACCGTCAGATCGAGGATTTTCTGGCTGGATGTCTGGGCGGACGCAGTTCGGGATTCGACTACTATGAGTTGGGAGCCTGGGCGTTTTAGACATAGCGACATAAGTCTACTGCGCGAATGAATGGTTGCGTTGCGCGGTGCTGGTTCTGGCATAACGTGCTACGCTCATTAGCCTCCACCGCAAATCGTTGTCGGAGCCCGGGGTCGCAGAGCGACAGATCGTGTATACACTCCGGCTCCTGCGTTCCGTGCGCCTTACCCTTCATCCGCTCGCTACGACTTATGTCGACATGTATAGACCTGAAGGGGTTCGGCACCGCATTTTATCTTGAACAAAAAATTGAAATTAAAAACATAACGCGGGGCCGACTCTGTTGCTTACTTTTCTTGAATTTGCCCAAGGCTGCATGTCGGGCCTGGCTCAATAGCGCAATCCCGGTCAAGACATGAAATATTCGACGGGGTATAGTTTGCCCCGGTGAATGAAATGAGACCTGGATCATGTCGAAGGCAACAGAGTACGCTGCAAAGTTCAACAAGGTATTCGATTACATCGATAAACACCTGGATGAGGAATTAACCCTGGAGCACTTGGGCCGGATTGCCTGTTTTTCAAAATATCATTTTCATCGGCAATTTTCCGTATACACCGGCATTAGCGTGTTCAAATATGTCCAGCTGGTGCGGCTCAGGCGCGCTTCCTACCGGCTCGTCTTTAACAAAGCGGAAAGAATTGTCGACATTTCACTGGATGCGCGTTTTGAAAACCCGGAATCGTTTTCGCGTGCCTTTAAAAACACCTTTGGACAAACGCCATCTGAATTTAGAAACAACCCGGCATGGCAACACTGGAACGAGCAGTACAAATTCCCAATCAGAGAGAGGATAAATAACATGGAAGTTAAAATTACGGAATGCGAACCCATCAAAGTCGCCATGCTAAAACACTGTGGTGCGCCTGCTTTGGTCAACGAATCGGTTAAAATATTTATCGACTGGCGCAAGACCAGCGGCTTTTCTCCGGTTAATACCAGCAAGTCTTTTGGTATCGTCTACGACAACCCTGACACAACAGAGCCGGATAAATTCCAGTTCGGTATTTGCGGTTCTGTAGCGGGAGATATTCTCGACAATCCCCAGGGTGTGCAGAACAGCATGATTTCCGGAGGCCGTTGTGCGGTGGTGCGCCATCTGGGTTCGCATGACAGGATAGGCGAGAGCATCTACCCCCTGTACCGCGAGTGGCTGCCAAAGAGCGGAGAAAATCTGCGCGATTTCCCCTTGTATTTTCACTACCTGAATCTAATGCCGGAGACCCCGGAGCATGAGCTGGTTACGGATATCTATTTGCCGCTTAAATAGGGGCGGTGAAGCTGAGGTCGGTAGAATAGACTGAAGCTAGAAGTAGCGGTCTGGCCCCAGCATATTCCGGAAAAAAAGTGCAGGCACTGTGACGCATCGCGTTGCACAATGCGTCACGCCGGAACCCATAATGTGCCAGTCCGGCTACCGATCATTCATAGTAAGCAGGTGCGTGTTTGATCCCGGCATTCTGCTCCAGGTCGTGCTGTATCCATAGCACCGCATTATTTTCCTTGAGGAATTTTTCCGTATCTTCCATACTTTTAATTGATTGTTCCTTATTGAAGTTAAAGCTTGGCACCCGCTTGTGTTCCCAGTTGTCCGTATAGTGGGCCAGGTCTCCCGACAGCAGAATATTTCCGCTCTTGGCCAGCTTCAGATACAGGGCCTGATGGCCTGGCGTATGTCCCACCATGCGCTTGATCACGACCGTTCCGTCACCGAAGACATCGTAGTCACCTTCCAGAGACATCACGGGATTGGATTTCAGGCTTGCGTAAAAAGTTGGGTCAAAACCAAACTTGCCCGGCTCGGCACCGAATGCTGCCGCATATTCTTCTTTTTGAATCAGAAGCTGAGCTTTCGGAAACAACCCGACATTACCCACATGGTCACCATGAAAATGCGAAACTCCGAGCTTATCGATAGACTCGCCCGCGTAACCAGCCTCTTTGAGTTGCGATGCCAGCGTCTTGGGCACATGCATAACAAAGGTGTTCATATACGTCATACCCTCCGGCTTTTGTGCAAGCGCATCGGGCAGGCCGGTATCCCACATCAGGGTACCTTTGGGGTGAACCACCAGATAGCATGAGTCGGTGAGGGTCTTGTGCTTGCCCTTGTCTATACCCGGCTGAAACACGGAAATATCCAGCACCTCGATCTCACCGCAGTTAAATACGTAAAGACGGAGTGCGGCCTTGGGTGCGGGTGCTGGTGCCGATTTGTCGCTTGCACAGGCTGCCAAGCCAATAACAAGAATGCCGATGAGTAGACGAATAAATAGTTTAACTGGGGTATGCATGGTTTGAATATCCTCCTTCATAAAGTGCGTGGTTAAAAGGGCAAACAGGTGGAACGCAAGAAAGCGCATCCTGCGCAGAATTTTAGATTAAATATGCAAGACAGGGGTCAGTTTTCTTAAAATGAGACACTTTATTCATGCCTGCTATATAAGTTGACCAAACTCACCCATGGAAATAATCACTTTGTTCAATTTTTTACCTAAGGGGGTAAGTTCATATTCTGTGGTTACCGGTACCGTTGGATAAGCAGTCCGCTTGATCAGCTTGTTTTTTTCCAGCATACGCAAACGTTCGGCGAGCAGCTTTGGGCTAATCGCCTGTAAACTTCTTTGCAGCTCGGAGTAGCGTTTCTTGCCGCTCAACAGGTCACGCACGATTAATGTTGTCCACTTTCCCTCGATGATCTTCGAAGTTTTCTGCACGGGACATTCTGCATCGCAAATATTTTTTTCTGACATTTCAAATTACTTTCAAAACCCACTGTAACTATAGAAACGGAAACTACTTACTAAAGTATAGCGCATCTGATAACTTTCGCCACTCTTACAACCCGATGGATACACAACATGAAAAAACTGACTTATCTTCTGAGACTAATTGGCGGAATACAGATCATGCTTGGTTTGGCATATCTTTTAGCACCATCGCTATTTCTTCAAACTATGGGTCACTCGATACCGCAACCGGATATTTATTATCCACTCGGCATGCTAGCGGCGCGATTTATCGCCTATGGCATTGCATTGCTAGTCATTGCCGGTGACGCTGCACAGCATGTGTTATGGATAAATTTCATGATCCTGATTCAGGTGATCGATCTCGCCGTGGGCATCTTCTACACTTCAACAGGCGTGTTACCGCTGTCACTGTCGGCATTCCCGATGTTTAATGCCCTATGGATCATCCTGCTGCTGTCGTTGTGGCGTCCAGTTAAAGAAAATATCCAATAATCATGCGCAACATTTGCGATGCTTTCCAACGCTTGTATATCATGGGCTTAATGCTATTCAAGCCTGCGACTCTCTTCCACAAGATTTATGCCTTACCTTGGTATCAAAATGCCTTACATACATGGATAAACGGCCTGGGGTATCGTAGAGGTGAGGCCATACTGGAAATTGGATGCGCCACTGGTGAGCTTACCCAGTATATGGACAATCAAGGCTTGTATGCTCTGGGCGTAGATAATTCGGAGGATATGCTGAAACAGGCACGTGCTTCCACCACTGGCGAGGCTCGTTTCGAATTAGCCTGTGCGCTGAACTTACCTTTGGGAAACAATCAATTTGACTATGTGATTGCAGCTTCCTTGCTAAATATTATCAAGCAACCAGAGTTGGTCCTGAGCGAAATGCGGCGTGTTTGCAAATCCGGAGGGAAAATATCTGTTTTAGTGCCACAGGCAGGCATGACTGACGGAGCACTCAACCGTCTTGCTAACGAGCTGAATCTGTCCGGATTTTCACGTGCAGTGTTAACAACCTGGAACCGGCGTGCTCCTAAAATGCGGCAAGAAAAGGTAATGGAATATTTTAACCGTGCCGGAATACATCATATTGATTGCAGCACTCAGTTAAATGGCATGGTATTGACAGTCACCGGCATTCTTTCCTAAACCTGAGCGTTAATAATCACGATAAGTCTCGGGTGTCCGCGCACATTCCAGCAATGATAATCTTACTGATGTTGCATTTGTGTTTATAAGCCATAACTGCAAAAGCGACCAAACCGTGAATGCACAACCTCTTCTGTTGTTGCCAAAAGCCAGAGATTACAATTTGTTGATTCGTTTCTACCACCAACTCGCAGACACTCGGATTGTCGTGGTGGCGCTGGTGTCCACTATTGTCCTGGGAAGCATCATGGTTCATGAAGTGGATGGAAGTATGCTGACCGCTTTTCAAACATCATTCACGCCGGACAACGCGCGCCGAATCATCAAGGAATGGGGGATGGAAAACATCAGGCATTTCTGCACTGTATTCTGGCTCGACGCAATCTTCCCTGCAGTTCAAGCATTATTTCTATCGAGCTTGATTGCTCGTCTGACCGCGAAACGCAGCTATCCTCCCAAAATTTTGCTCGCATTGTTCCTGACACCAATATTGGGCGCAGCGTTCGATTACACGGAAAATATATTTCTATTGATCCTGCTCGAACATCTTGACACCATGCCGAGTGAAATTGTTTTCGCGCTCTCCGTCGCCTCAACGACAAAAATGGTGTTTTATGCGGTCGCGATGCTGGGGGGTGTTATTCTTTTTGTTGACAAAATAATCAGGCGACTGAAGAAATAGCCTTGCATTACTGTTGCATTTGCCCCCGAATACGTGAGGGCATCGAACTGGCGGGCGCTGCTACCGCCGTTATGCGCTCTTCATGTGCGGTGCGTGATGCATAGCCCGACCAGCCTATCAGCGCAAATGAAAATGCCAGCAATAGTTGAACCTGTATACCGGCAGAGTAATGCCGCGCTATCCAGATACGTGAAATATAAGCGAGCAGGGTTACCGCTGCGAGCAGCGCGGTAAATTGACCTGCGCTTTCGAGAGCGACATTGTCGCTCCAGGCAAACAAGGACGGTATCGCCAATGCAAGCAGGATTAAAGCATGGGCAATTCTGCGCGTGCGTGTCGTTTGATTGATGAGCTCACTATTGCGGTCATGCATGGCGCCGGGGTCCTTTGTTGATTGAGTCATGTGACCGGGCGAGTGCGCCATCATGCACAAGCGCTATCCGAACGGACATTCACATCTTACTGGCAAATCGATAAAAATTGTATCCGGAAACCATAGGCGGCAGCATTGCAGCGAATTTTAATCGGGTGGCCAGGTCTGCATATACATAACGCGAAGCTGGCTGCTTTAGTTCTTGATCATACTTTAAAGTATGATATAATCACACCGTAGAGTATGATTATATGGTTGCGATTCATGTCCAAAACCCTTCAAAACGCAGAGCAAAAGCAGCAGGGCATTGTCAGTGCTGCCGAAGCCCTTTTTTTGCGCCAAGGCTACGGCGTCAGCAGCATGGACCAAATCGCGCAGGAAGCAGGCGTCACCAAACAAACGGTGTATCGCTATTTTCCGTCCAAAGCCGATTTGTTCGGTGCGGTGATGCAGCGTGTGCGCACCGCACAAGCCGAACCCTATCGCTTCGGCGGCGGGGCAATCGCGGAAGAGCTGGCTGGCTTTGCAAGTTACCTGCTCGGCTTTCACCTGCAGGAGAAGGCACTGGGTCTTTATCGCATCATGCTGAGCGAAGCCGCACAGCAAAATCTGTTAGCCACCTTTAAAAGCCAGGGGCCGCAACAGGTGATGCAACCCCTGATTGAATATCTCGGCCAGCAGACGCAACTTGAAGACCCCGCCTTTTGTGCGCAGATGTTTGCGACGATGATTTTGGCACCACGCAATCAAATGCTCATGAGCAATACCCAAGTAATGAAAAAATCCGCACAAAAAGAGCATGTGCAGAAAGTAACAACCCTATTCATGAAAATGATAGTGATATAAAAAACCTGTATTCCCTCTCCCGCCGGGGGAGGGTTAGGGTGGGGGAGCTGACTTTGATCCACACCGGGCCGAATCAATAACGATACTTAACTAGGAGAACCACCATGACAGACAAATTTAAAGACAAAGCAAAAGACTGGGACGTAACCGACAGGGTCAAACAACTCTCTGCAGGCATCGGCGGCAGCATCTTAAAAAATGTTAAGTTGAATGCACAAATGCACGTGATGGATTTTGGCGCGGGCACCGGCTTGATCACCTCGCAGGTCGCACCGTACGTTAACAAAATAACCGCAGTGGATATTTCACAATCCATGCTCGATCAACTGATCGCCAAGCAGGAGCTGAAAGATAAAGTGCAGGCGCTGTGCCAGGACATCACCCACAAGCCGACCGGTGAAAAATATGACCTCATCATGAGCGCCATGGCCATGCACCATGTGGAAGACACCGACAACATGGTTAAACAATTTGCCGCCCACCTCAAGTCAGGCGGCAAAGTCGCGCTGGCAGACCTGGATAAAGAAGACGGCAGCTTCCACCCGCCCGGTGTTGAAGGTGTTTACCACAGTGGCTTCGAGCGCAACGCGTTTCAGGCCAAGCTGGAGAAGTATGGTTTCAAGGATATTCACTTTGAAACGGCGCATACGGTGCAGGGCGATACGAAAACCTATCCGGTGTTTCTTGCGTTGGCGACCAAGGGCTAGGTACTGGTCGAAATTTGAGAGTGGGAAGTGAGGGTCACCTTAGTCTGTGCTTGCTGATTTATACCTGGCTTCAAACCAGTTTTACTGCGGGTTACACAACCAGCCGCCCGACCAGTTCGGACATGCTCGAGTAAGTGATGAATGCCTCGTGCGTCGCGCGTGTGATGGCGACATAGGTCAGGCGTATGTCGTCTTCTATGTCCTCAGCCTTCTTTAGCTCACCCAATCCGCCTATGGCCACGCAGGGAAACTCCAGACCTTTGGCGTTGTGCATGGACAGCAATCGCACCGCGTTATGTTCTGTCTGCACGCGGTTGTTATGATCCCTGGCTACATCTACAGGAATGTCGTTTTTCGCCAGTATTTTTTCGAATTTATCGCCGATAAAATGCCGGGGATACAGCACCGCCATCTGCCCCCACTGGTAACCGGCAGCCTTGCGTCCGCGCAACCACTCCGCAATCGCATGCGCTTCGCCGTCATAGCTCACACACTGGCGCACCATCGGCTCCACCCCCTCGCGCCCGCCGTCTTCCGGCATCAGGATTGCACTCTCGTCACCGGCGCATACGCCCGGTGCGCCAATCACATCGGAGGCGAACTTGCGCGCGAAGCGCAATATCTGCGCGGTGTTGCGGTAATTGACCTTGAGCACCGTCGTGCGACCGGCGGCTTCAATGCCGAGCTGCTTCCACACCGGGCGTTTGCGCCCTTTGTAAATCGCCTGCGCATCGTCGTATACGATCATCAGCGCCTTGGTGTCCGGGTTCACCATCTTCGCCGCCAGCGCCAGCCATTGCGGTTCGAAATCGTGCGCCTCGTCGATCAGCACCGCGTCATACTGTCCGCCCGGAATCAGTCCACGCTCGGCGGCATCAAGCACTGCCTGCACGCTGGCGGTATACCATGCACTTGATTCGAGAAAGTCCTTTCGGTTGGGCGCGGTGAGGCCGTAATCGCGCAGCATCCGGAAGCACCAGGAATGGAAGGTCGAAACGATCACCTTTTCCTCCACGCCCTTGTCCTGCATCGCATTCTCCAGCCAACCCGAGATACCGTTCGCGTAACTCAAAAGCAGCACCGGGCGGTTTGCCGAGTGCGCGATCTGCTCGGCGCGGAACGCCAGAATCAGTGTCTTGCCGGAGCCAGCCACGCCGCGCACGATGCGGTGACCTTCGCCTAAGAGCCTATTTCAGCAGGTTTCATGCCCCGCGCCGCTTGCCTGCGGGATGCAGCGCTAGGCGCGGACTGTGCAGTGGAGTCGCTCTCCACCAACAGACCGCAACACCGCGATGCGCCCGCAGGCAAGCGGCCCTCCGGGTTGACGCTGGGCGCGGCGTCTGCGGCGTTGCAGCCCTTGACGATGGAATGACCATCGTCGGCAAGCTGCGTCTTGCATCCATCCGCGCCCAGCGTCAACGCGAGGTATGAAACCTGCTGAAATAGGCTCTAAACTGCGCGCCAGTAGCTCCTGCTGCATATCCATCACGGCCAGCATGCGGTCATCGGCGGACGAGCCCTTAGCAGGCGGCTCGCCGAACGGCAGAGCAATCTGGGTGACGCGAATCTCCGGAAACAATAGCGCACGCACACGGTCAATCTGCGGCAGCGACAACGCAGGCCCGATGCGCGGCGTTACCATTTTCCAGACCCGCTCGCGGAAGATATCGGGGTCGATGCTTTCCGTCATCTCATCGCGAAAGATGCAGCGCTCAGGCGGAAACACATCGCATAAATCAGTCTGCTCAAATTGCTTGCGCGTGATGTTGGTGAACACCACGCCATGCCCGTAGGAAAACACCGGCTTGCCCTTGAAGTTCCCTCCCCCGTTAACCAGCAGCGGTTCGCGTTGCAAGGTATTCACCACGCTGAACATGTACTCGCGCACCTGCTGGAAAGGGTTGTCAGTCGACACACTGCCCCTATCAGTTATCAGCTCGACTTGTTTGCTGTTTGCATTAATTATCGTTTCGAGCCGCCAGTCCTTTACCTCCAGTACCACGATGCCCTGCTGCGGATGCAGGGTGACAAAATCCGGATGCTTGCCGAAAGGCCCAACCGGGATGTTGTGCCACACCCAGGCGTTGTCTTCCAGACAGTCCTTCAGCCGTTCGGCAAGACGTAACTCGCCGCGTGCATCGAATCGGGCGGAGCCAAGGGAGGGAATCAGGGTGGCCATGGGAGGGGGTTATCGAAGGAGGGTTTTGTATTTTAAACTTGCTGCACAGCTATTGCGCTGCGGATTCCAATGAATGCGCCAGCGCCTGCCAGCCGACAACGCGACACCCGTCGCGTTCATACTGCCCATCGCCACCATAAACAATGCCCGGCGGCAGTGCAGCATCGCCGAACAATGCCGACAACTTGCGCAGCGCTGCCGTCCAGTCGCTGCTGAAAGTAGAGCCGGATTTGATTTCCACGGGCATGAACTGGTTGCCCTGCGGGATCAACAGATCAACCTCATGTCCCGCGCTGTCGCGCCAGAAATACAACTCTGCAACCTGGCCGGCGTTGAACTTGCGTTTTACCCACTCTGACACCACCAGCGTTTCAAACAACGCACCGCGCGAGACATGGGTGGCCAGCGTATTCATATCGCGTATGCCCAACAAATACGCCATCAAACCGGTATCGAGAAAGTACAGCTTGGGCATCTTCACCAGCCGTTTGCCAAAATTTTGATGGTGCGGGCGCAGCAGATAAACGATATAACTCGCCTCCAGCACCGTCATCCATTCCCGCGCGGTTACATGAGAGATGCCACAATCCGCCGCCAGCGCAGAAAGATTGAGCAACTGACCCGAGCGTGCGGCACACATCTTGAGGAAACGCTGGAACAGAGACAAATCACGCACTGCCAACAACTGCCGTACATCTCTTTCCAGATAAGTAACCACATAGTTGGGGAACCAGTCGCCTGGTGTTACGGCGCGGTCGTATAGCGGCGGATAACACCCACGCAACATCGTTTCATCCAGCGTTGCGGGCAGCAAGCCGCCCTCCCTCAACTCGGCCAGCGAAAACGGCAGCAACTGCAACAACCCAACCCGTCCCGCCAGCGACTGGCTGATGTTGGACATCAAGCCAAACTGCTGCGACCCCGTGAGGATAAACTCACCCATCCGCTTGCGCTTATCCACCACGCCTTGCAGATATGAAAATAAATCCGGGCAACGCTGCACCTCGTCCAGAATCGCCCCTTGGGGAAACCGTGCCAGAAAGCCGCGTGGATCGGAGTCGGCAAATGAACGCTCCTCCGGGTCTTCCAGTGAAACGTAAGGCTTGTCGACAAACAGCGTGCGCACCAACGTTGTCTTGCCGGACTGGCGCGGTCCCGTAATCGCCAGCACGGGAAACCCCTGCGCCAGACGCAATGCGGTGGAAAATGCGGATCGGTTCAGCATATTTACAATTTGAAAGTTGAAACTTCAAATTGCATGGTAAGGGAAAAAGGGGTGGAGGGGAAGGGGGTATTGGTTATACGGGGGGTGTAAGTCATGATTCCACATTAATGGGAAAACGTGGTCTGTCCCCAATGCTGTTGTCCCCAATGCTGTTCATTAATGGGAAAACGTGGTCTGTCCCCAATGCTGTTCCGGAGGTTGCCCTCGGCACTGATGCAGATCTCCCCGGGTATGACGCACCCACCTTCACGCTTATGCCTGTCGGATATACGTCGCAGCGTTCTGTGCAAGTTTCGGGCTTTGACGATATTTGCCGCCTTACCCCGCTACAACGCCTGATCCGCTTCCTGTTCGTCAGGCCAGCGCTTTGCCTTCGGCTTCCTCCAGATTCGCAGTCACCCACGACACCCTTGCCGTTCAGCTAACTCTTCCCCTTGCCGGGCGAGTAGAGGACTTTCACCTCCAAGTAAGTGCGCCCTGCCGGGCGCACTAAAATTAAGGGGCTCGCCCGCTTCTGGGCGAGTCCCTCTTGAATACCGGGTTGGGCATTGGTTACATTCGCCACCATTGTAATTCCTTTAGAGAGTTGTTCCAATAAAAGTGAAACGAATCACAAGTATTATCAGCCATGGCAAAAGATGAGCAACCCTTCACATTTATGCATCCAGGCAAAGCTTCTCCATCACCTGAACAATTGATGGGGTATGTTTTAATTTGAACTGGAACCGAACAAAAAGAATCTTGGCTATGTTTGCCAACCCGAAAACTCATTGTCAAAGGTTTTGAAACTAAGTTGTTTTTGTTTCCATACACAACGCCGAGCCAGACGGCTTCATCTTTCTCATAACCAACGATGATTGTGTCAGCTTTACCGTCACAAGTAACATCAACCAAAGTAGTTGTTTCTGCATCCCAAGTCACTGTGGGTTGTGCAACCTTTAGAATTGAAATAGCAGAGCCAGTAGCTTTCAGGTCTTGTGCAATAGCAACAACAGTTAGAAAACATAAAAATACTCCTAACAATCGCCGAATTACTTTCATACGTATGCCCAACGTAATGGAATGGACGCCCACTTCCCAATACGGCATCAAAGTGCCAAAGTAGTGGTTGTGCTTAAGCAATCACTAAACAAAGAAAGGGGCATCCAAAAATGAAGATTACGACAACTGGCATCGATTTGGCAAAGACTATTTTTCAGGTACACGGTGTGAATGAACACGGCAAGGTGGCCACGCGCAAGAAACTGAAGCGTGCCGAGATGCTCCCCTACTTCGCCAACCTGCCACCGTGCCTGATCGGCATGGAAGCCTGCGGCAGTGCGCACTACTGGGCAAGAAAGCTTCAAGACTACGGCCACACCGTCAAACTCATGGCGCCGCAATTCGTCAAACCCTACGTCAAAACCAACAAAAACGACATGGCCGATGCCGAAGCCATCTGTGAAGCCGTTGCCCGGCCCAATATGCGCTTTGTCCCCATCAAGAATATCGAACAGCAAGCCATCCTCTCCGTGCACCGGGCACGATAAGGCTTTGTCAAAGCCCGCACTGCACAGGCCAATCAGATACGGGGCCTGCTCTCCGAGTTTGGCATCATCATCCCCCAGGGTATCCACTCCGTGATGAAACAGATACCAGAGATACTGGAAGATGGCGAGAACGATTTACCCGGCACCTTCCGCCATCTGATTTCACGTTTGGCAGACAACCTGAAAGAGATGGACAGGCAGGTTAATGAGCTGGAGAAAGAGATCAACCTGTGGCACCGCCAGAATGAAGCCAGCCGCAAACTGGCTGACATACCCGGCATCGGCCCGATCACGGCCAGTGCGATTGTGGCAACCGTGGGCAAGGCACAAGAGTTCAAGAACGGGCGACAGCTGGCAGCCTGGATGGGCTTGGTGCCGCGGCAAAGCTCCAGTGGCGGCAAGCAGAACCTGCTGGGCATCAGCAAGCGGGGCGATACGTATTTGCGTACCTTGATGATCCATGGTGCACGATCGGTCATTTACCATGCAGAGAAAAAAGCAGAGCCGGATAGCTGGCTGAGAAAGTTGATGGACAGGCGCAACAAGAACATCGCAGCAGTTGGGCTGGCCAACAAGAATGCGCGGGTCATCTGGGCGCTGTTGGTGCATGACCGGATATTCCACCCTGATTACACACCGGCAACTGCCGCTGTGTAATCAGGGTGGTTGAGTAAAACCAACCGAGCAGTTTTTAACAGTAGCAAGTTATTACCGAGTTGTAGATGTTGTACCACCGATTGCATAGGCAATCATGAAATGATGGCGAGACAGGTCAGACCGTGAGTGAGTAAATCCGATTAGCTTCACGAGCGAAAAGCTCGATAACGTGATGGGAACTCATTCAGCGTATTCCATCAGGGACAGAAGCATTGCGCTTCAATCAAAGTCCGGATGTATGGCTGCAATCTTTACCTATTTTCAAAATTATGAATTGAACGCTTGGCAAAAAAGTGGGCGTCCATGTATGGAGCTAAGGGGCGCCGCGCTTCTGCGGCGTCCCTCTTGAGCGCCGGGTTGGGCATCATATGCACTGACCAAATGCCGCTATGATTTTTATGCATCGGGAGCTTTCCATTGAGTAGTTGGTAGGCAGAGGTACATGGACAAAAATGTTCCTATTGGGAAAGCGAGAAGCAATAGAGCAAAGATGAATTCAGAGATTCTTCGGGAAGCCTCAATCTTCTTATAACTGCCATATGAAAGCAACCCATGCATTAGTACGGGCAGAGAGTAGACAACGACAAATATAACTACAATCACAGCGGTAATTCCCTCGCTATTAAGTAGAAAATAGACTAGCCCTCCCACAGCAATGACAAACCAGAAGGCGCAAAACCCGATATGGCACTTCATTAGTCGGAGATGATTGTTGCGAAATATCTCAGATTCCCACTTACGCATACTTACTCCTATGGTGCCCAACGTTGAGTTAAAGTCCCACTCGAATGCCGGGTTAGGTTACTGCCCTGAGTTGATTGAACAAGATTAAAAATACAAAGGCAATAATAAACCAAATAATGACTTGTAAATAAAATGGCGGACGATTACGGCGCACACGAATGATTTTGGCATTGAGCTCCGAGAACAAATCATCAGCTACTAGCACACCATCGACAAATGCATTACATTCGACCCGCTTTAGATTAACAGCAACAACAAGTTGCAGTTGATAGCCACAAGCAGTAAATTTACGAGCGCCGCTTGGGCTCAGGCTCCAATGTTTGTGAACAAGCGCACCATCCACGAAGTAACTCTCATTCCCAAAGTTACCAAAGACGAGACTGCATTCGTGAGTCAAACCTTCTCCGAAGCGAAAAGTGGCGGTTGGCATAAGTAATCTAAGGAAGCTCTGAATAAGTAACAAAAAATGAGAACGACTCGCGCACAATCTGCTGTGGAAATTCGAATTGGCCAGAAATTACCCTGGCAAGGATCATTTCGTCGACCATTCCGGTCGATTTCCCGTTCA
>Ga0315271_10000057_pt1 | contig 48020 bp, 46 predicted proteins | sample C3_top_MG_FD_204664 | JGI IMG/M metagenome (GOLD analysis project Ga0315271, IMG submission 204664) | Sediment microbial communities from Yellowstone Lake, YNP, Wyoming, USA - C3_top | ecosystem: Environmental > Aquatic > Freshwater > Lake > Sediment | place: USA: Wyoming | collected 2017-08-01
CCATGCGGCCGTTGTTCCACAGCGACACCATACTGTGGTGCTCCTGCGAGTAGCCGTTCCACACCAGCACCGGCAGGTAGTTGGTGACGTCGGGATAAGCGGTGGCGAAGTGCTGGAACGCGCTCATGATGTAGGGCTCGCCCAGGCCGCCGTCGCCGATGGTGACCGGGAAGAGCTTGTCGCGGTTGAGATAGGCGCCGGCCATGGCGAAGTGCTGGCCCTGGCCGAGCGGACCGGCGGGGGCGAGCAGGCCCGGGATCGCGCCGGAGAGGTGGCCCAGCAGGCCGTGGCGTTCGCGGAAGCGCGCGCGCATATCGGCCACGGTGTGGATGCCCATGTCTTCCAGCGAGGTGTCGAGAAACATCGCCGAATAGAAACCTGGCGCGTGGTGGCCGACCTCGGTCACCATGTTGCGGTGGCCCAGCAGGTGCAGCGCGGCGACCGCGTCGGCGCTGGAGGCGAAACCGCCGGGGTGGCCGGACGACTTGCTGCCGGTGACCTGCAGGGTCAGATAGCGCAGTGCGTCGGCGGCCAGCAGTGTCTGGTATACCGCCGTCTCGCTGCTCGCGTCCGGCAGTGCCGGCTGGTTCGGCCCCAGCAGCGGCGCCGCGCCGAGGCGGTCGATTTCCGGGTAGCTGTCGGCAAAATACTGGATGCCTTCGCAGAAGGCGGGGAAGGTCTCGGCGGGCGACTGCAGCACTGCGCTCATGGCTAATCCTTTCACAATATGAAAATGTTTCACATGATGTGAAACGATGTGCGTATTGAATCAGAAACCGCCAATCATTTCACAATGCGTGATAAATTTTCACCTTATGAAAAAAACCGTCTCCTCCATTCAGGTTCTCGACCGCGCCATGGCGCTGGTCGGCATCCTCTCCCGCGCCCCGGGCCCACTCAGCCTCACCCGCCTTGCCGAGCAGGCCAGTCTGCATACCGCCAGCGCGCATCGCATCCTCGGCGCGCTGATGGCGCACGGCCTGGTCGAGAAAACCGGTGCCGGCGAATACGATCTGGGCGTGCGCTGGCTGGAAGTGGGTAATCGTCTGCGCTCACGGCTGAATATCCGCCAGGTTGCCATGCCCTATATGCAGCAACTTGCCGAGATGACAGGTGAAACGGTCAATCTCATCGTGCGGCGCGGCGACGAGGCCGTCTATGTCGAGCGCGTGTCGGGCGGACAGACGATGATCCAGGTGGTCCAGGTGGTGGGGGCACATGCACCGCTTCACGTCACTGCAGTCGGCAAGATCTTTCTCGCCGAAGACAGTGCCAGTGGCGTGATGGGCTACGCCGAGCGTACCGGTTTGCCGGCTTACACGTCCAACACCCTGACCACCCTGGAAAGCCTGAACGCAGAACTGAATCGCATCCGCCAGACCCAACTGGCCCATGACCGCGAGGAAGCCGAGTTGGGGGTGGCGTGCATCGGCGCGCCGATCCGCGACGCCGAAGGCAAACTGGTCGCGGGCCTGTCGATTTCTGCGCCAGCCGACCGCCACAAGCCGGGCTGGGCCGAGGCACTAAAAAGAGCCGCCGCGCAGACCGGCACCGCACTGGGCTATCTGGCTGAGGCCTGAAAACAGCACGCATCCAGGCATAGCGGGGACAACATCCTGTGTTTCGCACCTGCGGTTAACTATTGCTTTTCTATGAATGTTCGTCCCCACCACAAAGCGTCAGCAGCCCATCCGCCTCGTGTCCGGAAGGCAGAGGCGCCGCTGTGTCGGCCAGCCATGCGGCCAGGTCCTCCAGCACCACCTTGGCCTCGAGGTCGCGGGTAAGCATGTGGTAACCGTTGGGATAGATGGCGACCCGGGCCGAGGAAGTCAGGGTGGACAACATCCGACAGGTGGGACGACGCGGGATGATCTCGTCATGCTCGCCATAGAGGACCAGGGCGGGCACCGACAGCCTGGGCGCGTCGGCGAGCGCCCGGTCCATCAGGTTGGCCATGCCCCATAACGCGTCCACCCGGGCATCCTTGAGAATCAGGGTGTCCTCGCTCATCGCGCGCAGCATTGCCTTGTTGTCGGATGGGGTGATGCCCAGCCCGCTGCCGGTGAGCCGCAATCCCGGGAGGCTGTGCGCAAGCAGCCACAGCGCGCCGCGCTGCAGTGGATTCATGGTCGCCCTGCCCCACACCGCCGCGGCCACCAGCACCGTCCCGTCTGTCGCTTCGGGCGTTTCGGCGAGGACGCTCATGGCCACCGCACCCCCCATGCTCTCCCCCAGCAGGTAGAGCGGCCGGCCGGGGTAGCGCTGGCGCAGCAGTGCTGCCACCGTCCTGGCATCGTCCACCAGGATCCCGGAGCCGGGCCATATGCCGCGCTGGGCAGTGGCGCCGAAGCCGCGCTGGTCGTAGGCATAGGTAGCCATGCCCCTGGCGGCGAGGAAGGGCCCCACCTCGGCAAAGGCCTTCCTGTAGTCGTTGAAGCCATGAAGGGCAAGGACGACCGCGCGTGGCTCTCCTTGCGGCAGCCAGACGCTCAGGGGCAGCGCTGCGCCGTCGGCGGCGATCACGCGGTCGGCCTCCAGGCTCGGGGCAGTCAGGCGCTCTCCATGTAGTTGCACCAGGGGGGTGGCGCAGCCGGTCAGCCACGCCAGGAATATCAGGATGGAAAAGACCCTAGCGGTCACTTGGCTGGCCTCTTGTCCGCTGTCATGGAAGGCGTGATCCCACAGGCCGGAGGGCAGATTCTGGCACCAGTGGGCTTGCAAGGATCGAGCTCGGCGTTTCAGATGGGGGGAAGCCGCGTCAGAACAGATTCGGCCCATTTCAGTGGATTGAACGCCGTCGCCCGGCTAATCTGCGCCGGGTCCGTAGCCGATCGTCAATCCGCACCTTGGGCACGGCTTCCGGACCATGGCTCGAGCTAACGTTGATCAGCAGGTTCCAGATTCCCGCCCCGACTTTATCGAGCACCACTTTTAACGTGTTCCGGGAACATTGAACACGGTGGGCCACCCCGGGTTAGCTGCCTGCTTCCTCGCGCACTTCATCCATGATCTCGACGATATCTTTCTCCCAGCGGTCAAACACCGGCTTCAGGGTGGGATCGGGGAAATAATGCCGCAGCATTTGCGGATGGTTCGCCACCAGGATGGTCTGATCGCCTTCTGCAAAAATCGTGATGTTCAGCGGCAGGAACGGAATCAGCTCGGAGTTCGCGGCAGTGACCTGCCGCACTTCTTCATGCTTGCCGAAATACACCACGCGGTACATGTCGCTTTTGTAATCGCGCCGCTCCAGGTTCTCGTTCACCTGCTGCAAGCGGGTGATCTTGTAGCCACGCGACGAAATGGCGCTTTGCAACAGCGTCATCGCTTCGGGGAACTGCTTGTCCATGCGCACCATGAGCAAGTCAGCCGCGGCGACCGGCGCCGCCAGAAAAAACAGCGCCGCTACGATGGCCGCCATCCATTGCATCAGCTTTTTCATAGCGTCGCCTCCTCCATGATCGCGGTGTAGTTCTGTTCCAGCTGATCGCACATCTGGTTCAGTTCGGCATTGTTGAACAGCCGGCTCAGCACCTTGGGGTTGACCGACATCACCTGCACCTTGCCGTTTCTCTCGACAATGCTGATGCGGCAAGGCAGAAACATGCCCACGCGGGGGTCTATGGCCAGCGCCTGATTGAGCAGACTGATATTGCAGAAATAGACGATGACCTGCTTCGGGTTTTCATTGGCCGGGTCGGTCAAGCCGTATTCCAGCGTCTGCACCCGGCCATAAAAATAGTTATTGGTGGTCACTGCCGTCTTGACGCGCTCAACCGTGGTTTTCAAATCGTAGGGAGAGTCGCGCACGATCACCGGATTGTCCGCCCGCGCGCCTGGCTCATTCTTCGACAACGGCTGTTTTTCGAAGCTGCGCACGTAGCTGACGACATCGTCGATGTCCTTTTCCTTGAGTCCTGCCTTGAGGAAGGATTGCATCGGCGTCCCTTCACGGCCTTGCATCAGCGTCGCCTTGATCATGGCGTCGGGCGCCGCGGCGAGAAAACCGGCGTTGTGCAGCGCAGGCGCCATGATGGGCAAGTCGCGCGGGCGCGAAAAGGTAACGCCGGTGCCTTTGGCGCCCTCGCCGTTGGCGCCATGGCAGGCGACGCAGTATTGTTCGAACAGCTGCTTGCCATGGGACGGATCGCCTGTGACGGGCTGGCTGGGATAGCTGGCAGCCGTCCCCTTGTTCCAGGAACGCACGTGATGGACGATGGCCTTGACCTCATCACTGCTCAAACTGGAAAACGCCGGCATGACCCGGCCCGGTCGCCCGATCTGGATCGTCTTGCGCAGATAGTCGTCGCTGATGCCTGCCTGGAACGAAGGCAGGGCAAGCGGAACTCCGATGCCGCCGTTGCCTTTTTCGCCGTGACAGGAAGCGCAATTGCGCGCGAACAGTTTTGCGCCGTCCGGGTCAGCCATGGCCGGCAGGCCAAACCCGGCAAGCAGGATTAAAACCAATAGTCGCGACAGCATGCTATTTCTCCCCGGTTCACATTCAAGACATTATAGTATTTTTATTTTGATAGCCTACCTTCCATTCCATAAAACGCGCTCATTCACTTTCCCGTCAAACTGGCAGCACAATTGCCCCACCTAAGCTAAAGCGCATCAAGATATGAATGAGCTGATCACCTGGCTACCTGTCGAACTGGCCTCCCTGCCGCGCTACGTGGTGGCGCTGGCGATCGGCCTGCTGATGGGGCTGGAGCGCGAGCGCAACCCGGCAGCCAAGGCGGGGCTACGGACCTTTGCACTGACGGCGCTGCTGGGGGTGCTGGCGGCGCATCTGGCAGCGGTGATCGCTGCGCCATGGCTGATCGCGGTGGGACTGCTGCTGGTCGGCGCCATGATGATTGCATCCTATATGCGTGACCCGCAGCCGGAAGGCGACCCGGGAACCACCACGGTTGCCGCGCTGATGCTGTGCTACGGCCTCGGCGTGCTGGTGTGGCACGACGAAATCCAGCTGGCGGTGATGCTGGGCATTGCGGCAACGATGCTGCTGTATTTCAAACCTGAATTGCGCGGCTGGAGCCAGCACATGACACGGCGCGACCTGCTGTCGGTGCTGCAATTTTCAGTCTTGTCGCTGATCATCCTGCCACTGGTGCCGAACAGGAATTACGGCCCCTACGGCGCACTCAATCCCTATCAAATCTGGTGGATGGTGGTGTTGATCGCGGGGGTGGGACTGGCGGGCTACGCCGCACTGCGTCTGGCCGGCCAGCAGCGCGGCGCGGTGATGCTGGGTCTGCTCGGCGGGCTGGTGTCGTCCACCGCCACCACGCTGTCGTTCAGCCGCCACGCGCGCGCCAGCAGCGCGATGATGCCCATTGCGGTGATCGTCATCGTGCTCGCCAACCTGATGGTGCTGGTGCGCCTGGGCGTGCTGGCCGCCGTGCTGGCGCCGGGGGTGCTACCGAAATTGCTGCCGGTATTGATCGGCGGACTGGCCGTCGGCGGCCTCGGTGCCGCCTATGGCGTATACCGGCTGCGGCCGCAGGGCGAGATGCCGACATTGGCCATGGTCAACCCCACCGAGTTGCGCACGGCGCTGGGCTTCGGCCTGGTGTATGCCTTGGTGCTGCTGGCTTCGGCCTGGCTGTCCGACTGGCTGGGCACGCGCGGGCTCTATGCAGTGGCGCTGGCGTCGGGGCTGACCGATGTCGACGCCATCACGCTGTCCAGCCTGCGCTTGCACAATCTGGACAGGCTGTCGGTGGCGGTGGTGGTCAATGTCATCACGCTCGCCACGCTGGCCAATCTGCTATTCAAGTCGGCGCTCACCCTGACCATCGGCGGCTGGCAAATGGCGCGCCACGCGGCGGCGGGCATGGGTGCGCTCGGGCTGGGTCTCATCGTCGCCTGGGCTATAATGCGTGGCTTTTCCGCCTTGTAAAACGCCCCGCCATGGAAGCCGAAAACCTCAATCAGATTGAAGCCAAACTCGCCGATTTGGGCGACCGTTCCACCCAACTCCGGGGGTTTCTTTGACTACGATCACAAACAGGATCGTCTCGAAGAAGTCATCCGCCTGTCCGAAGCACCGGACTTCTGGAACGACGCCGCCCGCGCGCAGGAGCTGGGCCGCGAACGCAAATCGCTGGAAGACGTGGTGCTGGTGCTTGATCGCGTGGCCGCCGGCCTGAAAGACGCCGCCGAACTGTTCGAGATGGCACGCGAAGAAAACGACGACGACACGCTGGCCGCCGTGCAGGCCGACATCGCCACGCTGGAAAAAGACGTGTCCACGCTGGAATTCCGCCGCATGTTCAACAACCCGGCCGACCCCAACAATTGCTTCATCGACATCCAGGCCGGCGCGGGCGGCACCGAAGCCTGCGACTGGGCCTCGATGCTGCTGCGGCAATACCTGAAATATGCCGAACGCAAAGGCTTCAAGGCCGAGCTGCTGGAAGAATCCGAAGGCGACGTCGCCGGCATCAAGTCCGCCTCGATCAAGATCGAAGGCGACTACGCCTACGGCACCCTGCGCACCGAAACCGGCGTCCACCGCCTGGTGCGCAAATCGCCGTTCGATTCGTCCGGCGGCCGCCACACCAGCTTCGCCAGCATCTTCGTCTACCCCGAAGTCGACGACTCGATCGAAGTCGACATCAACCCCGCCGACCTGCGCGTCGACACCTACCGTGCATCCGGCGCGGGCGGCCAGCACATCAACAAGACCGACTCCGCAGTGCGCATCACCCACCTGCCCACCAATATCGTGGTGCAATGCCAGAACGACCGCTCGCAGCACAAGAACCGCGCCGAAGCGATGTCGATGCTGAAGTCGAAATTGTATGAAGCCGAACTGCGCAAGCGCCAGGCCGAGCAGGACAAGCTCGAAGCCGGCAAGGCGGACGTCGGCTGGGGCCACCAGATCCGTTCCTATGTGCTGGACAACTCGCGCATCAAGGACCTGCGCACCAACGTCGAAGTCTCCGCCACGCAGAAAGTGCTGGACGGCGACCTCGACGTGTTCATCGAGGCGAGCCTGAAACAGGGCGTGTAAGCGGCATGTTTCCCGGGGATGATGCCGAGCGTAAACTTCGATGGTCATGTATGAAGGGAGTCGATGATGAAAACCGCTGAGTTGATTGACGAAGTGGCTTCGTTGCCCGTGGAAGAACGGACGCGCGTGGTTGATACGCTGCTGCGCAGTCTGAATGCACCTGAAAGCGCGATTGATGCTGCGTGGGCAGAAGTGGCACAGCGTCGGCTCGATGAATTGCGCGCTGGCCGTGTTGATGCTATCCCCGGCGAGGTGGTGTTCGAGCGTATTCGCCAGCGCTACGAAAAATGAGTTATGTCTTCCACCCGGATGCAGAGGTGGAATTAAATGAAGCAATTGAATGGTATGAAACACGAGAGCCGGGTCTGGGGCTGGACTTTGCCGCTCAGGTATATGCCGCCATTCAACGCGCGCTGGCATTTCCACTCGCCTGGCAAGTAATGGGGGGCGACATCCGGCGCACGCTGGTACATCGTTTTCCCTATGGTGTGCTGTACGTCCCCGAGCTGGATCAAATATCCATCATCGCCGTCATGCACTTGCACCGCCAACCGGATTATTGGTGGAACAGAGTGGCCTGAAGCGCAGCCTCCACACCATTCTGCATGTTCACAACAGAATACAAACCATGACCGCATTGACCGTTCGTCTGCCGAATTCCGTGCATCAAAAAATCAAGGAACTGGCCGAGCGCGATGACATCTCGGTGAACCAGTTCATCGCCAGCGCCGCCGCCGAAAAAATGGCGTCAGTACTGACGCTCGACTTCCTCAAGGCAGAAGCAGCCAAAGGCAAACGCAGCGATTTTGAGCATTATCTGAGCATGGTGTCGGATGCACCCGCGCAAGAGGGCGACGAGCGCGTTTGACCCTGACCACCCGTAGCGAAACAGGAACCATCGGCAAACGTAAAAACAAGAAAACCACATATTGCGGTGTTACACTTAAACATGTGCTATATTCCGGAGGCAAAAAATGGCAACCACCGTTAATTTCACCGGCGCAGTCGACCGTGACCTGCTCAAGCGCGCCAAAATCATTGCCGCCAAGACCGACACTTCGGTCAACGCGCTGTTCAACGCCGAGCTACGCCATCTGGTCGAAACCTTCGAGGCAGCCGAGGTCAGCGGCAACCAGAATTACCGGGTTCTGCTTGATTTTTCGCTTGGGCGGCTCACTGACACTGACGCCATGCGTGCGCTCGGCATCGACAGCGAGGAAGACCTCTTCCTGCTGATGGCGCAAGCCCACCTGCCGATGCCGCGTCTGCCCGATGCCGTCACGCGCGACATGGTCGATCAACTGAATTCACTTGCGAGTTGAAACAGACGCGATGACCGCGCCTGTTGTTCTGCTGCCCGACGCCGGGCCGCTCATTACGCTGGCCTACGCCGACGCGCTCGACGTGCTGTTCAAGCCGGGCTGGCCGATTGTGCTGGTCGACATGGTGCTGCACGAAGTGACACGCAACCAGACGCCGACCAGCGAGAAACTGGTGCAGTGGGTCGCCGCCAGCAAGATATCGGTACGCACAACCCGCACATTCCAGCATCACCAGCAAACGCTGGCGGCGAATCCTGCCGCTGCGCGCACAGCCAATCTCGGCGAACTGGCGATCCAGGAAACCATGAACGACTTCGCCCTGGATCAGCCGCAAAAAACCGGCGTATTCCTGTTCGAAGACCACAAAATCGCCCGCGCCAGTTTTCTGGTGCCGGACAACTGCCGCAAGATCAGCACGCGGGCGTTCCTGCTTTTTCTGGAGCAGCAAGGCTGGTTGGCGTCAGCGGCAGAAGTCGAACGGCAAGCGATCCAGGCCGGGCGCAATTTTTCCAGGCTGCGGTTTCCGCCTGAGTAGGTTTTCCAGATCACCACGGAATACACGGAACGCACGCATGAGCCAGCTCCTGATCAACGACTACCTCAAGCAACTCGATCTCATCAAGAAGATCAGCGGCAGCAGCCGCGAGACCATCGTGCGCGAGGCGTTCAAGGATTTGCTCAAGGCCTGGGGCAAACAGCACGGGCTGGTGTTTCTGGCCGAATACCCGCTCAAGACCGCCACCAAAACCAACATCGCCGTCGATGGCGCGCTGCTGCACGAATTGCGCATGCCGCTGGGCTATTGGGAAGCCAAGGACGCCGACGACGATCTCGATGCCGAGGTCAGCAAGAAATTCAAAAAGGGCTACCCGCAGGACAACATCATCTTCAGCGACGACACGCTGGCAGTGCTGTGGCAGAACCGGCAGGAGGTGCTGCGCTGCGACATGACCGACACGCAGGCGCTGTCCAGGCTGCTCAAGCTCTTTTTCAGCTTCGAGCGGCCGGAGATCGCGAGCTTTCGCGCCGCCGTGGAACAGTTCAAGACCGACCTGCCCGCCGTGCTCGCAGCCCTGCGCGACATGATCGCGCGCGAGCACGACCAGAACCCGGGCTTTCGCGCGGCCGAGACCAAGTTCCTCACCCACGCGCAGGAAGCCATCAACCCCGCGCTGACCGACGCCGACGTGCGCGAAATGCTGATCCAGCACATCCTGACCGAAGAAATTTTCGCCAAGGTGTTCGACGACAGCGACTTCCACCAGCACAACAACGTCGCCCGCGAGCTGTACGCGCTGGAAGCCGAGTTCTTCACCGGCGCGCTCAAGAAGCAGACCCTCAAGGGTCTGGAAACCTACTACGCCGCCATCCGCGCCGCCGCCGCGCAAATCAGCAGCCACAGCGAAAAGCAGACCTTCCTCAAGGTCATCTACGAAAACTTCTACAAGGTCTACAACGCCAAGGCCGCCGACCGGCTGGGCGTGGTGTATACGCCGAATGAAATCGTGCGCTTCATGATCGATGGGGCAGACTGGCTCACCGAAAAACACTTCGGCAAAAACCTGATCGACCGTGACGTCGACATCCTCGACCCCGCCACCGGAACCGGCACCTTCATCTGCGAACTGCTGGAACACTTTCGCGGCCAGCCCGCCAAGCTCAAGCACAAATACCTGCACGAACTGCACGCCAACGAAGTCGCCATCCTGCCCTACTACGTCGCCAACCTGAACATCGAAGCCACCTACGCCGCCATCAGCGGCAGCTACGAAGAATTCCCCAGCCTGTGCTTCGTCGACACGCTCGACAACGTGGGCCTGCATACCTCGGCCAGGGGCGTGAATGCGGATCTGTTCGGCAGCGTGAGCGAGGAAAACGTCGCCCGCATCAAGCGCCAGAACGGCAAACGCATCAGCGTGATTATTGGCAACCCGCCGTACAACGCTTGGCAAGCCAACTACAACGACAAAAATCAAAATAGAGGCTATGCGGATATTGATCGCCGTATCAAGCAAACTTACATCGCCGAAGGTACTGCCCAAAATCAAATTGGGGTGTATGACATGTATGCGCGCTTCTTCCGCTGGGCCAGCGACCGGCTCAACGAAAACGGCGTGCTTGCCTTCGTCACCAACCGCAGCTTTATCGAGAGCCGCACCTTCGACGGCTTTCGCAAGACGGTGGCGCAGGAATTTTCAGACATCTACGTGGTCGATCTGGGCGGCGACGTGCGCGCCAACCCCAAACTCAGCGGCACCAAGCACAACGTATTCGGTATCCAGACTGGCGTGGCCATCAGCTTCATGGTCAAGCGCACGAGTAGCAGCAAAGACAAGACGCCCGCCCGTGTGTATTACCTGCGCCGTCCCGAGATGGAAAGCGCCGAGGAAAAACTCAGCTTCCTCGCCAACAATACGGCGCGTAATTTGAGCTTTGACGAAGTGCAACCCGACAGGGCGCACAATTGGGTCAGCCTTGGCAAAGACGATTTCAACGACTTCTTGCCGCTCATCGGAAAAGAAGCAAAAGCAGCTCAAAGTAAGAGGCAGGAACGCGCTATCTTCAAGCTGTTCTCGGCAGGGATTAAAACGCAGCGTGACGAGTGGGTGTATGACTTTGACCCCGCAGCGTTGACAAAGAAGATGACGTTTTTCAGTAAGCGTTACGAAAGTGCGCGGCAGGGCATATCCGCTGCGTCGCTCACCGAAATCAAGTGGGATCGTGAGTTGAACAAGTATCGTGAGCGCGGAATTCAGAAGCAATTTGATCCGAACGCTGTAACTAAAAGCCTCTATCGACCTTTTTGCAAATCAGCGTTTTACTTTGATCGACATTTCAATGGAATGGTTTATCAATGGGCGAGCATTTTTCCTACGCCCGCAGCTGAAAACTTGGTTTGTTTCTACACGCAGCCTGGGTCTCAAAAACCCTTTATGGTCGGTGCGGCTGATGGCATTTGTGATTTGCACGTTGTCGGCGCGGCAGCCGCTGCGGAGTGTTTGCCTTTGTTTCGCTATGACCAATCGGGCAATCGAGTGGACAACATCACCGACTGGGCGCTCAAACAATTCACCGCCCACTACAAAGAAGCGGCTTCGACAGGCTCAGCCCGAACGGGTGCAGGCAAGGTGAAGAAGATCACCAAGGAAGCCATCTTCCACTACTGCTACGCCGTGCTGCACGACCCGCTGTACCGCGAGAAGTACGCGCAAAACCTGAAACGCGAATTCCCGCGCATCCCCTTCTACGCGGATTTCTATCAATGGGCGGCGTGGGGCGAGGCGCTGATGGCCTTGCACATCGGCTATGAAACCCTCGCCCCGTTTGCGCTCACGCGCACCGACACGCCCGACGAAAAAGCCCGCGCCGCCGGCCTGCCGCCCAAAGCCCTGCTGCGTGCCGATGCGGATTCGGGCAGCATCGCGCTCGACAGCGAAACCACGCTGCGCGGCATCCCGGCCGACGCCTGGCTGTACAAACTCGGCAACCGCAGCGCGCTCGACTGGGTGCTCGACCAGTACAAGGAAAAGAAACCCAAGGACCCCACCATCCGCGAGAAATTCGACACCTACCGCTTTGCCGACTACAAGGAAAAGGTCGTCGACCTGCTGATGCGCGTGACCACGGTGAGCGTGGAGACGGTGCGGATGACGCAGGCGATGCGGACGATGGCGCGGTAAGCGTGAATGCCTTTCCGCTATTGCCATACACGAACTCTCTCCCGGCACCGCATCGCATAAACAACTTCGGAGCAGCCTATCCATGGACTTCCGCCTCCCCCTCACCGTCGGCCTGCTGGTCGCTTCCAATGTGTTCATGACCTTTGCCTGGTATGCGCATCTGAAAAACCTGGCCGACAAGCCGTGGTGGATTGCAGCCTTCATCAGCTGGGGCATCGCGCTGTTCGAGTACCAGTTGCAGGTTCCGGCCAACCGCATTGGCTACGCCACGCTGACCCTGCCGCAACTGAAAATCCTGCAGGAAGTCATCACCCTGGTGGTGTTTGTGCCGTTCCTGATTTTTTACATGGAGCAGCCGCTGAAGCTGGATTTCTTGTGGGCGGGGCTATGCCTGCTCGGCGCGGTGTACTTTATTTTCCGCAGCTGAAAATGCCCCGGTATTGTGGGCGTTGAGCAAGGCGGCCGATCGGAAACCTCAGCCCTCCGCCACCACCGCCAGCACCCCCTCCCCGTACGCTTCCAGCTTTTTCACCCCCAGCCCCGAAATGTCGCCGAGTTCGGCGAGCGTGGCCGGGCGGCGCGCGGCGATTTCGCGCAGCGTCGCGTCGTGCAGGATGACGTAGGCGGGCACGCCTTTTTCGTTGGCGGTTTCGCGGCGCCAGGCGCGCAGGGAAAGGAACAGCGGGTCTTCGTCGCTGTGGACGCCTGCGCCGGAGCTGGCGGCGAAACGGGTTTTCTTGCGTGCAGGCCGCACTTCGATCGCGCGCAGCATGACGGTTTCTTCGCCCTTCAGCACCGGCTTGGCGGCGGCGGTGAGTTTCAGCGCGCCGTAGGCGGTGTGGTCGACTTCCAGCAGCCCGCGCACCACCAGTTGCCGCAGCACGGCGCGCCAGACCTTGTCGGTCTGGCTCGCGCCGATGCCGAATACGCTCAATTGGGTGTGGCCGAATTTGTCGACCTTGTCCGTGGTCTTGCCGAGCAGCACGTCGATGACGTGGCCGGCGCCGAAGCGCTGGCCGGTGCGGTAGACCGCCGACAGCAGTTTTTGCGCGGCTTCGGTGCCGTCCCACAGCGTAGGCGGATTCAGGCAGACGTCGCAGTTGCCGCAGGGCTGGCTGGTTTCGCCGAAGTAGCCCAACAGCGCGACGCGGCGGCAGCTGGCGGCTTCGGCGAGGCCGACCAGGGCATCGAGTTTGGCGTGGCCGATGCGCTTGTGCGCGTCTTCGGCTTCGCCCTCGTCGATGAAGCGGCGCTGGGTGACGACGTCCTGCAATCCCCACGCCATCCAGGCCTCGGCGGGCGCGCCGTCGCGGCCGGCGCGGCCGGTTTCCTGGTAGTAGCCTTCCACCGAGCGCGGCAGGTCGAGGTGCGCGACAAAGCGCACGTCGGGCTTGTCGATGCCCATGCCGAACGCGAGGGTGGCGACCATGACGACGCCGTCCTCGCGCAGGAATTTTTCCTGATGGCGACGGCGGGTGTCGTTGTCCATGCCGCCGTGGTACGGCAATGCGGTGAGGCCGGATTGAGTCAGCCCAGCGGCGGTTTCCTCGACCTTCTTGCGCGTGCTGCAATAGACGATGCCCGCCTCGCCTGTGTGCTCGCCGAGGAAATCCAGCAACTGGCGGCGCGGGTCGGATTTTTCGGAAATACGATAACGGATGTTGGGGCGGTCGAAGCTGGCGACGAAGACGCGCGCGGCGCCGAGGTCAAGGCGGACGAGGATTTCGGCACGGGTGGCGGCGTCGGCGGTCGCGGTCAAGGCAATCCGGGGCACGGCGGGGAAGCGTTCATGCAGGGCCGACAGGCCGAGGTATTCCGGGCGGAAATCGTGCCCCCATTGCGACACGCAATGCGCCTCGTCGATGGCGAACAGGGCGACGCGTGCCTGTTCGAGCAGGGACTGAAAACGTGGGGTGAGCAGGCGTTCCGGGGCGACGTACAGCAGCTTCAGTTGGCCGGATACGAATTCGCGTTCGACCTGCATCGCCGCCGCGTTATCCAGACTCGAATTCAAAAACGCGGCGGCAATGCCCAGCTCCTGCAGAGCCGCGACCTGATCCTGCATCAGCGCGATCAAGGGCGAGACCACCACCGCGCAGCCCTCGCGCAACAGCGCCGGAATCTGGAAACACAGCGACTTGCCGCCGCCGGTCGGCATCAGCACCAGCGCGTCGTCGCCCGCCACCAGCGTATCGACGATGGCCGCCTGCTCGCCGCGAAACGCGGGGTAGCCGAAGATGCGGTGGAGCAGGCTTAAAGGGGTGTCGGACATGGAATCTGGTTTTAAAACAGGCGGGCTGGCGAACGATGTGTCACATTGGCTATAATTGTGTCACGTTTTGCTCCTGGAGCGCTTAAATGAAAACCCTGACCATCCGCGAAGCCCGCGAGGGTCTGTCGCACCCTGACCAGATGTTCGCCGACAGCGACGAGGTGCTGGTGGTGAAACATGGAGAGCCGGTGGCGCGCATTCTGCCGGTCAAACCTTCGGCGCCTGCACGCAAGCTCCCTTCGCTGAAATGGCTACGCGACCAGATCCCGTTCCAGGAAGTCCCGAGCGAAGTGCTGATCCGCGAAGATCGCGATGCCAGGGATTGAGCGCCCGTGACTGAGGTTTATCTCGACACCAGCGCGCTGATCAAGCTGTATGTGCCGGAAGCATTTTCCACCGAGGTGGAGCGCTTTGTCGCAGAGGCCGACGCGCTCGTCATCAGCCGCCTGAGTGTGCTGGAGTGGCATTGCGCCATGTCGCGCCGCCTGCGCGCAGGGCTGATTACCGAGGGCTACCTGAACACGGCGCGTACCGAATTCACCCGCCACCTGGCCGAAGACTACTTCCGCATCGCACCCTTTGACGACAGCATCATGATCGATGCATTGCAGGTTCTTGACAGCGTCAAGCCCGTGCCCTTGCGCACGCTCGACGCCCTCCACCTGACTGCAGCACGCCACGCAGGCGTAACCCGCCTGGCCACCGCCGACCGCGTCATGAGCGACGCGGCGAACCGGCTGGACCTCGCTGTAAACACTTTTTTTGTATGACTCTGCCCATCATGAACAACGAAACCACCGCTCCCGCCCTCGACGAAAACCAGATCATCGCCGAACGCCGCGCCAAGCTGGCCGCGATCCGCGAACAGGGCGTCGCCTTCCCCAACGACTTCGAGCGCCGCGACTATGCCGGCAAGCTGGCCGCGGCCCACGGCGATAAAAGCAAGGAGGCACTGGAAGCCGAAGCCGTCGAGGTGCAACTGGCCGGCCGCATGATGCTGAAGCGGGTGATGGGCAAGGCGAGCTTCGCCACCCTGCAGGACATGAGCGGGCGCATCCAGGTGTACGTGTCGAACGACCTCACCGGCACCGAATCGCACGACGCCTTCAAGCACTGGGACCTGGGCGACTTCATCGGCGTCACCGGCACCCTGTTCAAGACCAACAAGGGCGAGCTGACCATCCAGGCGAAATCGATCCGGCTGCTGTCGAAGGCGCTGCGCCCGCTGCCGGAAAAATTCCACGGGCTGTCCGACCAGGAACAGAAATACCGCCAGCGCTACCTCGACCTCATCACCAACGACGATGCGCGCGCCACGTTCATGCGCCGCTCGAAAATCATCCAGGCGATCCGCGAGTTCATGAGCGGCCATGGCTTCCTCGAAGTCGAGACGCCGATGATGCACCCGATCCCCGGCGGCGCCGCGGCCAAGCCGTTTGCCACGCACCACAATGCGCTCGACATGGAACTGTTCCTGCGCATCGCGCCCGAGCTGTACCTCAAGCGGCTGGTGGTCGGCGGCTTCGAGAAGGTGTTCGAGATCAACCGCAACTTCCGCAACGAGGGGCTGTCCACACGGCACAACCCCGAGTTCACCATGATGGAGTTCTACGAGGCCTATCGCGAATACCGCTACCTGATGGACTTCACCGAGGCGCTGATCCGCCACACTGCGGTCGCCGCCACCGGCTCGACCACGGTCACCTATCAAGGGAATGAAATCGAACTTGGCAAGCCGTTCGACCGCCTCACCATCGTCGAGGCGATCCGCAAATACAATCCCCACTACACGGTCGAGCAGCTGAACGACCGCGACTGGCTGATCGGCCAGTTCACCGCGATGAAGGCCAAGTACCGCCCGCAGGACGGCATCGGCGGCCTGCAGCTCTCCTTCTTCGAGGAGACCACCGAAGCGCTGTTGATGCAGCCCACCTTCATCATCGACTACCCGGCCGAGGTCTCGCCGCTGGCGCGCCGCTCCGACACCCAGCCCGACATCACCGAGCGCTTCGAACTGTTCATCACCGGGCGCGAAATGGCCAATGGCTTCTCCGAGTTGAACGACGCCGAAGACCAGGCCGAACGTTTCATGGATCAAGTGCGGCAGAAGGAGGCCGGCGACGAGGAAGCAATGCACTACGACGCCGACTTTATCCGCGCGCTGGAACACGGCCTGCCGCCCACCGGTGGCTGCGGCATCGGCATCGACCGCCTGGTGATGCTGCTGACCGATTCACCGAGCATCCGCGACGTCATCCTGTTCCCGCAGATGCGGCGCGAGGCGCCTTGATTCGAGCCGGGCAGGCTGCGGCCTGCCGCCTGGCGTGATCGTTGCTTCGCTAACATTCGTCCTGATCTCCACTCCTTGAGGTTTCCACAGCCATGACCGACGCTTTCCACACCCTCGACAGTTTCTCCACCGCCAGCGGCAGCAAGCAGTTCGCCTCGCTGAAAAAACTCGAAGCCGCGCTCGGCGCATCGGTGGCGCGGCTGCCGGTGTCGATCCGCATCGTGCTGGAGTCGGTCTTGCGCAATTGCGACGGCGTGAAGGTGACACCGGAGCATGTCAAACAACTGGCTGGCTGGAAACCGAACGCCGAGCGCACCGAGGAAATCCCCTTCACCGTCGCCCGCGTCATCCTGCAGGACTTCACCGGCGTGCCGCTCCTGGCCGATCTCGCCGCAATGCGCTCGGCTGCCCAAAGAATGGGCAAGGACCCGAAGAAAATCGAGCCGCTGGTGCCGGTCGACATGGTGGTCGATCACTCGATCCAGGTCGACGCTTACGGCAGCCACGACGCGCTCGACCTCAACATGAAGATCGAATTCGAGCGCAACCGTGAGCGCTATCAGTTCCTGAAATGGGGCATGCAGGCCTTCGATACGTTCAAAGTGGTGCCGCCCGGCGTCGGCATCGTGCACCAGGTGAACATGGAATATCTGGCGCGCGGCGTGATGGAAAAAGACGGCATGGCCTACCCCGACACGCTGGTCGGCACCGATTCCCATACCACCATGATCAACGGCCTCGGCATCGTCGCCTGGGGCGTCGGCGGCATCGAGGCCGAAGCCGCGATGCTCGGCCAGCCGGTGTATTTCCTCACCCCGGACGTCGTCGGCGTGAATCTGACCGGCGCGGCCAAACCCGGCGTCACCGCCACCGATATCGTATTGACCCTCACCGAAATGCTGCGCAAGGCGAAAGTCGTCGGCAAGTTCGTCGAGTTCTTCGGCGCCGGCGTCGCCGCCATGTCGGTCACCGACCGCGCGACGATTGCCAACATGGCGCCGGAATACGGCGCGACCATGGGCTTCTTCCCGGTGGACGAGGCCACCTGCCAGTACTTTGCCGCGACCGGTCGCAGCGAAGCGCAGGTGAATGCCATCCGCGCGTATTACCAGGCGCAGGGCCTGTTCGGCATTCCCGGGGCGGGCGACATCGATTACTCGCAGACGCTGGCGCTCGATCTATCCACCGTCGAGCCCTCGGTCGCCGGCCCCAAGCGCCCGCAGGATCGCATCGCGCTGGCCAGCCTGAAATCCGCGTTCACCGGCCTGATGGACAAACCCGTCGCCGACGGCGGTTTCGGCAAAGGCGCAGCGAGCCTGCACAGCGGCGACACGCCGATCCGGCACGGCGACATCGCCATTGCCGCGATCACCTCCTGCACCAACACCTCCAACCCCGGCGTGATGCTGGCGGCCGGCCTGCTGGCAAAGAAAGCCGCCGCGCTGGGGCTGAAGCCGCCCGCGCACGTCAAGACCAGCCTCGGCCCCGGCTCGCGCGCCGTCACCGAATATCTCAACCAGGCCGGGCTGATGGACGCACTGGAACAGGTCGGCTTCAGCGTGGTCGGCTACGGCTGCACCACCTGCATCGGCAACTCCGGCCCGCTCAAGCCCGAAATCGACAAGGCCATCGCCGACCACGATCTGGTCGTCGCCTCGGTGCTGTCGGGCAACCGCAACTTCGAAGCGCGTGTGCATCAGGCGGTCAAGGCCAACTTCCTCATGTCGCCGCCGCTGGTGGTGGCGTTCGCGCTGGCCGGCCGCGTCGATATCGACTTTGAAACCGAGCCGCTCGGCACCCGCCAGGACGGCAAACCGGTGTACCTGCAAGACCTGTGGCCGAGCGCAGATGAAATCGCCGCCGTGATGCACACCGCGACCGATGCGGCCGCCTACCGCAAGATCTACGCCGACGTCGGCGCCGACAACCCGCTGTGGGACGCGGTGTCCGCACCTGCGGGCACGGTGTACCAGTGGGATACGCAATCGACCTACATTCAGGAGCCACCGTTCTTCCTTCCCTCCCCCGCAAACGGGGGAGGGGCTGGGGGAGAAGGTGCCTCGTCGATCAAAGCCGCCCGCGCGCTCGCCATCTTCGGCGACTCCGTCACCACCGACCACATCAGCCCCGCCGGCGGCATCAAGCCCACCTCGCCCGCCGGGCTGTATCTCACCGAACACGGCGTGCAGAAAGCCGATTTCAACAGCTACGGCGCACGCCGCGGCAACCACGAAATCATGATGCGCGGCACCTTCGCCAATGTCCGCATCAAGAACCTGATGATCCCCGGCTCCGAGGGCGGCATCACCCTGAAAGGCGGCGAACAGAAACCGATCTACGACGCCGCCATGCAATACCAGGCCGAAGCCACGCCGCTGATGATCTTCGCCGGCGAAGAATACGGCACCGGCTCCAGCCGCGACTGGGCGGCCAAAGGCACCACCCTGCTCGGCGTGAAGGCGGTTGTCGCCAAAAGCTTCGAGCGCATCCACCGCGCCAACCTCGCCGGCATGGGCGTGCTGCCGTGTCAGTTCAAGGACGGCGTCGATGCCGCTACGTTGAAACTCGACGGCTCCGAGACCTTCGACCTCGAAGGCATCGAGACCGGCATCACCCCGCAGCAGGATGTCACGCTGGTGATTCATCGCGTGGGTGGCGGCAGCGAACGTGTTGCGGTCAAGCTGCGCATCGATACGCCGATCGAGGTGGAGTATTACAACAAGGGCGGGATATTGCCGTTTGTGCTGGAGCAGTTGGTGGGGTGATGTATCCATGCGCCGAAGGGCTTTGGGCCGGACGACGATCTGGCTGGCTGGGTTAAGCACTGCCTGGATTTCGTGGCTACACTGCCACCCAAGTAGAATCCCCCCATGTTTTATTTAGACCTTTTTTCCGCCCTCTCCCGCCGCCGCGTCGATTACGTCCTGATCGGCGGCCTGGCGATTTCGCTGCATGGCATTGAGCGGGCGACGATGGACATAGACGTGACCGTGGCCATGACGCCGGAGAACTTGTCCGCGCTGGTGGCGATGGCGCGAGAGTTGGGCATGACACCCGTTTTGCCAATCGATCTGGACACCTTGACCGACCTTGAGCAGCTCGCGCAATGGCATCAGCAACGACATCTGGAAGCCTTCGCCTTGCGCGCGCCGGGATCGACGGGAATCACCCTGGATGTGCTGCTGTACCCGCCAGTAGATTTCACCGGGCTGCGCGAACGTGCCGTGACATTCAAAGCGGGCGATGTGCCGGTGGTGGTCGCCTCCATTGACGACATGATTGCGCTGAAGCAGGCCGTTGGCCGCCCGATTGATCTTGCGGACATCGAGCATCTCAAGCGCTTGAAGGAATCCTGACCATGCCCTTTGATCGTGGTGACCGCACCTACTATGTCAGCGATGATCGCCTGCGCGCTTTTCGCGCGCTATCGGCTGAGGAAAAGTTGCGCTGGGTGGAGGAACTGGCAACATTCCTTCGATTGGCCCGGCCTGTCGAAGACCCCGAAACCAACCCAGCCAAAAAACAAAACGGGTCTGCGTAGGGCAATGCCAGTTTGCGATACAGCATGCGTTCAGTGATACCCAGTTGACCGGACAGCGACTTGCGATCACCACCGTGATGGACCAGCGCCCGTTGCAGATAGCGCAGTCCCGCCATTTCCAGCGGCGCGATGGCATTCACGCCTTGCATGTTGGCGACCGCCCCACCCGGCAGTTCCGGCGGTAGACGCTCAGGCAGCAGGGAAACGACAAGTCCGTTTATTAAAAAACCTTCAGGGAAATTTGCCATGTTCAATGCCTGCTATTTCGCACTGCCGCTGATGCTCTGCCTGCCCAGCGCTGAAGCCGCCACGCTCACCGTCACCCTCGACGGCGTCAAGCCCGGCGGCGGCCCGCTCACGGTGTTGCTGTTCGACCACGCCGAGGGCTTTCCCAAGGAATCACTCGCGAGCCAGCGTCACGTATTGCCCGCCGGTCAACAATCGCTCGCGCTCGACGGACTCAAACCGGGGCGCTACGCTGTGATGGCTTACCACGATGAAGACGGCAACGGCGAGTTGAACCGCCTGTTCGGCATGATCCCGCAGGAAGGCTGGGGACTGTCGAACAACCCCAAAGTCAGTGGCAAACCCGCCTTCGAGGATGCGGCCGTCACGCTGCCCGAATCCGGCGCAGCCGTGACCCTTCACCTGACCTATTAAGTCGAGTCCGCTCGATCAAGCTACCGGATACAGGTGAGTGAATTGCGTGACGAGATCATCGTCACGTGTCCGCGATAAGCGAGCGCGGGGGCGACTGTTGGCTGCTACGCTTGTTCCGCGTGCAGCCGCCCAGCCTCAGAAGTCCAGCTGCCGGTTGAAATACGCTTCCACCTTGTCGGGCGGCAGCGGTTTGGAGACCACATAGCCCTGAATTTCGTCGCACAGCTGGCCTTTCAGGAACGCCACCTGCTCCAGCGTTTCCACGCCTTCCGCGACAACGCGCAGATTGAGCGCATGCGCCAGACGAATAATCGCGTTGACAATTTCGGCGTCGTCGCTGTCGGTCAGGATGTCGTCGATAAAGCTCTTGTCGATTTTCAGCGTGTCAATCGGCATCCGCTTCAACTGCCCCAGGTTGGAATGTCCGGTGCCAAAATCATCGATGTAAACGTGCAGCCCGCGCTGGCGCAGGGCGTTGAGCATGTCGAAGGTGCGTCCCGGGTTTTCCATCGCCGCGCTCTCGGTGACCTCCAACTGCAACTGCGCGGCATCCATGCCGGTATTCTTGAGGATGGCATCGATGTCGTCGATCAGGCGCGCATCGTTAAACTGGCGTGGCGACAGGTTGATCGCCACCGGCGGCGGGTTAAGTCCGGCGTCACGCCAGGCGATCCACTGCTCGCACGCCGCCTGCGCCACCCACCGCCCCAGCGGCAGGATCAGGCCGGTTTCCTCGGCCACCGGAATGAACTGGTCGGGGCCGATCATGCCGCCGGAGCGGGACAGCCAGCGCACCAGCGCCTCCAGCCCCACCACCCGGCCGCTGACAAGATCCACCTTGGGCTGATACACCAGCACCAATTCCTTGCGTTCGAGTGCATGGCGCAGGCCGCTTTCGAGGGACAGCTGTTGCTGCGCCACGGTGTTCAATTCGTCGCTGAAATACTCAAACCCGCTACGGCGTTGCTTAGCCTGATACATCGCCAGGTCGGCCTGGCGCAGCAGCGTGTTGGCATCGAGGCCGTCGTCTGGATACACGCTGATGCCAATGCTGGCACTGATGGCATAACGCCGCTGCTGGAGCTTGAACGATTCGGCCAGCGCCTTGAGCAACTTGTCCGCCACCCGGCTGGCGGCGTGCGAGGCAGGCGGATGGGTCAGGATCACGGCGAACTCGTCGCCGCCCAGCCGGGCGACGAAATCGTCGGCACGCAATTGTTCGTCCAGCCGGTTGGCCACGACGCGCAATACCTGGTCGCCCACTTCGTGCCCCTGTGAATCGTTGATGTGCTTGAAGCGGTCGAGGTCGATGAACAGGAGTGAAACCTGCGACTTTTCACGCTGCGCGCGCGCCAGCGCATGGCCGAGAAAGTCCTGGAAATACGAGCGGTTGGGCAGTCCGGTCAGCGGGTCGTGGTTGGCCAGCATGTCGAGCCGCATTTCGGAATAGCGCCGCTCGGTCAGCGCCGCCGACACGAACAGCCCGCCCAGCGCCATCATGATCATGCTGATTTGCAGCGCGAAGATATCGCGTGGCGTGGTGGTGCCGGTGAGTCCGCCATAGGTCACCACGGCGATGCCCAGCACGATGAGCGCCGACAGGAAAATAGCGACGCTCGCCCCGGTCACCGAAAAGCGCAGTGCTGCCCACAGCACGCCTGGCAGCAAAACGAACAGCACCACTTCAGCGGGTCGCAGGGGCTCGGCGTATTGCATCATCACCCGCGTCAGCAGCATCATGCTGAGCAGCAGCACCAGGCCCTCCAGCCGTGCGCCCCGGGTGGTCGGCAATAGATCCCAGCGCGACGCGGTCAGCAGCAAGGGGGCAATCAGATACACCCCGAGCAACTCGCCCAGCCACCCTACCCACAGCCCTCGCAACACCATGCTGGCAGGCAGGTCACCGAAGAAGTACAGACTGAGCACCCCGGTCAATGTGCTCACCGCGCAACCCAAAGGCGCGGCCACCAGCGCAAACTTGGCAACGCTGGACACATAATCGAGGGTGAGACTGAAAGGTTGCAGGCGGCGCGGCAGATAGCCCATGATCGCCGCCCCCGCAGCCGCGCCGAGAGCAAAGCGGAATGCCACTTCCGGCGGCAGGAACTGGCTGTTGACCGCTAACGACCCCAGCAAGACCCCCACCACCCCTGCCGCCCCGAAACGCAGGCTGGCCACGGCGCCGATACCGGCCGCCAGCCAGACGACGGCAACCACGCCGGCCATATAGGCCGCCAGTTTGAGGCTGACCCAGCCAGCCAGCGCGTAGACCAGCGCCGTCAGCCCGGCAATCAGCGCAAAACGCCTGATATCAGCGGGAGCGGGCAGGGCAAGACGCGGCAAGACTTGAACCGGATTTATGCTGTGGGATCGAGTTCGGCGCGCACCGACTCCAGCGCGTCCTTGAGGGTTTCTTCGGTCAGGCCGTTGAGCTGTTCGGCCAGCATTTCCGCCGCGTCTATGGTATCGGCCTCGTCAGGCAGGCTGTCGGTATCGAGATTGGCGACGAACACCGCGGCCGCGCCCGTCACCTGCAACAACTGGCGGCGCTCGTTCATCAGCATTTCGATTTCATTGCGCAACAGACGGACGTCATCTTCTTTCATCGCATGCAGGGTCATGTGTGTCTCCGTTTTTCCAAACAATTCAGCCAAACAGGGTGAGCACCCCGGTGTAGCCATATAAGCGGTTATGGGAAATCTCGCCGTTGGCAAAAAATCCCACCAGCGGAAAGTCCCCGAGCGTATCGCGTATCAGCCCCAGTTCCCGATTCTGCGTACCGAACATGTGCTGGCCGCGCCCCAGGCAGGAATAATACACGCCGCCCCGGATCGGCGCGTTTAATTGCGCCCCGATGGCGGCGAGCATCCGCAGCAGATCGTCTTCGGCGGTTTGCTGATCGCGGCGACAGAACAATAACGCGTCCCCCGGCTCGACAGTTTCGCCGATCGCCACCAGATTGTTTTGCGGATCGACCCCCAGGATATTGCGCACCAGATAGTCGCCGGTATCCGAACCGCGCACCGGCAGGCCGACGAAAATATAGCCTGCCGCGCGTTTCAGGTCGCGCGCCAGCACCTCGCCGATTTCGTCCTTCATCACGTCCAGCGCCGGGCGATGATCCAGGCTGCCGACGATGTTCTTGTTGGCGGCGGTGATGCAATGCTGCGGTCCCAGCGGCGAGATGCCTTGCGTCAGCCGCGTCGCCAACTTCACCCGTTCGCTGAACAGCACACCGGACAAGCCGCCGCTGACCACGCCATCGCAGAATTGCGCCGTCTCGCCGCGCGAACTCGATAAGCCGCCGACGACGAAACCGCTGCTCACGTGCGCGGCAAGTCCTTCGATCAATTCCTGCATGCGGTTATTGGCCGGGTCGCCATGCACCAGGGCAAAGTAGGCATCCGATGGTTGTGCATCGATGTCATTGGGGACACGCAAGGGCGGCAGCATGCTGAAATCGTCCGGCGCAAATTCGCCCAGCATCACCGCCATCGCCGGTTCTTCCATATATTCCGCAGCGGTCGCGCAAATCCCCACGCCGACGCTGCCCGTCCAGTGCGACACGCCGGTTGCACTTTTGAAGAAAGCCAGAATCGCGTCGAGTTCGTCCGCAAAGGCGTCGGTCACGTACAGAAACCCCAGCGTTGCCGCCGAAGGAATTGCGCCCAGCTGCGTCATGCAGTCCTGCGCCGCTTGCGTCCAGTCGGCGTGCGCGGCATGTGCAAATTTGAAGGGTGGGGTCATTGCGATGAAGTATGAACCAATGCCCGCGATATTATTCGAAACTTGTTTTCAGGGTTTACTTCATGGCGGAAATTTCTGCGCTCTACCCGCAAGGGGCAGGCCGTGGTTGTCAAGACGACCAGTCGGCAACAACCACGCTCTACCCCCCCATCTCCCCTTATGCCAGCGGCATGCTGGACACGGCGGGCGTCCACCGCATCTACTGGGAAACCTCCGGCAACCCGGACGGCATTCCGGTGCTGTTCGTCCACGGCGGCCCCGGTTCCGGCACCTCGCCCAAACAGCGGCAGTTCTTCGATCCGGCGCGTTACCGCATCGTGTTGTTCGATCAGCGCGGCTGCGGTCGCTCGACCCCGCACGGCGAACTCGCCGACAACACCACGCCGCACCTGATCGCCGACATGGAAGCGTTGCGGCGCGAACTGGGCATCGATAGCTGGCTGGTGTTCGGCGGCTCGTGGGGCTCGACGCTGGCGCTGGCCTACGCCGAGGCGTATCCCGAGCGTTGTCTGGGATTGGTGCTGCGCGGCATTTTCCTCTGCCGCCCCAGCGAGATCGACTGGTTTCTGTACGGCATCCGCGCATTCTTTCCCGAGGCGCAGCGGCAACTAGCGGAATTCATCCCGGCCAGCGAGCGCGACGATCTGCTCACTGCCTATCACCGCCGCCTGGTCGATCCCGACCCGGCGGTGCATCAGCCCGCCGCGCATCGGTGGGCGACCTTCGAGGCGTCGTGTTCGACCCTGTTGCCCAGCCCCGAGCTGATTTCCGCCTTCGGCAGCGACAAGACCGCGTTGTCGCTGTCGCGCATCGAGGCGCACTACTTCGTCCACAACATTTTTCTGCCCGGCAACAGCCTGCTCGCCAACGTCGGCCGCATCCGCGCCATTCCGGCGATCATCGTGCAGGGGCGCTACGACGCGGTCTGCCCGATCGTCTCGGCCGACGAACTGGCGCGCGCCTGGCCGGAAGCGCGCTACGTGATCGTGGCGGACGCGGGGCATTCGGCGTTCGAGCCGGGGATCGCACGCGAACTGGTGGCTGCGTGCGACCGCTTCGCCGCCACCGGGACATTCGACGCATGAGCCTCTCCCCGTACGTCTTCGATGCCAGCGCCGACAATTTCAATCGGCTGGTGCTGGAAAACTCGCACAAGGGGCCGGTGCTGGTGCACTTCTGGACCCCCAAGGCCGGCCCCTGCTTCATCCTGATGCCGCGTCTGGTCAAGCTCGCAGCAGAATACGGCGGCAAGTTCCTGCTGGTGATGCTGAACGCCAACGAGCTGCCCGAACTGGCGCGCCGCTTCAGCGTGAACTCGGTGCCGACGGTGAAATTCTTCTGGCGCGGCGAGGTCGCCCATACCATCCACGGCGCCGATCCCGACAGCAGCTTTCGCGAAGTGCTCGACCGCTTCATCGCCGGCGACGCCAACCGCGCCCACGCGCTGGGCGTGGCCGCATGGCAATCGGGCCAGTCCGACCAGGCGCGCATGCTACTCGCCAACGCCGCGATGGCCGAACCCGACAACCTAGCGATTCCGCGCGATCTCGCCAAATTATTGTGGTCGCAAGGTGAGGGCGAACAGGCGCTGAAACTGCTCGACAGCCTGCCGCCGGAAGCCCGTGCCGACGCCCTGATCGCGCCGCTCCACGCGCACCTGAATCTGGCGGAAACCGCGCGCGCCGCCCTGCCGCTGGCCGAGCTGGAGGCACGCATCACCGGCAACCCGGCCGATCTGGACGCGCGCTATCAACACGCAGCGGTGTTGCTGGCCACAGACGATTTCGATGGCGCCATGGCCGAACTGTTGTGGATCGCCCGCACCGACCGCAGCTTCCGCCATGACATCGGCCGCACCAGCCTGCTCGCCCTGTTCGACCTGCTGGGCAGCGCACATCCGCTGACGCGCCAATACCGTCAGGCACTTTCCGAATCGCTGCATTGAATTTCGACCATCCCGCTTTCGCGCCGTATCGCTCGTTGATCCTTGCACTGGATTTAGCGCATGCGCTGCCTGAACTGGACCATCTCAACGCTTTGGCCGACGTTCGTGCAACCCGCCAGTCACGCGGCCTGCCGCTGCGCTTTGTCGCGCCCGCAGGTCGTCTGTCCGCGCGCGATTACGAAACCCATATTCTGCAAACCGGCCAGGTGCCGACCCGCGCCGACACCTGGCACGATGTGCTGAATGCGCTGGTCTGGCTGCGTTTTCCGCGTTTCAAGGCCGCGCTGAACGCGGCACACGGGACGGCGATGGGACAGGAACCCGATACCCTGCGCGGCCGCCGTCGCGATGCGCTGACGATGCTGGATGAATCCGGCGTGTGGGTGATCAGCCGCGACCCGGATTTGCACATCCTGCTGGCCGAACATGCCTGGCATACCCTGTTCTGGGAACGCCGCCAGGCAGTCGAACGTGAGATGCGGTTCGTGGTGGTCGGGCATGCGCTGCTGGAGAAAATCCTCGCGCCCTATCCATCGATCACCGGCAAATGCCTGATGCTGGGTTCGGATACGCTCGATCCCGATGCTGCGGAGGCGCAAGCGGTTGCGACACTCGATACGATCAACTCGCCGCACCCGCTCACCCCGCTGCCGGTGCAGGGCATTCCGGGATGGGATGCCGCCAATGCATGCGCCACGTATTACGCCAATCAGGCGGTCTTCCGCCCCGCCCGCCACGCGCCTGCCTGAGCGTCGGTCAACCCGCCGTCGCCGGCAGTTCGTTCCCCGCCAGCCAGGCCTGCGCCATTTCCAGGTCATCGAACAGACGGATATCCGCCGACATGAACAGGCGGTTGACCCACATGCTCCAGGCCATCCATTGATCGTCGGTCAGGATGGCGATGCGGCCGAAATCGTTTTTGTGCTCGCGCGAGAACTTCAGTTCTTCCCATGCCACGTCCAGGCTATACGACAGCATGTCGCGCAGATCGAACAGCAGATCGACGGTGCCCTGGAACTGGATGCCGTAACTCACTGCCTGCTCGAACTCGCGGTAATCGTCGAGGGTGAACTGACCCATGACGGAAACCGCAATCTGGTTGTTCTTGACGTCGAGACTGATCATGTGTGACTCCTGAAGTTGACTTGTCTAACTATAGCGAATCGGCGGGCGCAGAGGTCCGAACCGCCCAAATACCTGCCAGCGCAACCACCGCCATGCCGATCCAGGCCAGCAGGGGCAGATGCTCGCCAAACAGCAGCACCCCGTACCCCGCCGAAAACCCTACCGTGGTGTAAGCCAGCGCGCCCACGATGAGCGTGCGCCCGCGATGGTAAGCGCGGGTCAGCGCCAGTTGCGCCAGCGTGGCGCTGACGCCGATGCCGACCAGCCACGGCCAGTCCGCCGCCTGCGGGCAGTGAAAGCCGGCCAGCGCCATCCATGCCGCCCCGCCCAGCGTCGCCAGCAGGGTGAAATAAAACACCACCCGCCATTCCGGCTCGCCCAGCTTGCCGAGCTGCTTGACGTTGACATACGCCACCGCCGCCAGCATCCCCGACACCAGCCCCGCCAGCGCGGGCAGCCAGGCCTGATCCTGCAATTTCGGACGCAGCAGCAGCACAATGCCGACAAAGCCCAGCCCCACCGCACCCAGCAGCCCGCGCCCATGTTTTTCGCGCAGCCACCAGGCCGACAGCACCGCCAGAAACAGCGGCGCGGTGTAATTCAGCGTCACCGCGGTTGCCAGCGGCAGCCGCGCGATGGCATAGAAAAACAGCACCAGCGCCATGAAGCCCGACAGGCCGCGCCAGACATGCTCTTGCAGATGGCGCGTGGCCAGCGGCGCAAACAGCGCGCGATGCTTCAGCGCGATCACGCCGCCAATCGCCAGCAACCCGAACGCCGAGCGGTAGAACACCAGCTCGGCGGGGGAAAACTGCGCCGACGCGTGTTTGACCAGCACCCCCATCAGCGCAAACAGCGCGGCGGCGACCAGCATCCAGCTCGATTTCATTGAAAACAGCTCACTGGAGGCGGCTCATTGAAGACGGACGGAAAAAACGGGCGGTGCAATCCGCCCGCTAAACATTGGCAAACACTTCACTTGAGATGCGGCTCAATTTCGCGCCGCTGCGGCTGATCCAGGTGCGGCGAGAGTTCTCGCCGCAGGAACGCATGGAAATGCATCATGCCGTCTTCCAGCGGCGACTGGTACGGCCCGGTTTCCGAGATCCCCTGCTGATACAGCGCGCGCCGCCCTTTATGCATGCGCGCGCAGATGTCGTCGTCTTCTTCCGCCGTTTCCTGATACGCGGCCTGTTCGGCCTCAATAAAAGCGCGCTCGAATAGCACGATGTCTTCGGGGTAATAGAACTCGACCACGTTGCGGCACGATTCGACCCCGGTGGGAATGATCGACGACACCACCAGCACGTGCGGATACCACTCGACCATCAGGCCGGGGTAATAGGTCAGCCAGATCGAGCCGTGCGCGGGCGCCTTGCCCTGCTGATACGCCAGCACCTGCTCATGCCACTTCTGGTACACGGGCGAGCCGGCCCTGGACAGGCCGCGATTAACGCCGACGGTCTGCACCGACCACCAGTCGCCGTATTCCCATTTCAGGTCGTCGCAGGTGACGAAATGGCCGAGGCCGGGGTGATACGGGGCGACGTGGTAATCCTCCAGATACACTTCGATGAAGGTTTTCCAGTTGCAGGCGTAGTCCGTCACCTGCACGGAGTCGAGCATGAAACCGGAGAAATCCAGTTCGCGCGCCGCCTGCATCCCGGCCAGGTCGGCGTTGACGTCGCGCTCACCGGCAAACAGCAACCCCTGCCAGTTTTGCAGGCCGGTACGCCTGAGATTGAGGCAGGGATTGCCGGGAAATTCCGGCGCCCCCATCAGCTTGCCCTGGCTGTCATAGGTCCAGCGATGAATCGGGCAGACGATATGGTTCGACGGCAGCTTGCCGCGCCCTTCCAGCATCAGCGCCTGGCGATGGCGGCAGACGTTGGACAGCAGTTCGATGCCCGACCCGCTGTTGACCAGGATTTTCGCGCCGTCGAACAACTCCAGCGCGTGGTAGTCGCCCGGCTCGGGCGCCATCAACTGATGGCCCGCGTAACCGGGGCCATGCTTGAACAAGTGTTTCAGTTCCAGTTTGTACACGACTGGATCGAAATACCAGGAAACTGGCAACTGAGGCGAAGTTAGCGACAAGGCGCTGGATTCGGCGAGATCGCTCATGGCGCACCCTACAAAGCCAAGCCCCCTTCCGGTTTGCACCGGAAGCGGCAAGCGTGGCCGGAAAAACGGCCACCGGATGAAAAAAATGATCGGAACAAAAAATATCGGGGCGATTATCGCCCCGACGCCCACCGGATTGACGGATGATTCTTCGCGCAACCAGGCGGTGGATGCACAAAATTTTAGCATAGGCCATCGTCCCGGGGAGACGGCCCGATACCGAATTTGTTAAAGTAGCGGTCTTTGTTTTCGCCTGATTCATCTGAATGGCCAAATCCCGCGCCGCCGCTCCCAAAGATTACGAATCCGCACTGGCCGAACTCGAAGCCATTGTGGCCGACATGGAATCCGGACAATTGCCACTGGAGGCTTCGCTGACTGCCTACAAACGCGGCGCCGAATTGCTGCACTATTGCCGCCAGCAACTCACCGATGCGGAACAGCAGGTGAAGATTCTGGAAAACGGCACCTTGCAGCCCTTCAAAAGCGACGATGCCGATGACTGATTTTTCCGCCTGGACCCAGGCATGTCAGGCACGCATGGAAAGCGTGCTGGCTGAACATCTCCCGCCTGCCCACATTGCGCCCCAGCGCCTGCACGAGGCGATGCGTTATGCCGTGCTCGGTGGCGGCAAGCGGGTGCGCCCGCTGCTGGCGTTTGCCGCAGGCGAAGTCACCGGCGCCCACATTGAACAGGTTCAGCACGCCGCCGCCGCAGTCGAACTGATCCACGCCTATTCGCTGGTGCACGACGACATGCCTGCGATGGACAATGACGCGTTGCGACGCGGCAAACCCACCGTGCATGTCGAATTCGACGAAGCCACCGCGCTGCTGGTGGGCGACGCGCTGCAAAGTCTGGCGTTCGACATCCTCGCCGCGCAGCCGCTGGCGAACGATGCGGCCAGTCAACTGAAGATGGTGCGGCTGCTGGCGCAGGCGGCCGGCTCGCGCGGCATGGCCGGTGGCCAGGCGATCGACCTGGCCAGCGTGGGCAAACCGCTCGACCTGACCGAACTCGAATACATGCACATCCACAAGACCGGTGCGCTGATCCGCGCCTCGGTGCTGCTCGGCGCGCAGTGCGGCAAGCTCGCCGACAGCACCGCCGCCGCGCTCGACCATTACGCCAAGTGCATCGGGCTTGCCTTCCAGGTGGTCGACGACGTGCTCGACGCCGAGGCCTCCACCGCCACCCTGGGCAAAACCGCCGGCAAGGATGCGGCACACAACAAGCCGACTTACGTCAGCCTGCTCGGCGTGGCGCGTGCGCGCGAACTGGCGCAGGAACTGCGCGCCGACGCGCATACCGCCTTGATCGGCTTGGGGGCGCCCGCCGAACGGCTGCGCCAACTGGCCAATTTTGTTGTGGAGCGCGCGTTTTAAGATGCTCACGCCCTTGCTCGACACCCTGCACTCGCCAGCCGACCTGCGCACCTTGTCGCCCGCCGATCTGCCCAGACTGGCGCAGGAATTACGCGACTTCCTGGTCGATTCGGTCGCGCACACCGGCGGCCACCTGGCCTCGAACCTGGGCGCGGTGGAACTGACGCTGGCGCTGCACTATGTGTTCGACACCCCGGCGGACCGCATCGTCTGGGACGTCGGCCACCAGAGTTACACGCACAAAATTCTCACCGGCCGTCGCGCGGCGATGGCGGGGTTGCGCCAGGCGGGCGGCATCGCCGGGTTCCCGCGCCGGGCCGAAAGCGAATACGACGCCTTCGGTGTCGGCCATTCCAGCACCTCGATTTCGGCCGCGCTCGGCATGGCGGAAGCCTTTCGCCAGACCGGCTCGAAGCAGCGCGCGGTCGCGGTGATCGGCGACGGCGCGATGACCGCGGGCATGGCGTTCGAAGCGCTCAACAATGCCGGCGCCACCGACCTGCCTTTGCTGGTGGTGCTGAACGACAACGACATGTCGATTTCGCCCAACGTCGGCGCGCTCAACAACTACCTGGCGCGACTGATGTCGGGCAAGTTTTATGCGGCCGCGCGCCGCGCAGGTGAAAAGGTCCTGTCGGTCGCGCCGCCGATCCGCGAACTGGCCAAGCGCGCCGAGGAACACATGAAGGGCATGGTCACGCCCGGCACGCTGTTCGAGGAATTCGGCTTCAACTACATCGGCCCGATCGACGGCCACGATCTCGACGTGCTGCTCGATACGCTCTCCAACATCAAGCAGCTTTCCGGCCCGCAGTTTCTGCATGTCGTCACCCGCAAGGGCAAGGGCTACGAACCGGCCGAAACCAATCCCTGCCTGTATCACGGCGTCTCGCGTTTCGACCCGGCGACCGGCGTCGCCGAAAAATCCGGCGGCAAGCTGACTTACACGCAGGTGTTCGGCGACTGGCTGTGCGACATGGCTGCGTCCGACTCACGGCTGGTCGGCATCACCCCGGCGATGCGCGAAGGCTCGGGACTGGTGCGTTTTTCGCAGGACTATCCCAAGCGCTATTTCGACGTCGGCATCGCCGAGCAGCACGCGCTGACCTTTGCCGCCGGCCTCGCCTGCGAGGGCATCAAGCCGGTGGTGGCAATTTATTCGACCTTCCTGCAGCGTGCCTACGACCAACTCATCCACGACATCGCCCTGCAAAACCTGCCGGTGATGCTGGCAATCGACCGCGCCGGGCTGGTCGGTGCCGACGGCCCGACCCATGCCGGCAGTTTCGACCTGAGTTATCTGCGCTGCATTCCCAACATGCTGATCGCCGCGCCGTCGGACGAAAACGAATGCCGCCGCCTGCTGAGCACCGCGTTCCTGCACGACGGTCCGTCGGCGGTGCGTTACCCGCGCGGCGGCGGCGTCGGCGCGGCCATTGAATCCGGACTCGATCCGGTCGATATTGGCAAGGGCGTATTGCGCCGCAGTGGCCACGAGGTCGCGCTCATCGCCTTCGGCAGCCTGGTCGCCCCGGCGCTGGCCGCCGCCGAGGCGCTCGACGCCAGCGTGGCCGATATGCGCTTTGTCAAACCTTTGGATAGGGCGATGTTGCGCGAACTGGCGCACAGCCACCGGCTGCTGGTCACCCTGGAAGAAAACGCCGTGGCGGGCGGCGCGGGTGCGGGGGTGGCCGAGGCACTGGCCGAACTCGGCCTGGCCGTACCGATCCTTCACCTGGGCCTGCCCGATATCTATATTGAGCATGGCGACCACGCGAAAATGCTGGCCGATTGCGGACTCGATGCGGTCGGCATTGAAACCCGCGTGCGCGCCCGCATAACCCTATTACCTGAGTAGTTTACTCAACTATTCTCGCAGTGTAGACTCAGTCTAAACTGTACCCCCCAAGGAGCCTGCCATGAACCAGATTTGCGACACTGCCGCCTGCATGCCAGACGTACAAAGCTCGGCCGACACGCGCCAAATCGCCATCAACAAGGTCGGCATCAAGAGCATCCGCCACCCGATCCGAGTCGCGGACAAGAATGATGGCGTCCAGCACACCATCGCCACCTTCAACATGTATGTGTACCTGCCGCACAACTTCAAGGGCACCCACATGTCGCGCTTCATCGAAATCCTCAACACGCGCGAGCGCGAGATTTCGGTCGAGAATTTCGAAGGCATGCTGCGCCAGATGGTCGAACGCCTGGAAGCCGATTCCGGCTACATCGAGATGAGCTTCCCCTATTTCGTCAACAAGGCCGCACCGGTTTCCGGCGTGCAGAGCCTGCTCGATTACGAGGTCACCTTCATCGGCGAGATCGAAAATGGCCATTACACCCACACCACCAAGGTGCTGGTGCCGGTGACCAGCCTGTGCCCCTGCTCGAAGAAAATCTCCGACTACGGCGCGCACAACCAGCGCTCGCACGTCACCGTCACCGCGAAAACCAACGGTTTCCTGTGGATCGAAGACCTGGTGCGCAAGGTCGAGGACCAGGCCTCGTGCGAACTCTTCGGCCTGCTGAAACGGCCGGATGAAAAGTACGTCACCGAACGCGCCTACGACAATCCAAAATTCGTCGAAGACATCGTGCGTGACGTTGCTGCCGCGATGAACGCCGAGCCGCTGATCGATGCCTATGTGGTGGAGGCCGAAAACTTCGAATCGATCCACAATCACAGTGCGTATGCATTGATCGAGCGCGACAAGACTGTCTGATTTTCGCGCTCAGGTGTTCGGGTAACTTTCACTGGGACGGGTAAGTACCCCACCCATGGTGACCCCGGCCGCCACACTTCCGGTTCAACGCTAGTCGCACGCCAAGGGGCGGGGCTTTCCCCGCTTCCCTTGACACCTGTCAGCTTCAAGCTTGAAGCTGTTCGAAAGCCAGCGGGTTCAGTGGGTCGCAATGGTCCTGCCGCCCGCGCCCGATATAATCCCGCTATTTGCATGGTGCTTTTCTCACCCACCCTCCATACGCACAGCCAGTCCGGGCTGGCGGGCGCGGCCGATGCGCTGTACCTGGCCGAACGGGCGCGCACCGCCGCGCCGCTGGTGGTGGTATGCGCCAGCGCATGGGACGCGCATCGACTCACCGAAGAACTGCGCTGGTTCGACCCCGCGTTGCGGGTGTGCGCCTTTCCTGACTGGGAAACCCTGCCCTACGACACGTTTTCGCCGCACCCCGATCTGATCTCGGAACGGCTGGCGACGCTGTACCAGATTTCACGCGGCGAGTTCGACATCGCCGTGGTGGCGCTCTCCACTGCGCTGTACCGGCTGGCGCCGCCCGCGTTTCTGGCGGCGCACACATTCTTTCTCAAGCAAAAAGACACGCTCAACGAAGCCGCCTTCCGCGCGCAGATGGCGCTGGGCGGCTATACCCATGTGAATCAAGTGTTTGCGCCGGGCGAATTTTCGATTCGCGGTGGGCTGATCGACCTCTTTCCCATGGGCAGCACCCTGCCCTACCGCATCGATCTGTTCGACAACGAAATCGAAACCCTGCGCGCGTTCGACGTCGATACCCAGCGCAGCATTTATCCGGTGAACGAGGTGCGGCTGTTGCCCGCGCGCGAATTCCCGCTCGACGAGACCGGGATCACCCGCTTCAGGCAGAGTTTCCGCGAGCGTTTCGAGGGCGACCCGTCCAAGTCCAAACTGTACAAGGACGTCAGCAACGGCCTCGCGCCTGCCGGGATCGAGTATTACCTGCCGCTGTTTTTCGAGACCACGTCGACGCTGTTCGACTACCTGCCCGCGCAGACAAAACTGGTCAGCCACGGCGCGCTCGACCCGGCCGGGCAGGCGTTCTGGGCCGATGCGCAAGGCCGCTTCCGTTTATTATCCGGCGACAAGGACCGCCCGCTGCTGCCGCCCGCCGAGTTGTTCCTGCCGACCGATGCGTTTTTCAGCCTGGCCAAGGCCTACAGCCGGCTCGACGTGGAACAGGCTGGCGACGGACTCGCCCGCCCGGTTCCGCCCATTTCAGTCGACCGCCGCGAAGCGCACCCGGTCGCCAAGCTACAGGGCTTCATCGACGCTTTTCAAGGCACGACGCTGATCGTCGCGCCCTCGGCCGGGCGGCGCGAAACCCTGCACGAATACCTCGCCGAACATGGCCTCACCGCGTCGCTGTGCGATAGCTGGGCCGACAGCCTAACCCGCAGCGAACGCATCCTGCTCACGCACGGCCCGCTGGCCGAAGGCTTCGTGTCGGCTGATGGCAAGCTTGCCGTCATCACCGAAACCGAGCTCTACGCCATTCCGCCGAAGACCCGGCGGGCGCGCGAGGCACGCACGACGCAGATCGACAACCTGCTGCGCGACCTGTCGGAACTGAAGCCCGGCGACCCGGTGGTGCACGCCCAATACGGCGTCGGCCAGTACCTCGGCCTGATCAACATGGATTTGGGCGACGGCGACACCGAATTCCTGCAGCTCGAATACGCCAAGGGCGACAAGCTCTACGTGCCGGTTGCCAGCCTGCACCTGATTTCGCGCTACAGCGGTGCGGGCGAGGGCGCGGCGCCGCTGCACAAGCTGGGCACCGACCAGTGGGAAAAGGCGCGCCGGCGTGCCATGCAGGCGGCACGCGACACCGCGGCCGAGCTGCTGAACCTGTATGCACTGCGTGCCGCGCGCGAAGGTCACGCGTTCCAGTTTTCGCCGCACGACTACGAAGCTTTCGCCGAGGGTTTCGGCTACGAGGAAACCCCCGACCAAGCCGCCGCGATCGCCGCGGTGATGGCCGACATGCAGTCGGGCAAGCCGATGGACCGGCTGGTGTGCGGCGATGTCGGCTTCGGCAAGACCGAAGTCGCGCTGCGCGCCGCCTTCATGGCAGTGATGGGCGGCTATCAGGTGGCGGTGCTGGTGCCGACCACGCTGCTCGCCGAGCAGCACTTCAACAATTTCTCCGACCGCTTCTCCGCCTGGCCGATCAAGCTCGCTGAATTGTCGCGTTTCCGCAGCCCCAGGGAACAGGCCGAGGCGCTCGAAGCCTTGCGCGACGGCAAGCTCGACATCGTCATCGGCACCCACCGCCTGATCCAGAAGGACGTCAAATTCGCCCGTCTCGGCCTGGTGATCCTCGACGAGGAACACCGCTTCGGCGTGCGGCAGAAAGAACAGCTGAAGGCATTGCGCGCCGAGGTCGACGTGCTGACGCTGACCGCCACGCCGATCCCGCGCACGCTGGCGATGTCGCTCGAAGGCATTCGCGACTTTTCGGTGATTGCAACCGCCCCGCTGAAGCGGCTGGCGGTCAAAACCTTCGTCCAGCCGCTTTCCAACGGGCTGATCCGCGAGGCGGTGCTGCGCGAATTGAAGCGCGGCGGCCAGGTGTATTTCCTGCACAACGAAGTCAGCACCATCGAGGCCATGCGCGAGCGACTGGACAAGCTGCTGCCCGAAGCGCGCATCCGTGTCGGCCACGGGCAGCAGAGCGAGCGCGAACTGGAACAGGTGATGCGCGACTTTTACCAGCAGCGTTTCGACGTCCTGCTGTGCACCACCATCATCGAGACCGGCATCGACATCCCCACCGCCAACACCATCCTCATCAACCGCGCCGACAAGTTCGGTCTGGCGCAGCTGCATCAATTGCGCGGCCGGGTCGGGCGCTCGCACCATCAGGCCTTCGCCTACCTGCTGGTGGAGGAGGATCGAACTCTAACATTCCAGGCGAAGAAACGCCTGGAAGCCATTCAATTAATGGAAGAATTGGGTTCAGGATTTCACCTGGCCATGCACGACCTGGAAATCCGCGGCTGCGGTGAAGTGCTGGGCGAGAAGCAGAGCGGCGAAATCCTCGAAGTCGGCTTCTCGCTCTACAACGACATGCTGGCCAGTGCGGTGGCGAGCCTGAAAGCCGGCAAGGAACCCGACATGAGCCAGCCGCTGGGCGTGGTCTCGGAAATCAACCTGCACCTGCCCGCGCTGCTGCCGGAAGACTACTGCCCCGACGTGCACGAGCGGCTGGTGCTGTACAAGCGGCTGGCAAGTTGCCAGACCCCGGACGACCTGACGCTGATGCAGGAGGAACTGGTCGACCGCTTCGGCGAATTGCCGGATACGGCGCGCGCCCTGCTGGCCGTGCATCGCCTGCGCATGTCGACCCGCGCCTACGGCATCGTTCGTCTGGACGTGTCGGGTGAGGGAATGAGCGTGCAATTCGTCCCCAACCCCCCCGTCGATCCGGGTAAAATTATCCAGTTGATCCAGGGCAAGGCCGGATACCGGCTCGCCGGCCCCGACCGGCTGAAGCTGAGCACCAGTCTCCCCGATGTCGCCCGGCGCGTGGGTGCAGTCACCGCTTTCCTCGCCGCGCTGGGCGACCCTCTACCACCAGCAAAATAAAGACTTATGAACCTGATCCAGCCTTTTGCCGCCCTTCGTCCCGCTGCCGGTCGCGCCAACGATGTCGTCGCGCCGCCCTACGACGTGCTCTCCACCGCCGAGGCCCGGGAACGCGCGCACGGCCGGCCGTGGAGCTTTCTGCATATTTCCAAACCGGAAATCGACCTGCCCGCCGATACCAATCCCTACGCGCCCGAGGTTTACGCCAAGGGAGCCGAGAATCTTCAGGCCATGATCCAGGCCGGCGTGCTGGTGCGCGATCCGGCACCCTGCTATTACGCCTACCGCATCGTGATGGGCAGCCACAGCCAGACCGGCCTCGTGGCCGCCGCCTCGGTAGCCGACTACGACACCAACCGCATCCGCAAGCACGAGTTCACCCGCCCCGACAAGGAAGACGACCGCGTGCGGCAGATCGATGCGCTCGACGCCCAGACCGGCCCGGTGCTGCTGGCCTACCCCGACGCGCCCGAAGTTGATGCCATCCTGGCTGCCGCGTCCGGCGGCATACCCGATTCCGACGCCGAACTCGACGGCGTGCGCCACACGATTTGGGTGATCCGCGACCGCGCGATCCTGGCGCGCATCACCGCCGCCTTCAACGCCATGCCCGCGCTCTACATCGCCGACGGCCACCACCGTTCCGCCTCCGCTTCGCGCATCGCCGCCGCGCGCCGCGCCGCCAACCCGGGGCACACCGGCAGCGAGCCCTACAACTTCTTCCTGTCGGTGATCTTTCCCGCGCACGAAATGCGCATCATGGATTACAACCGGGTCGTCACCGACCTCAACGGCCTCTCTGCAGAAGCTTTTATCGAACGTGTGGGCGCCGCCTTCAGCGTCGAGCCCGCCGCCGCAGCGGTCAAACCCGAGCGACCGGGCAGCTTCGGCCTCTATCTGGCCGGAAAATGGTATCGCCTGACCATCCGCCCCGAACTGATCCCGGCCGACCCGGTCGGCCGACTGGATGTCAGCCTGTTGCAAAACAACCTGATCGCGCCCATCCTCGGCATCACCGACCCGCGGCGCGACAAGCGTATCGACTTCGTCGGTGGCATCCGCGGCCTGGCCGAGTTGGAAAAGCGCGTCCACAGCGGGGAGATGGCACTGGCCTTCGCGCTGCACCCCACCCGCATGGAAGACCTGATGGCGGTGGCCGATGCCAACGAAGTCATGCCGCCCAAATCCACCTGGTTTGAGCCCAAGCTGGCGGATGGGCTGGCGTCGCATGGGCTGAATACCCCCTAAAGTTTTCCCGCCAAATGCCGTTTGCTCTATCGTTGTAGTACCGCCCAGGAAAACCGGCCAACAGGATCCCACGTGAAAATCGACAAACGCGTCACCCCCACCCCCGCCTCCAAGGTCTCCGCAACCCAAGCCAAAGGTACGGGCAAGGCGGAGGTAAGTACGCCGCAGGGCGGCAGCGACTCGCTGACACTGACCGAATCCAGCACCCGCATCCGCGCACTGGAAGCCCAACTGGCATCGGTCGACATCACCGATGCGGGCAAAGTGGAATCGGTCAAGGCCGCGCTCGCCAACGGCACGTTCGCGGTCGATGCTGAAGTGGTGGCCGACCGCCTGATCGACCACACCAAGGAAACGCTGCGCAAACGCCCGCGCAAAAAGTAGAATCAAGCCTCGAATACTTTATCGAGGCCTGGCATGAACGAAATCCAATTATCCGTAACCGGCATGACCTGCGGTGGCTGCGTCGCCAGCGTGCAGCGGGTATTGACGGCCTTGCCAGGCGTGCAAAGCGCCGAAGTCACCCTGACCCCCGGTCAGGCGCGCGTGGTGGTCGATCCCGCCCGGGTTGACCGCGCCGCCCTGGTGCAGGCCGTCGTCGATGCAGGGTTTGGCGTAGCCGACTGAGGCGCCCGCCCGCCACCTGTCAGCCCTGGTTCAAATCGGGTCCGCACAGGCTTTCCAGAGACTCGGGGCTATGTATCCCGTTGCCCTGCACATAATCCACTCCGATTTGACGTAGCACCGCCAGAATCTGGTCCGACTCGACATATTCGGCCACCGTTTTCAGTCCCATCTGGTGGCCGATTTTATGGATCGCCTCGACCATGGCGCGATCGATCGGATTGCTCGTAATGTCGCGCACAAACGCGCCGTCGATCTTGAGGTAATCCACCTTCAGATTCTTCAGATAAGTGAAAGACGACAGGCCGCTGCCAAAATCGTCCAGCGCAAAGCTGCAGCCAAATTCACGCATGGCGTCGATAAAATCATTGACTACCGTCAGGTTGCCGATCGCCGCCGTTTCGGTAATTTCAAAGCATAAATGCGGTCCTATGACAGGGTTTTCCTGCAGGTGCATCAACAACTTGCGGCGAAATTCCGGATCCTTCAGAGACGCGCCGGACAAGTTCACCGCAAACAGGCAATGCGCCTCCCGCTCGGCCGTCAGATAGCGCGTGCACAAGCGCAGCGTTTCCTCGATCACCCAGCTGTCCAGCGAGGGCATGATGAAATAACGTTCGGCTGCGGGAATAAAGGCCATCGGCAGAATCTCGCTGCCATCGTCGTCCACCATCCGCAGCAGCAGTTCGACATGGCGAGTGGTTTCTACCACCCCATCGGTTCGGTTGATTGCCTGCCATGACAGGCGCAGGCGCTGCTCTTCAAGCGCCCGCTGAATACGCGTCACCCACTGCATTTCGCCACGATGGCGCGCCAGATCAAGGTCGCGGCTCTCATAGAGATGAATCTGGTTGCGGCCGCGGTCTTTTGCGACATAGCAGGCAGCATCCGCCGCCGACAGCAGGCTTGCAGTGGTGCCGCTGTCGCGATTGATCGCCGCCATGCCCACGCTCATGCCGACTGCAAAAATGCGCTCACCCCACTTGAAGCGGAAACGCTGCACTTCGGCACGGAACGTATCCGCCACCTCAAGCGCATCGGCGATGCTGCAATTTTCCAGCAACAAGGCAAATTCGTCGCCTCCGAGGCGAGCCAGGGTATCGCGTTCGCGCAGGTTCCCCTTCAGCAGCAGCGCCAACTGGCGCAACAGTTCATCGCCCGCGGCATGGCCACAGGTATCATTGATCACCTTGAATTGATCGAGGTCCATGTAGCACAGCGCGTGCTCCCGGCCCTGCTGCATAGCCGACTGCAACGCGCGTTCCAGCCGCAGTTCGAACTCGCGACGGTTGATCAGCCCGGTCAGCGCATCGTGGCTGGCTTGATAAATCAAACGCGCGGTGGCCTGATCGATCTTCTCCTGCATTTGATCCTGCATCGATTGCAGGTGTGCCGCCATATGATTGACACCATGCTGCAGCATGCCCAGTTCAGCCTGCCCGCTCTGCTCGACCCGTTCTTCCAGATGTCCCTCGCCAATACGGCTGACCGTATGCGTCAAGGCCAGAATCGGCCGCGTGATCTGACGCCCGATACGCCAGGCGAGATAAAGGCTGACGCCCAGCCCCGCCAACAGGATGAGCAGGCTGCGCACAATGGCGTCACGCTGGCTTTTGAGCGTGGCGTTGCGCGACACCTCGAGTCCCACCCAGCCCAGCAGCCGGGTCTGGGCGCCAGGCGAAGCCGTGTGCGCATCAACAGCCTGAAAATCATCTATCACCACTTCGGTGCGCGTGATCGGCGCGTAGTAAACCAGCCGATCCTTGTATTCAATCTGGTGAATGCGGTCGATGGGCAGCTTGCCTGACACACTATCTGCCCAGGTTCCCCGTCCAACCTGCACCAGCCACCGGCCATCGCCGGAGAGCACGGCCACCCCGCGGATATCGGGTTCGATGGCCGCTTTCCCGATCAGCGTCCGCAACACCTCGATATTGCCCGATTCCACGCCATATTCGGCAGCCGGTGCGAGCTGGCGGGCAATGGCCACGGAACGGGTACGCAAGGACTGGTCAAGGTCGTCGATTTTCCCGGTGATGAGCTGGAACAGCAGCAGTACGCCAATGATGGCCATCGGCACCACGGCCAGACCGATCACGCGGCCGCGTATCCCCAGTGAAATCGCCATCAGCGCACGCCTCCCAAACGCTTTTCCAGCTCGGCTTCCGACGGCAGGGTGAAACCAAGCGAGCGCGCCACCTGTTCATTGATCGAAATACTGAAATACGCAGGGTACGAAGGCGCAGGCAGGTGCACCGGCACCGTGACCAGCGCATAGTTCACCCATTCGGCGGCCTGCCGGCCGATTTGCGCCGGGCTGGAATGCAGCGACAACAACGCGCCGGCCCGCGTCATCGAACGCGAGTAGCCGAGCACCGGGTCGCGATAACGATAGGACGTCAGGAAAAGACTTTGTGCGGTGTTTGAATTGAACGCCAGCGGATCGGGCAGCGCCAGCAGCAAGTCGGCTTCGGACAACACGCTTTCGAGCGGCTTGATCAAATGTTCGCCATCGACCAGTCTGGCATGCACCAGGCTGAGCTGTTGTGAACGCAGGGCTTCGTCCAGTTCGCCCAGCAACCCCTCCTGTTCCGCACTCAGCAGCACCCCCACGCGGCGCGCTTCGGGAAAAGCCAGACGAATCAAAGCGGCCTGCCGCTCAAACGGCTGATCGATATAGATGGCCGATGCGCTGTAGCGCCCACCTTCGGTCAGGCGGGTGCGCCCGTTTTTGACATACCACGCGCGTGGCACCAGCAGCGCCAGCACAGGCGGGCGGTTCGGCAGCACGGCCAGCGATTCGGCGGCGCGCACGCCCACCGCAACGGCCAGAGGCGCGTCATTCAGCGCAGCAGACGTCACCCCCTCGGCGTAAGTCCGACTGGCCTTATGGCCGGCGGCTTCAAGATGCGCGCGGATGACCTGATAGGCCTCCTGATAGTGTGTGGAGTCTTCACTCAGCACCACCGCCACCCGCGCCGCGACGGCCTGCCCCGACACGCTCGCCAGGCAGATGAACACCAGTGCCCAGTTGGTGGCACGCTGCCATTCAGTCCATCTGCGCGCCAGCCAACCCGTCAAACCGCCTCCTGCGATGCGTTTACACCCCCGTTGGGGGCATGCAGGGCATTCCACAAGCAAGCGCCCTTGCTTTCCTTGGCCACCGCCTCGAGCAAGCCTGCATGGGCGGCCAGTTCCTCAACCGATGCCTGCAACAACACGGGCTTGGGACGCGTGCGTGCGGCAGCCTGATCGGCCTGCGCACCGCGCGCTTCCAGGCCGATCGACAGACTTTCCTGTCCACGCGTCAGTGCCAGGTACACCGCGGCCAGCAGTTCGCAGTCGACCAGCGCGCCGTGCAAGGTGCGCGCCGTGTTGTCCACGCCGTAGCGTTTGCACAGCGCGTCCAGATTATTGCGCTGGCCGGGATGCAGCGCCTTGGCCATCGCCAGGGTGTCGGTCACGCCGTCGCACCAGGCTGTCAGCGGCGCCATGTCCAACTGGCGCAGTTCCATATTGAGGAAGCCCACGTCGAATGGCGCATTGTGAATAATGAGTTCGCCGCCCTGAATGAAATCGACGAAATCCTGCGCGATATCGGCAAAACGTGGTTTGTCCTGCAGGAACTCGGGAGTGATGCCGTGCACCTGCATCGCGCCGGCGTCGATGTCGCGCTCCGGATTGACATAGCGGTGCAGGTGGTTGCCGGTGAGCCGCCGGTTGACCATTTCCACCGCCGCCACTTCGATGATGCGGTGCCCCTGATTGGGGTCAAGCCCCGTGGTTTCGGTGTCGAGAATAATTTGTCGCATAGCTGTGTTCAGGATGCCTGTGTGGGGTTATGCCTGCAAAACGCCCTGGTTGGCCAGTTCGTCGGCACGTTCGTTTTCGGGGTGGCCGGCGTGGCCACGCACCCATTTCCATTCGATGCGGTGCAGTTGCGAGAGGGCGTCCAGTTGCAGCCACAGATCCTGGTTCTTCACCGGCTTGCCGTCGGCAGTGCGCCAGTTGCGCCGCTTCCAGCCCGACATCCATTCGCTGATACCCTTCTGCACGTATTGCGAATCGGTGTGGACCTCGACCGTAGAAGGACGCTTCAGCGACTCAAGCGCGCGGATCACCGCAGTCATTTCCATGCGGTTGTTGGTGGTGTCCCGCTCGCCCCCGCAGATTTCCTTGCGATGCCCGTCCGTCACCAGCAGCGCGCCCCAGCCGCCCACGCCGGGATTACCCTTGCAGGCGCCATCGCTGTAGATATAAATCGTGTCAGCGGTCACGACGGGGCCGATGCTGGTTGAGGTTAATGACTTTTGAATTCATCACTTTCGCCGCAGGCGCCAGCAAGCTCGGCGTGACGGGCATTTTCCACTGCGGCAGGATGATGTTCATGCCCTGCACGCGCTTCACCGCCTGCAAAAAATACACACCGCCGCCCATCGCCCACCAGCGGTCGCCCGCCGGTTCCATGAAACGCAGCCGCCGCAGCCAGCTTTCGCGATTGATAGGCGGGCGGTAACAGCACATGCTGCCCGCCGCCACCTCCAGTCCCAGCAAAACCATCCAGTCTTTCACCCGCGAAATATTCAAAAAGTTGCCGTTCCACGGATAGCCGCGCTCGCCGCCCTGCAACTGCCGCGCCAGCCCCCACAGGCTGCGCGGATTAAATCCGGCCATCACCAGACGGCCTTCCGGGCGCAGCACGCGCTCGGCTTCGCGCAACACCTGATGCGGATTGGCGCTGAATTCCAGCACATGCGGCAGCAACAGCAAATCCAGCGACTGGCTTTCGAACGGCAGGAACATCGGGTCAGCCCACACCTGGCCGGGCGCCTCCACCGCGCAGCTCACCCGCAGCGGGATGCGGCTATTCCGCAGAAAATCGATCTGCGGCAGCCCCACCTGCACCGCATTGAAGCCAAACACGTCCGATACGGCCTGGTCGAAATAGCGCTGCTCGCGGAACAATAAATGCCGTCCCAACGGGGTTTCAAACCATCCGGCATCCAGCTTGGATAACATAGCCAACCTCCTGTTTCACCGATACGCCATGTTGACACTCATTTGCCTGCCCGCGTTCACCGACAACTATATCTGGGTGCTGCACGACGGACGGCACGCCATAGCAGTCGACCCGGGCGATCCGGCGCCGCTGGTCGCGTTTCTCGACGCCCATCAACTCAGCCTCGCCGCCGTGCTCATCACCCACCATCACCGTGACCATACTGGCGGCAACACCCTGCTGCGTCAACGCTACGGATGTGCCATCTACGCCCCGGACAACCCGTGCATTCCTGATGTCAGCCACATCCTGCGCGGCGGCGATGCCGTGAATATCGCGGCGCCCGCTTTGCACCTCGACGTGCTGGCCACCCCCGGCCACACGCTCGACCACATCAGCTATGTTGGCCACGGCTACTTATTCTGCGGCGATACGGTTTTTGGCTGCGGTTGCGGCAAATTGTTCGAAGGCAACCCTGCGATGATGGCCGCCAGCCTCGACGCCATATTGAGCCTGCCTGATGCTACCCGAGTCTGCTGCGCACATGAATACACCCTGAGCAACATTGACTTCGCCAAGACCATAGACGCCGACAACCCCGCACTGCTCGAACGCGAGCACGCCGACCGCGAGCTGCGCGCGCAAGGGCGCCCCACCCTGCCCTCGACCCTGGCATTGGAGAAGGCCACCAACCCGTTTCTGCGTTTTCACGACCCCCACATGACCGCGTTTGCCACCGGTTATCTGGATCGCCCACACCCCGATCCAGCCGAGGTGTTCGGCGCGATTCGCGCCGCCAAGGATGCCTGGGATGGCTAATCACCCTGATTCGGGTTAAAATGAAACCTTGTTGAGCACGGGAGACCGACTTGCCCGGAATCAAATTGACCACGATCAAGCTGCAACTCAGCCTCGCTGTACTGGCGCTGAGCTTCAGTTGTTCAACGCTGGCCGCGGAACCGGCTGCCAGCACCCAGATGCTGGAATGGAGCAACGAATCCGCCAGCGACACGTCCGACAGCGCCGCATCCAATCGCGATAACCCCGCCGAAATCAGCCAGGACGATGTCTGGCAGCGTATCCGCAGCGGTTTCAAGATAGACGACGCTGCCTCGCAGAATCCGCTCGTCTCGGTTCATGAGTCCTGGTACGCCGCGCGGCCGGATTATGTGCGCCGCATGGTCAGCCGCTCGCGCCAATATCTGTATCACATCGTCCAGGAAGTCGATCGGCGCGCGATGCCGATGGAAGTCGCCTTGCTGCCGATGATTGAAAGCGCATTCAACTCCACCGCGCTCTCGACTTCCGCCGCCTCCGGCATCTGGCAGTTCATCCCCTCGACCGGGCGGCTTTACGGACTCAAACAGGATCACTGGTACGACGGCCGGCGCGACTTTCCCGCCGCGACCAATGCCGCGCTGGACTACCTCAGCAAGCTCTATCTCGACTTCGGCGACTGGCAGCTTGCGCTCGCTGCCTACAACTGTGGCGAAGGCTGCGTTGCACGCGCCATCCAGAAAAACGTGCAGCAAGGTCTGCCCACCGATTACGCCAGTCTGACGCTGCCCGCGGAAACCCGGAACTACGTCCCCAAGTTGCTGGCGATCAAGAACCTGATCCGCAACCCCGCGCAATACGGCATCGCGATCGATACGCTGCCCAACCAGCCCTATTTCACCCAGGTCACCGTCCACGCCAACCTGGACATTCGCTCCGCCGCCCGGCTGGCGGACATGAGCAGCAACGACTTTATCGCCTTGAATGCCGCGTTCCCGCGCCAGCTCATCCGTTCCGATGCGCCGGTCAACCTGCTGGTGCCGGTCGACAAAACAGATCATTTCCAGCGCAATCTGGAAGCGGGTAACTGGGACTCCTGGCAGCCCTACACCGCACAAAAAGGCGAGCGCCCGGAGGATATCGCCCGGCGCTTCGACGTCAGCGTCTCCCGCCTCACCGAGCTCAACCAGTTCCACCTGAAACGCGGCAAACTGATGAGCGCGCAGACCATCCTGGTCCCCGTCAAAGGGCGTGGCGCAGCGGTTGCGGAAGAGCAATTAGCGCCCACTGGCCCGGGCGGTACTAGCCAGCATGTTGTGCAGCGCGGCGAAACCCTGTTTGGCGTCGCCCGCCGTTATGGATTAAGCGTCGCCCAATTGACCGCGGCCAACCCCGGAATCGACACCCAGCTCAAGACTGGCCAGCTTGTTCAATTGCCGTCCAACGCGCGAGAAGTCGAACCCATCCAGCAGGCCGCCGTCACCCCCCGTCCCCAAAAATCAGCCAAGCCGACCCGCTACACGGCCAAGCGCGGCGACACCCTGCACGCCATTGCCGAGCATTTTGATGTCAGCCTGACTGACATCAAGGCTTGGAATCCTGCTTTCAAGAAAAGCAGCAAGGTGCGCGCGGGACAAACCGTCGTCGTGAAAAAAGCCTGACCTGAGTGCGGCTCAGTCTGGTGCAGGCGGCTCGCCCGACTTGTCCGACATCACCAGCGCCATGCCCGCGGCAGCCAGCGCCATCCACAGTACCGCCGCCCAGATGCCCAGCGCATCGGACAGCGGTCCCATGAAAAGCAGCGTCAGCATCGCCACGGCCAGGATGCCATTGCCGATCCAGAAATTGCGGCTGTGTTTACCAGTATTCAATTGAAGCCCCGTCCAGAAAAGTATGAGTCCAGCAAAAGAGCAGGGTATCCGGAATCGGGCATTGGAAGTGCCCGATTCATCGACACCCCGATCAAATTCTCGCAGTGTCGGAGTGCTATAAAAACGGCGGAGTTCGACCCGAAGCGAAGTGGAAGCTCCGGCAGTTTGCCGTGAACATCTCATCGGCCTGAGCGGACGCACAACTCCAATGCCCAACGGGGTCTAGTAAACTAGGGGCGGCTCACTTGTCCGGGTGGCTTTTTGCGTTATCCGTTTTCATGTCGGCAAAGTACAGAATTTGATGGTCAATTCTGGCGGCGGACGCTCTGTCTCCATCTTCACTGAGGTCATCAAGATGCATACCAACACCATCCTCCACCACTTGAAGAAACACGGCCAGCAACTCGACTCGGAGATAGCGACGGCAACAGGGATTCCCCTTTCAATGATCCGCTCCTCCCTGTCCGAACTGTCAGCACTAGGAGAAATCTCCAGGTGCAGCGTGACCCGATTTAACGACGGAAAACCTGTTGAGGGAATGCTCTGCCGGATTGCAGGGTTTATCCCTCGCCCGTCTCCCGGCAGAAAGCCGGGAGCGAAAAACTAGGCCGATCCAGACCTTTGCGGGGAGGCTCCACCGCGGGATTGGCGAATCACCGCCCACTGATGGGTTGGATGGCGAAGAGCCATTGGGTGACATGCTTGCGGCGCTTGATGCGACCGAGCCTAATGACGACCAGGCGAAGCGGCTTGCTGGCGGAATGGGAAATCTTGTCGGGGTACCGGGTAGTGTTCCCTGTGGGCCGGGGGAAGAGAAGCACGAATCAACCGTTTGAATGCAGGCGTAGACCACAATAAAGCGCTACGCCTGCCACTTGCTACATCACTTTTTCTTTGCTGCCTTCTTGCCTGCAACGGCTGTCTTGAAACCCGCTCCTGCCGTGAAGCGCGGCACGGTCGTTGCTGCGATCTTGAGTTCCGCGCCGGTTTGCGGATTGCGTCCGGTACGGGCAGCGC
>Ga0315271_10000058_pt1 | contig 47573 bp, 47 predicted proteins | sample C3_top_MG_FD_204664 | JGI IMG/M metagenome (GOLD analysis project Ga0315271, IMG submission 204664) | Sediment microbial communities from Yellowstone Lake, YNP, Wyoming, USA - C3_top | ecosystem: Environmental > Aquatic > Freshwater > Lake > Sediment | place: USA: Wyoming | collected 2017-08-01
ACCTTCGAAGGCATCGATGGCGCGGGCAAGAGCACGCACGTCGCGTGGCTCGCCGGAGAGATCGCGGCGCGCGGCCACGCGGTCGTCGCGACGCGCGAGCCCGGCGGGACGCCCCTTGGCGAAGCGCTGCGCGAGCTGGTGCTGCGCGAGCCGATGACGCACGACAGCGAGACGCTGCTGATGTTCGCGGCGCGGCGCGAACATCTCGAGCGGGTGATCCGTCCCGCGCTGGCGCGCGGCAACTGGGTGCTGTGCGACCGGTTCACCGACGCGACGCATGCGTACCAGGGCGGCGGGCACGGCGTTCCCCGCGAGCACATCCGCGCGCTCGAGCAGTGGATCCACGGCGACTGCCAACCCGAGCTCACGTTCCTGTTCGACGTTCCGATCGAGGTATCGCGCGCCCGCCTGCAGTATGCACAGGCGGGCGGGCGTGCGCTCGACAAGTTCGAGCGCGAGGCCGGCACGTTCTTCGAGCGGGTGCGCGGCGCCTATCGCGAGCGCGTGGCGGGCGATCCGCAGCGCTTTCGCGTGATCGACAGCACGCGGCCGCTTTCCGTCGTCCGCGGCGAGCTGACGATGCATCTCGCAGCGTTGGAGGGGGCGTCGCGCTGATGGCGGACGAACGCGACGCGCAGGAGACGGCAGCGGCGCTGCCGTGGCCATCCCCGTTCCCCTGGCAGCAGCAGGCGATGCGGGAGGCGCTGGCGCAGCAATCCACGTGGCCTCATGCCTTGCTGATCCACGGACCGCGCGGGATCGGCAAGCACGCGCTCGCGCTCGGTTTCGCGCAGGCCCTGCTGTGCGAGTCGCCGCGCGCCGACCATCTGGCGTGCGGCGAATGTCCCGGCTGCCGCTACGCCGTGGCCGGGCAGCACCCGGATCTGATGCGGCTCGAGTTGATCGAGGTCGACGAGGAGGGCGGCGAATTGAAGCCCGTCGACACGATCAGGATCCACCGGATACGCGCGCTGATCGAATTCGTGACGCTCACGAGCCACCGGCAGCGGGCGAAGGTCGGCGTGATCGCACCCGCCGAGCGGATGAATGCGCAGGCCGCCAATGCGCTGCTGAAAACACTCGAGGAGCCGCCGCCCGGCACCTTCCTGATCCTGGCCGCCGACCAGCAGGGCATGCTGCCGGCGACGATCGGCAGCCGCTGCCGCCGTCTGGCGGCGCCGCAGCCCACGGCCGACGAAGCGTGTGCCTGGCTCGCGGCGCAGGGCGTGGCCGAGCCCGCGCTGGCCCTCGCGCAGGCAGCCGGCGCGCCGCGTGTCGCGCTGGAGTTGGCCGACGCGGAACGGCAGGCCGAGCGCCGTGCGTGGCTCACCGCCCTTGCCCACCCGGAGCGCCTTGGCGTGATCGCCCTCTCGGCGCGCATCGACGCCGGGGCGCGGGACGGGCGCCGTGCACGGCTTGCCCGCGCGGTCGATTGGGTGCTCGCCTGGACCGCGGACCTCGTACGCGCCAAGGCGGGAGACGGCGCGCGCCGGAATCCCGACTTCGCGCGCGAAGTGCAGCAGCTCGCGGCCCGGGTGGCGCCGGTGGCCGTGTTTCGCTATCATGACTCGCTTCTGCGGCAGCGTGTGCTGCTCGCGCACCCGCTGCAGCCACGATGGGTCGCCGAGGCGATGCTGATCGATTATCGAGCCCTGTTCAGGTAGGCGAGGATGCCCGACAAGAAGTCGCCGGTGCACGCAGTCCCGAACGCGATGCTCGCGGGCGCCGGCGCGGCGCGACCGGGCGTGCTGTCGCTCAACATCCGCGAGCGCGCGGCCCTTTACGCGGCCTACATGCCGTTCCTGCGCGGCGGCGGCATCTTCATCCCGACACCGCGGCAGTACCAGCTCGGCGAAGAGGTCTTCATGCTGCTGTCGCTGATGGACGACCCCAATCGCATCGCGGTGCAGGGCAAGATCGTCTGGATCACGCCGGAAGGCGTGCAGGGCAATCGCACGCAGGGCATCGGCGTCCAGTTCACGCACGACGAGACCGGTGCCGCGGCGAAGGCGACGATCGAGAAGATCCTCGGCCAGACGATGGCGTCGTCGCGCCCCACGCATACGATGTAGCCCGCGACCGGGGTTGAGCGGATAAAAAGGGTCTGCCCCCTTTTTATCCGCTCAACCCGGGCTGCGGCGGCGAAGGCCCCTGCGCCCGCCACGCCACCGCGCCCCCTCGATGTTCGTCGATTCCCACTGCCATCTCGATTTTCCCGAACTCGCCGCCGACCTGCCGGCCGTGCTTGACGCGATGGCGTCCGCGGGCGTCACGCACGCGCTGTGCATCTCGGTCAATCTTCCCGAGTGGCCGGCCGTGCATGCGCTCGCGCTGGCGCACCCCCATCTCTACGCGACGGTCGGCGTCCATCCCGACTACGAGGACACGCCCGAGCCATCCGTCGACGACCTCGTCGCTCTGGCGGCGCAGCCGAAGGTCGTCGCGATCGGCGAGACCGGTCTCGATTACTACCGGCTGACCGGCGATCTCGAGTGGCAGCGCGCCCGATTTCGGACGCACATTCGCGCCGCGCGGCGCGCAAGCAAGCCGCTGGTGATCCATACGCGGTCGGCCGCCGCCGACACGTTGCGGATCATGCGCGAGGAACAGGCTGGCGACGCAGGCGGCGTGATGCACTGCTTCACCGAGACCTGGGAGGTTGCCGCGGCGGCGCTCGACCTCGGGTTCCACATTTCGATGTCGGGCATCGTCACCTTCAAGAACGCGACGGCGCTGAAGGACGTGGCCTGCCGCGTGCCGCTCGATCGCCTGCTGATCGAAACTGATTCCCCTTACCTCGCGCCGGTCCCGCATCGCGGCCGGCGCAACGAGCCTGCCTACGTATCGCTGGTGGCCGCCGAGATCGCGCGCCTGCGCGGTGAATCCGTGGCCGCGATCGCGGACGCCACTTCCGCCAATTTCTTTCGCCTGTTCGGCATTCAACCCCATGTCATTCCTTCCGCCGTCGTTCCCCCCGCTGTTGCCGTCGCTGTCGCTGCCGATGCCCGCTGACCGTCGCCGTTGCCTGCGCCTCGCGGCCGCCCTTGCCGTGACCCTCGTCGCGGCGGCGCTGCCGCAACCGGCGCGCGCGCAGCAGGCCTACGAGGATTTCGTCTTCGCCGTTGCCAGCGACCGCGCGCAGCAGGTGAAGAGCCTGCTCGCCCGCGGCATCGATCCCGATACGGTCGATCGCAATGGCAACCCGGCGCTGGTTATCGCGGCCCGCGAGGGCTATGTGGCGACGGTCGACGTGCTGCTCGCCGGGCGGGCGAATGTCAACGTCCGCAGCGCGACCGGCGACACGGCGATGATGGTGGCGGCGCTCGGCGGGCACCTCGAGCTGGTGAAAAAGCTTCGCGCGAGCGGCGGCGCGGTCAATGTGGCCGGCTGGACCCCGCTGATCTACGCCGCCACCGGCGGTCGCGACGAGATCGTCCGCTACCTGCTCGCCGAGGGCGCCGACATCAACGCGGTGTCCCCCAACGGCACCACGGCACTGATGATGGCGGTGCGGGAAAACCGCCTGACGACGGCCGAGCTGCTTCTGGCGCGCGGCGCTGACCCGAATATCCGCAATCAGGACGGCGCCAGCGCGCTCGACTGGGCGAAGCGCAACGACGACAACGCGCTCGCCCTGCGGCTGCGGCGCGCGGGCGCGCGGGATTGAGGACGGACGAGGCGGGGGAAGCGAGGCGGGAAAGACGAGGCGGGGAAAACGACGCAGCGCGACGCCGGGCGCCCGCCGCCGGCGGGTCAGGGTCGCGGATCGTCCGCCGCAGCCGCGGGCTCGACCGGCGCGGCTTGCGCTTCCGCGATCATCGACGGCACCAGCTCGGGCATCACGCCGACCAGCCGGCGTGCCCCGTTGAACCGCTTCTGCCAGAAACTCTTGTCGAACGTCGCGACCTCGACTTCACGCCCCCGCGCCGGCGCATGGATGAAGCGGTTGTCGCCGAGGTAGATGCCGACATGCGAAAATGCGAAGCGCCGCGTGTTGAAGAACACGAGGTCCCCGGGTTTCAATTCGCCCAGCGCTACGGTGTCGCCGACGCGGCTCATCTCCTTTGCGGTTCGCGGCAAGGTGACGCCGGTCACCTGCTGGAATACGTAGCGGACGAGCCCGCTGCAGTCGAGGCCGGTTTCCGGTGACGTGCCGCCGTAGCGGTAGTCGACGCCGATCAGGCCCAGCGCGAACGCCGAGAGATCCTGCGCCGAGTGCCACGCCGAGACGGCGACATCCTTCACGGTGTCTCGCGCGGCTTCGGCGAGCGAGCGCTCCGCGGCCACCTGGGCGGCGCAAAGCAGTGGGAGTGCAAGCAGCCCTGCGGTCAGCAGGGCAGGCACTATCCACTTGCGGGGCTCTCCAGGCGACGCCATGCCCGGATTGTGCGTGAATCTGCGCGTTCCGGCAAACCGGGCCGGCGTCAGCGGCCGCCGCGGCGCTCCGGCGCCGCGGGACCACGCGCTCCGGCGCGCGCCCGGCGGGCCTCTTTCGGGTCGGCGACGAGGGGCCGGCAGATCTCCACGCGGTCGCCATTCGCGAGCACGGTATCCTCGCGCACCCGCCGGCCGCGGATGCCGAGGCGCGTGGTCCCGAGATCGATACCGTACCGGGCGACGAGGCCCGAGCGCGCCACCGCATCGCCCGCGGTCGCGCCGGCCGGAAGCGCGAGCGGCACGATGTCCTGGACGGCCGGCGTCGCCCACACGACGGTGACGGCGACGACGGCGGCGCTCACCCGCGAGCTCCAGCGGACGATTCGGCCCGGCGCACGAAGGCGTCGATGAACGTGTTGGCGATGTGCGAGAACACCGGGCCGACGGCGCGTTCCAGCAGATGCGTGGAAAATTCGTAGACGAGCTCGAACTCGACCTTGCAGCCTTCCTCGGCCAGCGCGCGGAAGCGCCATTCCCCGTGCAGCCGGCGGAACGGCCCGTCGTTCAGCGTGACGACGATCCGTTCCGGCGGTGTGTTGGCGTTGTCGGTGGTGAAGTGTGCGCGGATGCCGTGGTAGTCGATGTCGAGGCGCGCGGTCTTGCCGCCGTCGTGGGTGGCGAGGATCGAAGCGCCGGCGCACCACGGCAGGAACTCGGGGTAGCGCTCCACGCGATCGACGAGGTCGAACATCGCGGCGGCGCTGAAGGGCACCAGCACTGACTTGCACACGCTCAGCATTGGCGGGTGGTTACAATGCGTTCATCCGCCGGGCGTGCCGGCAGCCGGGCGCTCGCGCGAGGCATCGGGGATCCGGCGGGCCATGCAGCAGAAGGTGAGCGAGTGTTGAAATGAGCATCGTCGACAACAGAAAAGCCTATCACGACTACTTCATCGAGGAGAAATTCGAGGCCGGTCTGGCGCTCGAAGGCTGGGAGGTGAAGGCGATCCGCGCCAACCGCGCGAATCTGAAGGAAGCGTACGTCATCGTGAAGGATGCGCAGATCGCGCTCATCGGTGCCCACATCACGCCGCTGTCCACGGCATCCACGCACGTGCATCCGGACCCGACCCGGACACGAAAGCTGCTGCTCCACCGCAGCGAGATCAACCGCCTGATCGGGCAGGTCGAGCGCGCCGGCTATACGCTCGTCCCGCTCAACCTGCATTACAGCAAAGGCCGGGTCAAGCTCGACATGGGCCTCGCGAAGGGAAAAAAGCAGCACGACAAGCGCAATGCGGAGAAGGAGCGCGACTGGAACCGCGAAAAGCAGCGCCTCCTGCGCAACCGTCCGGGGACCGCCCGGGCGGCGCGCTGACGCGGAACCGGGCCACGTTCGGTTGACTCGGAGCGGTGCGTCGCTGCGACCGCGTGGCCTGCTCCATCAACGTCCTTCCGCGGCGAGGGCCGCGTCCACGGCCCGTGCCGCCGCAACCCCGCTGCGGGTCGCGGCTTCCAGCGTTGGCGGGAGGTCGGCGATGGTGTAGTCGCCGGCGACATACAGCCCGGGCGCGACCCGGCCTGCTGGCGGGCGTGCCAGCGCGGGCGTGCAGGCGTAGGTCGCGCGGCGTTCGGCGATGACGCGCGCCCACAGCAGTGCCGGCAGTGCCGGGGCGAGCCGCCGCAGCTGGGCGTCGAGCCGCGCCGCGAGGGCGTGCTGACCGAGCCCGTCGTGCGGCCCGCCGGCGCTGATCACGACCGCGAGCAGGCTCTGCGCACCGCCGGATCGGGAGGCATCGAGGGCGCGGCTGCGATCGAACACCCACTGTCCCGGCGCATCGTCGAGCCGCGCGATCGGCGCGGGCAGCCGCACCGTCGCGGGGTAGGCAAGCCAGGCCGTGGTGATCGATTCATAGGCGAACGCCGATACTTGCGCCAACGCCGCCCGCCAAGGCGCGCCTGCATCGTCGCCGCCTGCCGCTCCGGAGGCGGGGCCGACCGTTGCCGCGAGCTGATGCGGACCGACTGCGACGATGGCGCTGGCGTAGCGCTCTTCGCCGCGGTTCGTCTGCACCGCGACACCCGGTGCGGCGGCGATCACGCGCCGCACAGTGATCCCGGTCCGCATCTCGCCGCGGTTCGCCGCGACGTAACGCGCGGCAGCATCGGGAAACAGCGCGGAGAGATCGGTGGCCGGGATCAGGAAGTCGCTCGCGGCGGCGCGGGTGGTGAAAGTCTCGCGCAGCACGTTGGCGAAGACCTGGGCCGAGGCGCGCTCCGGCGGCGTGTTGAGCGCGGCGAGGCACAGCGGCGACCAGACGCCGTTCATCGCCCGCGCCGGGCTGGCGGCGAAACACTCGGCCACCGTCTCCCGGGGTGGGCAGCGGAAACCCGCGCGCGCCAGCCGGTGGAAGCCGCTGACGAGTGCAAGCCGCTCGCCCCAGGAAAGGCCGCGCGCGGCCGCGATGCCGGCGGCCAGATGCAGCGGGGCGGGCGCGCGGCGCGCCCGCAGGGAGATCGCATTGTGCGCCGCGGTGCCGAACGGGGCGAGGGTCAGCGGCAGGCGGTGCAGCAACGCGGCGGCGCGGTCCGCGCCGTGAACGATGGCGATCAGGTCGAGCGTCTGCCGGTACGCGCCGATGAGGAGGTGCTGCCCGTTGTCGACGGTGGCGGCGTCGAAGGCGACGCGGCGGGCGCGGCCGCCGAGCGTCGTCGCCTGCTCGAACAGCGTGACCCGCCGTCCGGCCTGCGCGAGCGTGACCGCTGCGGCGCAACCGGCCCAGCCGCCGCCCACGACCGCGACGGTGCCGGCAAGGGCTTCTGCGCTCATGGCTTCTCCTGCGCGGCCCACGGGCACGGCGTCAGGCCGAGCGCGAGGCCTTCCATGCAATCCAGAACTTGCGCAGCGGCGTCAGTGCGATGCGCTGCTCCAGCACCGCGTAGCCGTCGCTCTCGATCTCGTCGAGCAGCGTCCGGTAGATCGCCGCCATGATGAGCCCCGGCCGCTGCGCGCGGCGGTCCTCTGCCGGCAGCGCACCCTGCGCACGGGCGTACCACTCACGCGCCTGCGACACCTGCGCGGCCATCAGCGCGCGAAAGCCGTCGCTCGTTTCGCGCCGCAGCAACGCGGAGGGGGCGACGCCGAAGCGCGCCAGTTCGTCCTGCGGCAGGTAGATGCGCCCGCGGCGCGCATCTTCCCCGACGTCGCGGATGATGTTGGTCAGCTGGAATGCGATGCCGAGATCGCGCGCGTACTGCCGCGTGGCCGCTTGCGTGCAGCCGAATATTTCGGCCGACATGAGCCCGACCACGCCCGCCACGCGATGGCAGTAGCGCTCCAGATCGGCGAAGTCGAGGTAGCGGTTGCGCTCGAGGTCCATCTGCATGCCGTCGATCACCGCCTGGAAGTGCTCCTGCGACAGCGCGTACGCGGCGACCACACCTTGCAGCGCCTGCGTGACCGGGTGCGCCGGCGTGCCGGCAAAGACGGCCGCGATCTCCTGCCGCCACCACGCGAGCTTGGTCCGCGCGACCTCCGGGTCCGACACTTCGTCGACGACATCGTCGACTTCGCGGCAGAACGCGTACAGCGCGGTGATGGCGCGGCGGCGTTCAGGCGGGAGGAACAGGAAACTGTAATAGAAGCTGGAGCCGCTGCGCGCGGCCTTCTGCTGGCAGTACTCGTCGGGGGTCATGCGGCCAGAATGCGATGGCGGCGCGGCGGGAACAGCGCGTGCCAGGCGACGATCACCCAGTCGCGGCGCGCGAGCTGCGGGCGATGGCGGAAGACGTCGCCGCCCGCGGCGTCGATGCCGTCGAGAATGCGATGCCCGCCCGCCAGCACGCCGCGCAACTCGAGGCCGAGGCGCCAGGGGAGCGCCTGCGCGAGCGGGCGTCCCGAGGCGAGCAGTGCGCGCGCGCGGTCGGTTTCGAACGCGAGGAGCGCGCGCCAGCCGCCGTCGCAGCGCCCGTTCGCGACCTGCGCCTCGGTCACGCCAAAGCGGGCGAGATCCTCCTGCGGCAGGTAAACGCGGTGCTTGCGCCAGTCGACCGCGATGTCCTGCCAGAAGTTGACGAGCTGCAGCGCGGTGCAGATGGCGTCGGAGCGGGCGAGATCCGCGGTTGCCGTCGCCCCATACAGGTGCAGCAGCAGCCGGCCGATCGGATTGGCCGAGTGGCGGCAGTAATCGGAGAGGTCGGCGAAGGTGGCGTAGCGCGTGGTCGTCACGTCCTGGCGAAAGGCCGACAGGAGATCCCGGAAGAGCGGGAGCGGCAGCGCATGGCGGTCGATCGCCGCGGCAAGGTCGGCGAACGGCGGCTCCGTCGAAGGCCGGCCGGCGGCGATGTCGCCGAGCGCGCGCTCGTACCGGTCGAGCGCGGCCAGCCGCGCCGCGGGCGGCGCGTCGCCTTCGTCCGCGATGTCGTCGGCGGCGCGCGCGAAGCGGTAGATCGCGAGCACCGCCGCCCGCAGCCGCCGCGGCAGCAGGAACGACGCGACCGGAAAGTTTTCGTAATGGGCAGCCGACACGCGCGACGGCATGGAACGCGCCGAAAGAACAGGTTTGCCTTCGGGCAGCGGCCTCGCCGGGGGCCTGTCCTCTGGCGGGAAGTGCCCGCTTTCGGATATACTGACCTGTTGGGCGAAAGCGGCTGCGAAAGTGGCGGAATTGGTAGACGCACTGGATTTAGGTTCCAGCGGGGCAGCCCGTGGGGGTTCGAGTCCCCCCTTTCGCACCACCGGGGCAATCTAGCAAGGATTTGACGCACATGCAAACCAGTCTGGAAACGATCGGAACTCTCGAGCGCCGGCTCAATGTCGCGGTGCCGCGCGAAGCGATCGAACAGGAGGTCGCCAAGCGGCTGGCCCGCCTCGCACGGAACGTCAAGGTGCCGGGCTTCCGGCCGGGCAAGGTGCCGCTCAAGATGGTGGCGCAGCAGTACGGGCCGCAGGTGCGTTCCGACGTCATCTCCGACACGGTGCAGGCGACCCTGACCGACGCGATCCGCGACCAGAACCTGCGCCTCGCCGGCAGTCCGCGGATCGAGCCGAAGTCGGACGGCGCCCCGGCGGACGACCAGTTCGAATTCTCGGCCGTGTTCGAGGTCTATCCCGAGATCGTGATCGGCGACCTGTCGCAGGTGACGATCACGCGGCCAGTGGCCGAGGTGGGACCGGCCGACATCGACGACACCATCGAGGTCCTGCGCCGCCAGCGCACGAATTTCGTCCCGGCGCCGAGGCCGGCGGCGGCGAGCGACCGCGTCGCCGTCGATTTCAGCGGGCGGATCGACGGTGTCGAGTTCGCCGGCGGGCAGGCCAAGGACTTCGCCATCGTCGTCGGCGAGGGCCGCATGCTGCCGGAATTCGAGGCCGCGGTGACCGGCATGCAGGCGGGCGAAACCCGGGTCTTCACGCTGACGTTCCCCGCCGATTACCACGGCAAGGAGGTCGCCGGAAAGGAGGCCGAGTTCACGTTGACGGTGCAGTCGGTCTCGGCGCCGGAGCTGCCGGCGGTCGACGCCGAATTTGCCAGGGCCTTCGGCGTGCCGAGCGGCAGCCTCGACGAGCTGCGCGCGGAAATCACGGCCAACCTCAAGCTGGAGATGAAACGCAAGATCGAAGGCAAGGTGAAAGACCAGGCGCTCGACGCGCTGCGCAAGAGCGCCCTGCTCGCCGTCCCCAGGTCGCTGGTCGCCCAGGAGGCGGAAAGCATGGCGCAGCGGATGGCCGCCGACCTGCAGCGGCAGGGAATGAAACCGGCCGACGTCAAGCTCACCCCGGACATGTTCCGGGCCAACGCGGAAGAGCGCGTCGCGCTCGGCCTGGTCGTGTCCGAGGTGGTCCGGTTGCACGGCCTGCAGGCGAAGCCGGAGCAGGTGAAGGCGCTGGTCCTGGAAGCCGCGCAGACCTACGAGCAGCCGGATGCCGTGGTCCGCTGGCATTACGAAAAGCCCGAGCGCCTGCACGAATTCGAGGCGCTCGCCGTCGAACGCAATGTCGTCGAGTGGATTTCTTCCCAGGCCAGGGTGCAGGACGTCGCCGTGACGTTCGCCGACCTGATGACACCGGCCCGCAGCCCCTGACGCAACCCCGAATCCCCCTGCCGCCATGACCGACCACAGCACAACCGACGAGACCGACATGATCGAACCGCAGGGCCTGGGCCTCATTCCGATGGTGATCGAGCAGAGCGGACGCGGCGAGCGCGCGTACGACATCTACTCGCGCCTGCTCAAGGAGCGCATCGTGTTCCTCGTCGGGCCCGTCAACGACTCCGCGGCCAACGTGATCGTCGCGCAGATGCTGTTCCTCGAGTCGGAGAATCCGGACAAGGACATCCACTTCTACATCAATTCGCCCGGGGGATCGGTTTCCGCCGGCATGGCGATCTTCGACACGATGCAGTTCATCAAGCCGGACGTGTCGACGATGTGCGTCGGCATGGCGGCCTCCATGGGCGCGTTCCTGCTGGCGGCGGGGGCCAAGGGCAAGCGCTTCGCGCTGCCCAATTCGACGATCCTGATCCACCAACCCTCGGGCGGATTCCAGGGCCAGGTGTCGGACATCGAGCGGCACGCCCAGTACGTCATCGAACTGAAGCACCGGTTCATCAAGCTGATGGCGCAATTCACCGGCCGGCCGAAAGAGCAGGTCGAACTGGACCACGACCGCGACAATTTCCTGTGGGCCGAACAGGCAAGGGAATACGGCATCGTGGACAAGGTCTTGCAGAATCGGGCCCAGAGCGCGTAGAGTTTCCCCAACCGCTCCACTCAAGGTCGTTGCATGGCGGACAAATCAACCGGCGACAAGCTTCTTTACTGCTCCTTCTGCGGCAAGAGCCAGCACGAGGTGCGCAAGCTTATTGCGGGGCCGTCGGTCTTCATCTGCGACGAGTGCATCGAGCTCTGCAACGACATCATCCGCGAGGAAGGGGCGTCGTCGGAGGCGGCCCGCACCGACAAGAGCAAGCTGCCGACGCCGCACGCGATCCGGCTGATCCTCGACCAGTACGTGATCGGCCAGGACCTCGCCAAGAAGATCCTGTCGGTCGCGGTGTACAACCATTACAAGCGGCTCGAAACGGGTGGCAAGGACGACGAAGTCGAGCTCGCCAAGAGCAACATCCTGCTGATCGGCCCGACCGGCTCCGGCAAGACGCTGCTCGCGCAGACGCTCGCGCGGCTGCTCGACGTTCCCTTCGTGATCGCCGATGCCACGACGCTGACCGAGGCCGGCTACGTCGGCGAGGACGTCGAGAACATCATCCAGAAGCTCCTGCAGAAGTGCGACTACGACATCGAAAAGGCGCAGCGCGGCATCGTCTACATCGACGAAATCGACAAGATCTCGCGCAAGTCGGACAACCCGTCGATCACCCGCGACGTCTCCGGCGAGGGCGTGCAGCAGGCGCTGCTCAAGCTGATCGAGGGCACGATCGCGTCGGTGCCGCCGCAGGGCGGGCGCAAGCACCCGAACCAGGAGTTCGTGCAGGTCGACACGACCAACATCCTGTTCGTCTGCGGCGGCGCGTTCGACGGCCTCGAAAAGATCATCCGCCAGCGGACCGCCAAGACGGGGATCGGCTTCGGCGCGGAAATCCTGAGTCCGGACGACCGCAAGAACGTCAGCGCGCTGCTGCGCGAGACGGAGCCGGAGGACCTGATCAAGTTCGGTCTGATTCCCGAATTTGTCGGCCGGCTGCCAGTGGTGGCGACGCTCGAGGAGCTGGACGAGGTGGCGCTCATCGAGATCCTCGTCGAACCCAAGAACGCCTTGTTGAAGCAGTACCAGAAGATGTTCCGCATGGAAGGCGTCGAGCTCGAGATCCGCGAACCCGCGCTGCGCGCCATCGCCAGCCGCGCGCTCGCCCGCAAGACCGGTGCGCGGGGCCTGCGCTCGATCCTCGAGCAGGTCCTGCTCGACGTGATGTACGACCTGCCCTCGCACGAAAACCTCGTCCGCGTCGTGGTCGACGAAGGCACGATCACCAACGACGGCAAGCCGCTCCTCATGTTTGCCGATGCGCCCAAGGTAGCGTCGGCGCACTCCTGATGAATGGGGCGGCGCGCGGCGCCTTGCCCCCGATCCCCGGCCGCTTGATTTTCACGCTCGCCGGCCGCATGTTTGCCACTCCACTTCTTCCGTAGGGCTGCCCCATGGCCACCGATACCGCGCTTCCCGCCGAAATCTCGTCCCTGCCGCTGCTGCCGCTGCGCGACGTGGTCGTCTTTCCACACATGGTCATCCCGCTGTTCGTCGGGCGGCCCAAATCGATCAAGGCGCTCGACGTCGCGATGGACGCCGGCAAGAACATCCTCCTGGTTGCCCAGAAATCGGCGGCCAAGGATGACCCGGCCGCCGAGGATCTCTACCCGATCGGCAGCATCGCCACGGTACTGCAGATGCTGAAGCTGCCCGACGGCACCGTGAAGGTGCTGGTCGAGGGCACGCAGCGTGCACAGATGGTGGAGGTGACCGACGAGGGCGAGTACCTGTCCGCCGGGGCGATGAAGCTCGTCGGCGAGCCGGGGCCCGCGCACGAGGTCGAGGCGATGCGCCGCGCGCTGCTTGCGCAGTTCGACCAGTACGTCAAGCTCAACAAGAAGATCCCCCCCGAGATCCTGACCTCGATGTCCGGGATCGACGACGGCGGCCGCCTCGCCGACGCCATCGCGGCGCACCTGCCGCTCAAGCTCGAGCAGAAGCAGGAGATCCTGGAGATGGGCGACGTCGCCAAGCGGCTCGAGCACCTGCTCGGGTTGCTCGAAGGCGAGGTCGACATCCTGCAGGTGGAAAAGCGCATCCGCGGCCGCGTGAAGCGGCAGATGGAGAAGAGCCAGCGCGAGTATTACCTGAACGAGCAGGTCAAGGCGATCCAGAAGGAATTGGGCGAGGGCGACGAGAACGCCGACCTCGACGAAGTGGAAAAGAAGGTCAAGGCCGCGCGGATGTCGAAGGAGGCCGAAGGCAAGGCGATGGCCGAGCTGAAGAAGCTCAAGATGATGTCGCCGATGTCCGCCGAGGCGACGGTCGTGCGCAACTTCATCGACACGCTGGTCGCGCTGCCGTGGAAGAAAAAGAGCAAGATCAGCAAGGACCTCGCCGCCGCAGTGAAGGTCCTCGATGCCGATCACTATGGTCTCGAGAAGGTCAAGGAACGCATCGTCGAATACCTCGCGGTGCAGCAGCGCGTCGACAAGCTCAAGGCGCCGATCCTGTGCCTCGTCGGCCCGCCCGGCGTGGGCAAGACCTCGCTCGGCCAGTCGATCGCCAGGGCGACCAACCGCAAGTTCGTGCGCATGAGCCTGGGTGGAGTCCGCGACGAGGCGGAGATCCGGGGCCATCGCCGTACCTACATCGGGTCGATGCCCGGCAAGATCCTGCAGAACATGTCGAAAATCGGCGTGCGCAACCCGTTGTTCCTGCTGGACGAGGTGGACAAGATGGGGCAGGACTTCCGCGGCGATCCGTCGTCGGCGCTGCTGGAGGTGCTCGACCCCGAGCAGAACAACACGTTCGTCGACCACTACGTGGAGGTCGAGTTCGACCTTTCCGACGTGATGTTCGTGGCCACCGCCAACACGCTCAACATTCCGCCGCCGCTGCTCGACCGGATGGAGGTCATCCGCCTGTCCGGCTACACCGAGGACGAGAAGGTCGCGATCGCGCGGCAATACCTGTTGCCCAAACAGATCAAGAACAACGGCCTGAAGCGCGACGAGCTGCGCGTCGCCGAGTCGGCGTTGCGCGACATCGCGCGCTATTACACGCGCGAAGCCGGCGTGCGCAGCTTCGAGCGCGAGATCAGCAAGATCTGCCGCAAGGTGGTCAAGAGCCTGCTGCTGAAGGAGAGCGAGGGCAAGGCGCGCCGGGCCAAGGGGCCGGTCGAGGTCACCGCCAAGAATCTGGACAAGTATCTCGGCGTGCGCCGCTTCACCTACGGCATGGCGGAGAAGAGGAACCAGGTCGGGCAGGTCACCGGCCTCGCCTGGACCGAGGTCGGCGGCGACCTGCTGACGATCGAAGCGGTGGCGTTGCCCGGGAAGGGCAAGACCACGACGACGGGCAAGCTGGGCGACGTGATGAACGAGTCGATCGCCGCGGCGCTTTCGGTGGTGCGGCATCGTTCGGCGGCGCTCGGCATCGCGCCGGACTTCTACCAGAAGACCGACCTGCACATCCACCTGCCGGAGGGCGCGACGCCGAAGGATGGCCCGTCCGCCGGTGTCGGCATCGCCACCGCGATCGTGTCGATCCTGACCGGCGTGCCGGTCCGTGCCGACGTGGCGATGACCGGCGAGATCACGCTGCGCGGCGAAGTGCTGCCGATCGGCGGACTCAAGGAAAAGCTGCTCGCGGCGGGTCGCGGCGGCATCAAGACGGTGCTGATCCCCGAGGAGAACGTGAAGGATCTCGTGGAGATTCCGGACGAAATCAAGAACCGCCTTGAAATCCGGCCGGTGCGCTGGATCGAGCAGGTCCTGGATGCCGCACTCGAGCGGCAGCCAATGCCGCTGGCAGACGCCGCGGGCGAAGCAGCGGCTGTCCCACCCGCTGCGGCGGCCGACGAAGCGTCCGGCGCGGTCGCGTTGATCAAGCACTGAACGCGCGAGGTTGCTCCGCGGCGCGCAAAGTCGCAATGCGCGCCGTGTCTTGCAGCGATCTGTTCGAGGATCGCCGCAACACGCAAAAGCCGCGCCAGACACGGTGCGTGTTGCGCGGTTTCTTGCGCGCGAGCAACGTCGCGTGACGATGCCGATGGACGTGCTTGACACGTCGAAATCGCGATTGCTATAAGAGATCTCCGGGCGGGCCGGAGCAACGGCGCGCGACCCTGCCCATCCCAACGCGCAAGTTCGAAAGGGGGGATGTTCGTGAACAAATCCGAGTTGATCGACGCGATCGCCAAGCATGCGGACATCTCCAAGGCAGCGGCCGGACGCGCGCTGGAAGCGATGATGAGTGCGATCAGAACCTCGCTCAGGAAGGGCGATGACGTGACCCTGGTCGGATTCGGCACGTTCTGCGTCGGCAGGCGGACGGCGCGCCAGGGCCGCAATCCGCGCACCGGAGCGGCGATCAGGATTCGTGCCGCCAAGGTGCCGAAGTTCCGGGCTGGCAAAGCGCTGAAGGATGCGGTAAACTGATCGACTTGTGTGGTTGATCCGAATGCAGTCACCGGATCGGCGAAACGGAAGGAAGGCGGGAACGCAGGCCGGGCCGGGAAACCGGGTCGGGTTGCCGCGCGGGAGGTTGCGGTCCTGGCGCCACCGGGGGTGCTTAGCTCAGCTGGTAGAGCGTCGCCCTTACAAGGCGAATGTCGGGAGTTCGAGCCTCTCAGCACCCACCAGTCGGGATGCACGGACCGGTAGTCAAGGAGTGGTAGTTCAGTTGGTTAGAATACCGGCCTGTCACGCCGGGGGTCGCGGGTTCGAGTCCCGTCCACTCCGCCAATAACGAAGGGCGAACGTGAGTTCGCCCTTTTTGATATCCGCCGATTCGAGCCGCGTTCGTACGGGCGGCACCGGCGGGAGCAGGGCCACGGTGCCTCGCGGCGCCGCCACCAGAGCCAGCGCGCATGTTCAATATCGTCGAACGCCACAAGCGAGTAGTCCAGATCATTCTGGGGTTGATCACGCTGCCGTTCGCGTTTTTCGGCGTCGATTATTACTTCCGCCAGGGCAGCACGTCGCTCGATGTCGCGACGGTCGCGGGCGAGAAGATCACGCAACAGCAGTTCAACCAGACGCTCGCCGAACAGCAGGAGCGGATGCGGGCGCAGCTGGGCGCCAACTTCGATCCGACGATGTTCGACAATCCCGAGGTTCGCTTCGCGCTGCTGCAGCAGCTGATCAACCGGCAGCTGCTCCAGGACAAGGCGAGCCAGGAGGCATTCCGGGTGCCCGACGCGCAGATGCAGCAGTTCATCGCCGGCCAGGCGGCCTTCCAGGAGAACGGGCAATTCTCGCCGGACCGCTACAAGCAGGTGCTCGCCGGTCAGAACATGACGCCGGCGGGGTTCGAGGACCAGCTGCGGCGGGACCTGCTGCTCGCGCCGCTGCAGGAGCCGATGTCACTCGGCAATATCGTCGCGCGCGCGAGCGGCGAGCGCTACCTCGGTCTCTCGGAGCAGCGGCGCGAAGTCCAGGCCGCCGCGATCGACTCCGAGCCGTACATTCCCGGCACCAGGATCGACGACGCCGCGGTCAAGGCTTTCTACGACGCGAATGCCGCTTCGCTGCAGACGCCGGAACAGGCGAAGATCGAGTACGTGATGCTGACGCTGGATGCGCTGGCAGGGCAGGCGCCAATCGACCCTGCCGAGATCAAGGCGCAGTACGAGAGCAACGTCAAGCAGTACACGAAGCCCGAAGAGCGTGAGGCGGCGCACATCCTGATCGCGGTGAAGCCCGGTGCGGGCGACGACGCGAAGGCGGCCGCGAAAGCCAAGGCCGCGGACGTGATGGCCACGGCGACCGCCAATCCCGCGAAGTTCGGCGAGCTCGCCAAACAGTTTTCGCAGGATCCGGGCTCGGCTGCGCAGGGCGGCGATCTCGGCTCCTTCGCCCGCGGCAACATGGTGAAGCCGTTCGACGATGCTGTTTTTTCGATGAAGGTCGGCGACATCGTCGGGCCCGTCGAAACCGATTTCGGCTATCACGTGATCAGGCTCAGCGGCATTGCACCGGCGAAAGTGCGGCCGTTGGACGAAGTCAAGGCACAGATCGAGACCGACCTGCAGCGGCAGAAAGCCACGCAGAAATTCGCAACCGCCGCCGATCAGCTGCAGAACCTGGTCTACGAGCAGGCCGACTCGCTGCAGGGCGCCGCCAAGGCACTCGGGCTCCCCGTGCAGGCGACGCCCCTCCTGACGCGTTCGCAGGTGCAGGCGCTGGCCAAGGGGAACGCCAAATTCGTGCAGGCGCTGTTCAGCCCGGAATCGACACAAGCCAAGCGCAACACCGAGGCGATCGAGGTCGCGCCGAACACGCTGATGGCGGGGCGGATCATCGACTACGCGCCGGCCGCGCCGCGGCCGTTCGCCGACGTCCAGGACGAGATCCGCCGCCAGCTTGCGCGGAAGGCCGCGAGCGAGCTCGCGCACAAGGCGGGCCGCGAAAAGCTCGCGCTGCTGGAGCAGGGCCGGAGCGACAAGGACGCGGGCGTGACGTTCGCGCCGCAGGTGTCGCTGACCCGCCACGATGTTCAGCCCGGTTATTCGCCGGACGCCCTGAAGCGCATCTTCCAGCTCGACCCGGCCAAGGTGCCGCAATACGCCGGTGCGCCGAACGAGCGCGGCGGCTTCTCGATCTACAAGCTGGCGAAAGTCGTCGAATCGCCGGCGCCCGATCCCGCCAAGCTGACCGCCGCCAACACGCGGATCGGCGAACAGCTCGGCCGCGAGCTTCTCAATGCCTATCTCGCGACGCTGAAGGAAAAGGCCGATGTGAAGATCAACCAGGCGAATCTCGAGAAGAAGTAGCCCGGCGTCCCCGAATTCACTTGCAATTCTCCCGCACGACCTGCTGCTGCTGGTCGACCGCCGCGCGCCGCGCTGTGTCGTCGAGGATGATGCGTTCGCCGTTTTCCGTGTAGCGGTAATAGTTCTGGTTGGCGAGCTGCAAGGCCTGCAGCTGGCCGCGCGCCTGCACGCAAATCTCGCGGCGTCGTTCGGTTTCGACCCGTGTCTTGTCGGCGGCCTGCGCCTCCTCGGCGCGCTTCTTGTCGCGAAGCTTGAGCTCGAGCTCCTTGTCGGCAAATTCCTTGGCGGCGTTGGGGTTGACGGGCGGCGGCGGCGGCTTGACGATTTCCGATTTGACGTCGGCCGGAGGCGGCTGGTCGGAATAGACGATCCGCCCGTTCTTGTCGACCCATTTGTACATCGTCGCACCCGCCGGCGCGGCCGCGAACAGCAGGCCGATGGCGATGGCGAGCGCAGCCGCCATCGCCCCCCGTGGGTTGGTCCGGGCGCAGGCGGGTCCGCGCGATGCCGGCGGCGTCGGGATGGTCCCGGCATTCGGGAAAGGCGTCATGGCTGATCCTCGGCACACAGTATGGCAACGGCAACGATGACAATGGCAACGATGACAACGGCAACGACGACAACGGCAACGACGACAACGGCAACGACGACAACGGCAACGGCGACAACGGCAACGACGACAACGGCAAAGTAATCCAAGACGGCGGGTACGTCAAACGCGCGCGCCGGGCGCTGCGCGTTTGGCCGGCCGCGCCGGCGCGGGTATAATCCGTTTTTGCGCGCAGGAGAAACTGTTTATGCGTGTCGTCAGGAAAGCGCTTACGTTCGATGATGTCCTGCTGGTCCCCGCGCATTCCCTCGTCGTTCCCCGCGACGTAAGTCTTCAGACCCGGCTCACCCGCAGCATCACCATCAACATCCCGCTCCTTTCGGCGGCGATGGACACGGTGACCGACGCCCGCCTCGCGATCGCCATTGCTCAGGAAGGCGGGCTCGGCATCGTGCACAAGAACATGTCGCCGGCGAAACAGGCGGCCGAAGTCGCGAAGGTCAAGCGCTTCGAGAGCGGCGTCGTCAAGGACCCGATCACGATTCCGCCGACGATGTCGGTGCGGGAAGTGCTCGCGCTGAAGCGGCTGCACCGCTTCTCCGGCCTGCCGGTGGTCGAGGGCAAGCGGGTCGTCGGCATCGTCACCAATCGCGACACGCGGTTCGAGACCAATCTCGATCAGCCCGTCGCGAACATCATGACCAAAGGCGATCGCCTGGTCACCGTGCGCGAGGGCACCGATCTCGAGCAGGCGAAGGCGCTGATGCACCAGCATCGCCTCGAGCGCGTGCTGGTCGTCAACGGCGACATGGAACTGCGCGGCCTCATCACCGTGAAGGACATCCTCAAGTCGACCGAGCATCCGCTTGCCAGCAAGGACGACCTCGGCCGGCTGCGCGCCGGCGCGGCGGTCGGCACCGGCGGCGACACCGAGGAGCGGGTCGAGGCGCTGGCCGCCGCCGGCGCCGACGTGGTCGTCGTCGACACCTCGCACGGCCATTCGAAGGGCGTGCTCGACCGCGTCCTGTGGCTGAAGAAGACGTTTCCGCAGGTGCAGGTCATCGGCGGCAACGTCGCGACGGCGGCCGGCGCCCGGGCGCTCGCCGATCACGGCGCCGATGCCGTCAAGGTCGGCATCGGGCCCGGGTCGATCTGCACGACGCGGATCGTCGCCGGCGTCGGCATGCCGCAGATCTCGGCGATCCAGGCCGCGCTCGACGGCCTCGCCGAATCGGGCGTTCCCATCATCGCCGACGGCGGCATCCGCTATTCCGGCGACGTCGCCAAGGCGATCGCCGCCGGCGCGAACTGCGTGATGCTGGGCAGCGTGTTCGCCGGCACCGAGGAGGCTCCCGGCGAGATCGAGCTCTACCAGGGCCGCTCCTACAAGAGCTACCGCGGCATGGGCTCGCTCGGCGCGATGCAGCAGGGCAGCGCCGACCGCTACTTCCAGGACGCCGAAGGCGAAGGCGCCGCGGAAAAGCTGGTCCCCGAAGGCATCGAGGGCCGCGTTCCCTACAAGGGCGCGCTGTCCGCGGTGATCCACCAGCTGATGGGTGGCCTGCGCGCCGCGATGGGTTACTGCGGCTGCCCGACGATCGACGAGCTGCGCTCGCGCGCCGAGTTCGTCGAGATCACCTCGGCCGGAGTCCGCGAGTCGCACGTGCACGACGTGCAGATCGTCAAGGAAGCCCCGAACTATCGTGTCGACTGAGCGCGGCGGGCGGAAGCCAAGGCCCGAAGGGCGCGTCGCCGCGCGATGGAGCGCGGCCGGCACGCGAGCGTTCATCGCCCTCAGGCCGCACGCTGAGGCCGCGACTGAGCGCGGCGGGCGGAAGCCAAGGCCCGAAGGGCGCGTCGCCGCGCGATGGAGCGCGGCCGGCACGCGAGCGTTCATCGCCCTCAGGCCGCACGCTGAGGCCGCGGACTGACCGCCGCCCGAGCCACCCATGGTCGCTTTGTCGCACTCCAGGATCCTGATCCTCGATTTCGGGGCCCAATACACGCAGCTGATCGCGCGCCGCCTGCGCGAGATGCACGTGTACTGCGAGATCCACCCGTTCGACGCGGGCGACGACTTCGTGCGCGCCTTCGCGCCGCGAGGCATCATCCTGTCCGGCGGCCCGAACAGCGTCATCGACACCGATCCGCCGCGCGCGCCCGATGCCGTGTGGACGCAGGGCGTGCCGGTGCTCGGCATCTGCTACGGGATGCAGACGATGGCCGTGCAGCTCGGCGGCAAAGTCGCGGCCGGCGCGGTGCGCGAGTTCGGTTACGCGGAGGTCCGCGTGCGCGGGCACTCGGCGCTGTTCCGCGGCATCCAGGACCGCGCCAACGCCGCCGGCCACGGCCTGCTCGATGTCTGGATGAGCCACGGCGACAAGGTCACCGCGATGCCGGCGGGATTCAAGCTGACCGGCGAGAGCAGCGCGTGCGCGGTCGCGGCGATGGCGGACGAAGCCCGGCATTTCTACGCGGTGCAGTTCCACCCCGAGGTCACGCACACCCGCCAGGGCGCCGCGGTCCTCGCCCGCTTCGCGCACGAGATCTGCGGCTGCGGCGAAGACTGGAACATGACCGACTACGTGACGGAGGCGGTCGCCGCGATCCGGGCGCAGGCCGGGACCGACGGCGTGATTCTCGGCCTGTCGGGCGGCGTCGATTCGTCGGTCGCCGCGGCGCTCATCCATCGCGCGATCGGCGACCAGCTCACCTGCGTGTTCGTCGACCACGGGCTCCTGCGCCTGAACGAGGCCGAGCAGGTCATGGATACCTTCGCCCGCAACCTCGGCGTCCGGGTGATCCACGTCGACGCCGGCGCGGAGCTGTTCGCCGCGCTGGCCGGCGTCGCCGATCCCGAGCAGAAGCGGCGCGTCATCGGCAAGCTGTTCGTCGACGTCTTCCAGCGCGAGTCGGCCAAGGTCGCGGGCGCCCGCTGGCTGGCACAAGGGACGATCTATCCGGACGTGATCGAGTCGGCGGGCGGCAAGACCAAGAAGGCGCACAACATCAAGTCGCACCACAACGTCGGCGGGCTGCCCGACTCGTTGCACTTGAAGCTGCTGGAGCCGCTGCGCGAGCTGTTCAAGGACGAGGTCCGCGAGCTTGGCCTCGCGCTGCAGCTGCCGCGCGAGATGGTGTACCGCCACCCGTTTCCGGGCCCCGGCCTCGGCGTGCGCATCCTGGGCGAGGTGACGCGCGAGCACGCCGACCTCCTGCGTCGCGCCGATGCGATCTTCATCGACGAACTGCGGCAGGCGCGCACCGCCGACGGGCGCAGCTGGTACGACGCCACCGCGCAGGCGTTCGCCGTGTTCCTGCCGGTGCGCGCCGTCGGCGTGATGGGCGACGGCCGGACCTACGAGCACGTCGTCGCGCTGCGCGCGGTGCAGACGACGGATTTCATGACGGCCACGTGGGCGCCGTTGCCGTACGACCTGCTGGCGAAGGTGTCGAGCCGTATCATCAACGAGGTGCGCGGCCTCAACCGCGTCGTCTACGACATCTCGAGCAAGCCGCCGGCAACGATCGAGTGGGAGTAGGGACGTAGTCACGCTTTCCGTCAATGACGGAATGCGTTCGGCGGCGATGGTTGTCCACGGCGGCGGCGTGAACCATTGAACGATCAGCGCCGGCTCCGTTCAGCAGTGGTGCAACTTGTCGCGTGGGACTCAGATCAGGCGCGTCCGATCGCTTGCTCGACCTCGCCCAGGCGATCCTTGCCGAAGAACATCTGGTCGCGAACGAAGAACGTCGGCGAGCCGAACGCTCCGCGAGCGTGGGCGGCCTGGGTGTTCTCCAGCAGCCGCGCCTTGACCGCAGGCTCCTGCGCGGCCTGCAGCAGGCGCCCGGCGTCGAGGCCGCCTTCGGTCAGCATGGCGGCGATCGTGGCCGGCTCGTCCATCTTCAGGGCGCGCTCCCACATCGCCGCGAACATCGTGTCGACGTAGCGTTCGAAGCAGCCGAGACGCTGCGCCGCCACTGCGCCGCGCATGATCTGCAGCGTGTTCACCGGGAAGTGGGGGTTGAGCCTGAAGGCCGCGAGACCATGCCGGGTGACGAAGCGCTCGATCTCGAGCCGGTCGTAGGCGAGCTTGTTGGGGATGTCCGCGAAGGCTTCGACCGGCGACCGGTTGTTCGCCAGCCTGAACAGGCCGCCGAGCAGGATCGGCGTGCAGGTAAAGCGGGTTCCGGTCCGGGCCTCGATCGCCGGAATCACCTTGTGGCAGAGGTAGGCGTTCGGGCTGCCGAAGTCGAACAGGAACTCGGCGCCGATGTCGTGGGCGGCGTTCATGGGAGTCACCAGCTTTCCATCCAGGGGCGCAGTTCGGTCTCGTGGGTCCAGGCGTCGCGCGGCTGCTGGTGAATCTGCCAGTAGGCGTCGGCGATGTGTTCCGGGCTCAGGATGCCTTGCTGGTCCTTGAGCGCGTAGCGGTCGGGGAAGTTGCTGCGGATGAACTCGGCGTCGATCGCACCGTCGATCACGGGGTGCGCGACGTGGATGCCCTTCGGCCACAGCTCGCGCGCCATGCTCTGCGCCAGAGCGCGCAGCGCGTGCTTCGCGCCGGCAAAGGCGGCGAAGCCTTCGCGGCCGCGCAGGCTGGCCGTCGCACCGGTGAAGATGATGGTGCCGCGGCCCCGCGGCAGCATGGCCTTCGCCACCTCGCGTCCCATCAGGAAGCCGCCGAAGCACGCCATCTCCCAGACCTTGGTGTAGACGCGCGCCGTGGTCTCGGTGATGCCGAAGCGCACGTTGGCGCCGATGTTGAACACCGCGACCTCGATCGGCGCGATCTCGCGCTCGATCTTTCCGACGAGCGCCGTCATCTCCTCTTCCTTGCGCGCATCGCTGCCGAAGCCATGGGCCTGCCCGCCGTCGGCGCGGATCTGCCGGACCAGCGGCTCGAGCTTGTCGGCCGTACGGCGGGTGACGCAGGCGATGTAGCCCTCCCGCGCGAAGCGCCGCGCGACGGCGCCGCCGGTGGCGTCGCCGGCACCGATCACGAGAATGGCCCTGGCCTGGCTCATGCGGTCTCCGATGGCGTCGCAAGGCGTTCAATGTGCGCCGGGACGTGCTTGTGCCAGGGCGTGCCGGCGATGGGGTCGCGGTCGGCGCCGCTGGTGAGTTCGTTGACCGGCACCCCGGCGCGCACCATCGTGCCGTCGGCGCAGTGATAGTCGATGCCCTGCCCGTTCGGCAGGGACACGTGGCCCGGCCGCATGTCGGGCGTGATCTCTACCGGGGCGGTCGCACGGCCGCGGCGCGTGACGAGCCGCACCCAGTCGCCTTCGGCGCACCCCAGTGCCGCGGCATCCTGCGGTGCGATGCGCAGCGTTCCGTAGGATCCATTGCGGTGCCAGCCGGCGTCGCGGATGCTGGTGTTGCTGGTGTCGCTGCGGCGCTCGCCCGCCGACAGCACGAACGGGTAGGCCGGATCGTGCGCCGGGCGCCCCGCGTCCAGCTTCGCCAGTTCGGGCATCAGCTCGGCGATGAAGAGTTCGATCCTGCGGTCCGGCCGGCGCACGGCCGCCCAGCTGTCGTCGTACTCGCTGACCGCGAACACCACGCCCGACGGAGAGCCGAGGATGGCGTCGAACAGGCGGTTGGCGGCGCCGGTGGGCGCCCCGCCGAAGCCGGCGCGGCGCGCGGCCGCGGGCTGCTGGCGGACGTAGCGCTGGCAGATGCCCCACAGCGACGCGGCACTCGCCTGCGCCGCAGGCAAGGTCGCGCCGAGCGTCCGGTACAGCACCACCGAGGCGTAGCGCGCGATCGCCTTGTCCCGCGCGGCCTTCCAGGCGAAGGCGAGCGCGAAGGGCGCGCGGCCCAGCCGGGCGGCGCGGCGCAGGAAGCGGTAGCGGCGCGCGTCCAGCTCGCCCAGGGCCTCGAGCAGCCGGGCATGGATCTCGGCCTCGGTCAGCGTGCCCGGGCGCGGCTCGAACAGCGGCTGGCGCAGATGGAACGCGTTGCGCGGGAACTCGAGGTTGAAGAAGGTCGCCTCGGCCTTCTCGAACTGCGATGCCGCGGGCAGCACGTAGTCGGCCTGCGCGGCCGTCTCCGTGTAGGCCACGTCGACGACGACGCTCAACTCGAGCGCGCGCATCGCCGCGCGCATGCGCGGGCTGTCCGCCAGCGAGTGCACCGGGTTCGCGCTCTCGATGAACATGGCGCGAAAGCGCCGGGGGTGGTCGGTGAGGATCTCCTCGGGGATGACGTTGCAGGGGATCAGGCCCATGATCACCTTCGCGCCCGTGACCGGGCTCTGCGCGCCGGGCCGGGGCGCGGCACCGTGAGAAGGCCGGCCGCGGTCGGACTGCGACAGGCTCAGCAGCGGCACGAACGCGTTGTTGGTCCCCGGGCGCCCGTAGTGGCCGGCCAGCAGCCACACCAGCCGGTTGAGGTAGCTGACCAGCGTGGAGTGCCGGTTCATCTGCACGCCGAGGTCCTCGATCATCGATACGCTGGCCGCGCGGGCGATGCGCTCGGCCACGCGGCGCAGCAGCGCCTCGTCGACGCCGCAGACGGAGGCGTACTCGCCTACGGGGATGCGGCGCAGCGGCCCGGCGATCTGGTCGAAGCTGGTGGTGTGCGCAGCGAGCCATTCGTGCGCGACCAGGTTCTCCTGCACCAGGATCGCCGCCAGTGCGGCCAGGCACCAGGCGTCGGTCCCGGGGCGCACGGCCAGGTGGACGTCGGCCATCGCCGCAGTCTCGCTGCGGCGCGGGTCGATCACGATCAGCACGCGCGCGGGGTCGTTCCGGATCGCGTGCAGGATCACCCGCGACCGTGCGAAGCCGTGCGACTGCCAGGGGTTCTTGCCGATGAACACGGCCACCTCGGCGTGCTCGAAGTCGCCATGCACCCCCGAGCCCATCATCTTGCCCTGCACCCAGGCCTCACCGGTCTTCTCCTGCGCCAGTGCGTTCGATCGGTAGCGCACGCCCAGCGCCTTGATCGTGCTGTCGGCGTACGTCGCGCCCAGGTGATTGCCTTGGCTGCCGCCGCCGTAGTAGAGGATGCTCTCGCCGCCGTGGCGGGCCTTGATCGACTGCAGCTTCGCGGCGATCTCGCGGATGGCGGTGTCCCAGTCGATGCGCTCGTGGCCGCCGTCGGCGCGCCGGCGCAGCGGCGAGTCCAGGCGGTCGGCACCGTTCTGGTAGCGGTCCATGCGCTGTGACTTCTCGCAGACGTAGCCTTGCGACGCGGGGTGCGCCTTGTCGCCCCGGATGCGCACGATCCGCCGAGCCTCGGTCTGCACCTCGAGGCCGCAGTTCAGCGCGCAGATCACGCACGCGGTCTTGCGCCAGCCGGTCGACGAGCCTTCTTCGGTGGCGGTCATGGGACGGTGCGCCGGTTCATTGCTTCACCCTGTATTTGGAATAACGACCGTTATCGTATAGACTGGTGCAGCCCGGTGTCAACCGGGCTCGACCAGGGTCAGCTGTCATGCGTTACTCGAAGGAACACACGGACGCGGCCCGCCGCCGTCTGCTGGACTGCGGCGCGCGCCACGTCAAGCAGCACGGCTTCGCGGCCAGCGGCGTGGACGCGCTCGCCGCGGCGGCGGGCGTGACGAGCGGGTCGCTCTACCGGCACTTCGCCGGCAAGTCCGACTTGTTCGCCGCCATGATCCGGACCGAGCTGCAGCGCACGGCCGAACGGTTTGCCAGCATCCGCGCGGGCGACGTCGACGCTGCCGCAACCGCGATGGCGGCCTACCTCGGCCCGCAACACCTGCGGCATCCCGAGCGGGGGTGTCCGCTGCCGGTGCTGACCGCCGAGGTCGCCCGTGCCGACGGCGCCGTGCGCACGGCGTTCGATGAAGGACTGCGCGAGGTCCACGCGGCGCTGGAACCCATCGCCGGCTCCGGCGGCAAGGCCTGGGCGCTGATGGCCCAGAGCGTGGGCGCGGTGATGCTCGCGCGAGCGGCGCTCGACCCGGGGTTGCAGCGAGAACTGCTCGAGGCGGCACGGGTCCAAACGCGGTCGCTGCTCGCCGACGCTCCCGTCGATCCATAACCCGGCCGCCGATCCAAGGGAGGCATCATGTCGCGCGTTCGCCCCAGCAAGTTCGTCCATGTCGTCTATCGCACGCGCCGCTTCGAGCAGATGGTGGCCTGGTACCAGACGGTCTTCGACGCCAGGGTCCAGCACCGGAACCCTGCGCTGGCCTTCCTGACCTATGACGACGAGCACCACCGGTTCGCCTTCGCCAACCTGGCTGTGCTGCAGCCGGACGGCACCGGGAGCGACAAGCAGGGCCTGATCGGCGTCGACCACGTCGCCTACACCTATGCATCGCTGCAGGACCTGTTCGACAACTACGTCCAGCTCAAGGCGAAGGGCATCGTACCCTACTGGTGCATCCACCACGGGGTGACGGTATCGATGTATTACGCCGATCCGGACGGCAACCAGATGGAGTTCCAGGTCGATGCCTTCGCCTCCAGCGAGGAAGCCAACGCCTTCATGTGCGGTCCGATCAACGCCGCCAATCCCATCGGCGTGGAATACGATCCCGAGGAGTGGCTGGCGCGCATGCAGGCCGGGGCGCCGCCTGCAGACTTCCTGGTCCGTCGCGGTCACGAGCCGGTGTCGCCGATTCGCGGCGCGATGCAAGGTTGATCCCGGCGTCATCGCCGGTCGATTGGGGCCGCTTGCGCAAAGCCGTCGGCGCACGCGTATCATTCATCGCCGCCGTTCGGACGGCGGTTGTTTCCATACTCGACTTGGAGAACGCAGATGGTTCGTTCCGGAAAGTGGTCCTGGCTTGCCGCCGGCATCGTCGCGCTGGCGGGCTCGATGGCCGGTCTTGCGCACGCAGCGTCGCCGGCGGGCGCGGACGAGGCGGCCATTCGCGCGCAGACCGCAAGCTGGGAGAAGGCGTACAACGGCGGCGACGCGAAGGCAGTGGCCGCGCAGTATGCCGAAGACGCGCTGCTGCTCCCGCCGGGCTCGCCCGGCGTGCGGGGCCGGGCGGCGATCCTGGAGTTCTTCGCCAGGGACATCGCGGCGTCGAAAGCGGCCGGGGCGGTCTTCGTCATCGACCCGAAGACCGATGTCGGCGTCTCGGGAAACACGGGTTGGGAATCGGGCACCTACAAGGTCACGGTGAAGGGCGCCGTCGTCGAGACCGGCAAGTTCCTCTCGGTGTCGCGCAAGCAGGACGGGAAATGGCTCTACATCCGTGATACCTGGAACGCGGACGCGGCGCCGGCGCCTGCCGCGGCGGCACCGGCGGCCGCACCGGCACCGGCGGCGAAGAAGTAGGCGGCAGATTGCAGCGGACCCGCCGGCCGCTCGTCATGCGGGCCCCATGTTGCGCCGCCGCCTCGCCGGCAGGACCCTGCCCACGGGCCGGCAAGCCCGGTGCCTGACCTGATGCCGGACCCGGACGGAGCGATGATGGGCGAAGCGCTCGCGCTCGCGCGGGCGGCCGGCGCGCGCGGCGAGGTCCCCGTCGGCGCCGTCGTCGTCCGCGCCGGCACCGTCGTCGGGCGCGGCGGCAATGCCCCGATCGTCGCGAGCGACCCGACCGCGCACGCCGAGATCGCCGCGCTGCGCGACGCCGCGCGGGCGCTCGGCAATTACCGGCTGCCGGAATGCGAGCTCTACGTGACGCTGGAGCCGTGCGCGATGTGCGCCGGCGCGATCATGCACGCGCGGCTCGCGCGGCTCGTGTTCGGCGCGCGCGATCCGAAGACCGGCGCCTGCGGTTCGGTCGTCGATCTGCTGGACAACCCCCGGCTCAATCACCACACCCGCGTCACGGGCGGCGTCCGTGCGACCGAATGCGGCCTGCTGCTGTCCGATTTTTTTGCCGCCCGCCGGTGAAGCCGTGATGACGACTGCCGCCGCGCCCCTGTCTCGCGCCTTCGGCATCGGCCTCTATGCTCCGGCCGGATTCCCCGTCGAGCCGGAGGCCATCGAGCGCGCCGTGGCGCGGCTTTCGGCATTGGGCCACCATGTGGTCGTCGATCCGACGTGCGGCACGCGGTGGCAACGCTTTTCCGCGACGGACGACGAGCGGCTCGCCGCAGTGATGCGGATGGCCGCGCACCCCGAGGTCGAACTGGCCATCGCGGTCCGCGGTGGCTACGGCTGGTCGCGGCTGCTCGACCGGCTCGACTACCGCGCCATCGCTCGCACCCGCACGCGCTGGCTCGGCCACAGCGATTTCACCGCGTTCCAGCTTGCCGCCCTGGCGCACGCCGGAATGACGACGTTCGCCGGTCCGATGGCGGCGTACGATTTCGGTGCCGTCACGCCGTCGGCCTTCATGTTCGAGCATTGCTTCCGACTGCTCGGTGCCGAGCGCGCCGCCGTCGACTGCGCGCTCGCCGGGCCCGACCTCGATTGCGCCGGCACGCTGTGGGGCGGCAACCTGGCCATGGTCGCGCACCTCGTCGGCACGCCCCATTGGCCGAGCGTCGACGGTGGCATCCTGTTCATCGAGGACATTGGCGAGCACCCGTACCGGGTCGAGCGCATGCTCCACCAGCTGCATTTCGCCGGCGTCCTGCGCCGGCAGCAGGCGGTGCTCGTCGGCGAATTCAACGGCTACGCGCCCGGGCTGAACGACAACGGCTACGACCTGAACGCGGTGATCGCGCACGCCCGTGCGCATTTCGGCGTCCCGATCCTGACCGGCCTGCCTTTCGGCCACTGCCCCGACAAGCTGACGCTGCCGGTCGGCGGGCAGTGCGCGCTGACCGTGCGCGGGGGCGCCGCGCGACTCGCATTGTCGGACTACACGGGCGCGTGACCGGCGCGCGCGGCGCCGATCCGGAACCGGAAATCAACTTCGTCCGTGGCTCGTCCTGCGGGATCGAACGTGCGCTCGACGAAGCGGGCTTCGCCGTCGCCGGCAATCGCCAGCACCGTCGACGAGCGGGTGCCGTAGACGTCGCTGACGATGAAGGGCGCGGACAGCAGCCGTTCGCGGTCGAGCGGGATGCCCGTATGCGGCAGTTCGCTGTCGGCGGCGCGTTGCCTGACCGCGAGGAACCCGAACAGCGGCTCGATCTGCGCGCCCGCATCGCCGGCCGCGCACCACGCGGCGACGGCCGCCGTGGTGCGCACCACCTTGGGCCAGGGCGTGTCCAGCCGGTGGTTGGAGAGGCCGTGCACGCCGGCCGCGAGGGCGCGTGTTTCCGGCTCCCGGTTCGATCCCCAATGCGCGGCGACGGTGTCGCCGGCGAGAAGATTGAAGCCGTTGTGGCGGACGCCGGAACGCACGAGCGCGCCGAGCACGTCGGAGGCGTTGCCGGATGCGGCGAGGAAGCGCGTCACCAGGTCGCCACGAGATGGCGCGCGGGGATCGTGGAGCGCAGGTTCGCGCACGTTGGTCAGCAGCGCCCATCGCCCCGCTCGAGTCACCCCAAGCCACGTGCCGCCGGCGGCGAGATCGCGGCCGGCAAGCCAGCCGTCCTTCCACCATCGGGCCTGCGCCGACGCGCGCGCATGGAATTCGTCGCGGTTGGCGGCGATCACCAGCGCGTAGCGGGGATGCGCGTGCAGCGCGACGACGGCGAGGCACATGGCTCTGTTCGCGCGAGGCGAAAGCGGGTCAGCGGTTGCCCGCTGCGCGCGGGACGCCGTCCGGTGCGGCAGGCAGCGGGGGCAGCGGCGCGAAACACTCCGCGTGCCGGCGGCCATCGACCGTGATCGCGGCGCAGCGTTGCCCGCGCGCGAGCTCCGCCAGCTGGCGCGTGAACGCCGCTGCATCGGCCACCGGCTCGTAGATCTCCATCCACGTCGCCGGGTCGTCGCAGCGAGCCACCAGCCGGCCCGCAACGCCGGTCGCGGCCTCGACCGCGGCGAGGAGCGCGGCAACGGCATCACGCGCGCCCATGCTGTCGGCGACGACGCGGTAATAGACGTAGACGCGGGCTGGCGTCGCGGTCGCCATCAGGCACGAACGGGACGATCGCCGACGCGCGGGCGCGGTTCGGCCGCCGCCGGCACCTCGTAGGGCAGAGGCAGCAGCACAAGCCGCGGGCCGTCCGGGGCCCCGAGCCGGACGTCACCGTCCGCTGCCGCGGCCAGCTGCAACACGGCGAGCAGATCGATGCCGCCCTCCGGGGCCCGCGCCGCGTTGACCACGGTCCCGCAGGGCTGTTCGGCAAACACCGCGCTGTAGAGGCGGTCGCCAGCGACGATGGGCGTCGCCGGGGCGCGAAACGCGAACAGCCGCTCCTTGAGCCGGCCGAGGTACTGGCTGCGGGCGACGATCTCCTGCCCCGTGTAACACCCCTTGCGGAAGTTGACGCCGCCCAGCAGATCCCAGTTCGCCGTCTGCGGGATGAATTTGTCCTGCGTTGCCGCGGTGATCACCGGCACGCCGGCGCGGATCGTCAGCCATTGCCAGACGTCGAAGCCGGCGATTCCGGCCGCGGCGCCGAGGGTGGTAACGATCGCTGCGGCCTGGCCCGTGCCCGCCAGCACCACGAACCGCGGGCCGGGAACGCCGAGCACGGTCACGCCGTCGCTGCGGACGACCCCGAACGGCGGAGGAGCCGCACCCAGCGCCGCGCGCATGGCGTCGGCGGCGCGCGGACCGCCGACGCCGTAGCGCGCGAGCCCCGCCGAGACGTCGGTGACCGTCACCTTCGAGCGCAGCACGAACATCGCGAGCCGCTTGCGCACGGCCGCCGCGATGTCGCCCGGCAGCAGCGCGCGAAAACCGTCGGCCGGGTCGGGCCCCGCCCGCCACAGCACGAAATTCGCGAGCATCCGCCCGGACGGCGAGTTGTAGCTCGTGTACTGGCAGGCGTCATGGTCAAGACCGGCGACGTCGCTCGACAGTTGGCCGTGCAGGAACGATGCTGCGTCGGCCCCCTCGATGGCAAGGACCGCCGCCGGGGCGAGATCGCAGAGAATCGCGCCGTCGCGTGCGGCGAGCAGCGCAGCGGAGTTGCCGGGGACGGAAGGTGATGGAGATTCGGGCATCGGTGACCGGGGAGGCGGGAACGGCGCGTGCCGGCGGCGGCCAGAGGGTGCGGCGCCGGGCATGGCCGTCCGCCGCGTCCGCAGGCACGCAAGGGGGCGCAAAAAGTGTTAAAATCCAATGTTAGCTCGATTCGCTTCCGAATGCCCGTCTGTCCGACGGATCGTTTGGGCCGGCGGACCGGGCAATTCGCAGACCCGCGCACTTCAGGGTGCCCGCGCAGCCGCGCCGGATCCGGACCCGTTCCGGATCGCGCGCCGGCCGTCGCGAGCCGAATCGCGGGTCGTGGCTCAACCCTGAAAGGAGTTTCACCATGTCCGTCACCATGCGTCAGATGCTGGAAGCCGGGGTTCACTTCGGTCACCAGACCCGGTACTGGAACCCGAAGATGGCCGAATACATCTTCGGCCAGCGCAACAAGATCCACATCGTCAACCTCGAGCGGACGATGGAGCTGTACCAGGAGGCGATGAAGTACATCCGCCAGCTGGCGTCGAACAAAGGCACGATCCTGTTCGTCGGCACCAAGCGGCAGGCGCGCGAGATCGTCGCCGAGGAAGCGCGGCGTTGCGGCATGCCCTATGTCGACGCGCGCTGGCTGGGCGGCATGCTGACCAACTTCAAGACGGTCAAGGGCTCGGTCAAGCGGCTGAAGGACCTCGAGGCGATGCGCGACGACGGCACCTTCGAGAAGATGAACAAGCGCGAGGCGCTGACCATGCAGCGCGAGATGGAAAAGCTCTCGAAGAGCCTGGGCGGCATCAAGGACATGAACGGCGTCCCGGACGCGCTGTTCGTCATCGACGTCGGCTACCACAAGATCGCGATCACCGAGGCGACCAAGCTCGGGATTCCGATCATCGCCGTCGTCGACACCAACCACTCGCCGCTCGGCATCGCGCACGTGATCCCGGGCAACGACGATTCGAGCCGGGCGATCCGCCTCTATGCCCGCGGCGCCGCCGACGCGATTCTGGAAGGCCGGAGTCAGGTCATCCAGGAGATCGTGCAGGCGGGCGACGAGTTTGTCGAAGTTTCCGACGAGGCCACGGCGTAAGGCGGGGCGCTCGCCAGCGGCAATGACACCGCGGGAGGGCGCGCATCCGGCCGGATGCGCGGGTCCTCTCGATCGCAACCGACAGGCAATACGGAGTTCGAAATGGCGGACATTTCCGCAAGCATGGTGATGGAACTGCGCCAGCGCACCGGTCTGGGCATGATGGACTGCAAGAAGGTACTGGCCGAAGCCGGCGGCGATCTCGCCAAGGCCGAGGAACTGCTGCGGATCAGGAGCGGCGCCAAGGCGTCGAAGGCCGCCGGCCGCATCGCGGCCGAGGGCATCGTCGGCGCGTACGTTGCGGATGACGGCAGGACGGCGGCGATGGTCGAAGTCAACTGCGAAACGGATTTCGTGTCGCGCAACGAGGATTTCGTCGCGTTCGCGAAGGCGCTGGCCCGTCTGGTCGCCGAGCGCAGCCCGGCCGATGCCGCTGCGCTGTCGGCGCTGCCGCACGCTGCCGGGACGGTCGAAAGCGTGCGCCAGGCCCTGGTGCAGAAGATCGGCGAGAACATCTCGATCCGCCGCTGCTTCCGCTTCGCCACGCCGGCGCGGCTCGTCCAGTACCTGCATGGCGGCGGGCGCATCGGTGTCACGGTCGAGATCGACGGCGGCGACGCGCAGGCCGGCAAGGATGTGGCGATGCACATCGCCGCGTCGGCGGCGCCCGGCGCCGTGCGCCCGGTGTGCGTGTCGCGCGCTGATGTACCCGCCGACCTGATCGAACGCGAGCGCGCGATCTACACCGCGCAGGCCGCCGAAAGCGGCAAGTCCGCCGAAATCGCCGCACGAATGGTCGAAGGCCGCGTCAACAAATTCCTGGCCGAGGTGACGCTGCTGGGTCAGGCGTTCGTCAAGAATCCCGACGAGACCGTTGAAAAATACTTGAAGGCGAGCGGCGCCACGGTGAAGGGGTTCGAGCTCTACGTGGTCGGAGAAGGCATCGAGAGAAAGAGGGACGACTTCGCTGCCGAGGTGGCGGCGATGGTGAAGGCGTAACGCGAGCGCCCGACACGTTCCCGGAGGCCGAAGACGATGAACCCGCCGACCGCAGCCACGCCGATTGCCCTGGCCGCCTCGATGCCGGTGACGGACAGGGCCTCGCCCGTGGTGCCCACCTATCGCCGGATCCTCCTCAAGCTCTCCGGCGAAGCGCTGATGGGCAAAGACGCGTACGGGATCAACCGGGAGGTCATCGACCGCATCGTGGCCGAGATCAGCGAGGTGGCGCGGCTCGGCGTGCAGATCGCCGTGGTGATCGGCGGCGGCAACATCTTCCGCGGCGTCGCCCCGGGGGCCGCGGGCATGGACCGCGCCACCGCCGACTACATGGGGATGCTCGCCACGCTGATGAACGCGCTCGCGCTGCAGGACGCGCTGCGCCGCGGCGGCGTGGAGTCGCGCGTCCAGTCGGCGCTGCGCATCGACCAGGTGGCGGAGCCCTACATCCGCGGGCGCGCGCTGCGGCACCTCGAGGAACACAAGATCGTGATCTTCGCGGCCGGCACCGGCAATCCGTTCTTCACGACCGACACGGCGGCCGCGCTGCGCGGGCGGGAAATGGGCGTCGACATCGTCCTCAAGGCGACCAAGGTCGATGGCGTGTACACTGCCGACCCGAACAAGGACCCCACGGCCAAGCGCTACGCGGACCTCACGTTCGACGAGGCGATCGTCAGGAATCTGAAGGTGATGGACGCCACCGCGCTGGCGCTTTGCCGCGACCAGAACATGTTGCTCAAGGTGTTTTCCATTTTCGTCCCCGGCGCGCTGAAGCGGGTGGTGCTCGGCGGGGACGAGGGGACGCTGGTGCACTGCTGAACAGGATCCGGGTGCCGGGCTTGAAAGCACGCCGGGGGCGCCTGCCCGGCGGCCCGTCCGCGGCCGGTGTACGCTGGATCTTCGAAGCCCGACGCCGGGCCGCCGTCAAGGAGATACGATGATTGCGGACATCAAGAACACCGCAGAACTGAAGATGGGCAAGTCGGTCGATACGCTCAAGACCGATCTCGGCAAGGTGCGCACCGGCCGCGCCCACACGGGACTGCTCGACCACATCCGGGTCGATTATTACGGCACGCCGATGCCGCTCAGCCAGGTCGCCAACCTGACGCTCGCCGACGCCCGCACGGTCACGATCCAGCCGTGGGAGAAGAAGATGGGCCCGGTGATCGAAAAGGCGATCCGCGACTCCGATCTCGGCTTGAACCCGGCGAGCTCCGGCGATCTCATCCGCGTGCCGATGCCGGCGCTGACCGAGGAACGCAGGCGCGACCTGATCAAGGTCGTCCGGCACGAGGCTGAGAACGCGCGCGTGGCCGTGCGCAATATCCGCCGCGACGCCAACGAACATCTGAAGAAGCTGCTGCGCGACCATGCGGTCGCCGAAGACGACGAGCGCCGCGCGCAGGACGACGTGCAGAAGCTCACCGACCGCTTCATCGCCGAGATCGACAAGGTCCTGGCGGCGAAGGAAGCCGATCTGATGGCGATCTGACGGGCGCTCGCGCGCTCGTCCGCCATCGCTCCGGCGCCGCCACTCCCTCCCGCCCACCCGCGCGGCCCGCGCCTTGTTCAAGAGTTCCACGCGCGACATCCCCGAGATCCGGGCGGTCCCGCGACACGTCGCCATCATCATGGATGGCAACGGTCGCTGGGCCAAGCAGCGGCTGCTGCCGCGTGTCGCCGGCCATCGCAAGGGGGTCGAGGCGGTGCGCGGGGTCGTCCGGGCCTGCCTCGAGCGGGGCGTCGAATTCCTGACGCTGTTCGCGTTCTCCAGCGAGAACTGGCGCCGCCCCGCGGACGAAGTGTCGATTCTCATGGATCTCTTCCTGCGCGCGCTGGAACAGGAGGTCGCCAAGCTGGACGAGAACGGCATCCGCTTCAGGGTCGTCGGCGACACCTCGCGGTTCGACCAGCGCATCCGCGAGCTGGTCGCCGCCGGCGAGGCGCGCACCGCGGCCAATACGCGGCTTTGCCTTTCGATCGCGGCGAATTACGGTGGCCGCTGGGACATGACGAACGCGGCGCGCCGCTATTTCGCGCTCAATCCGCTGGCGCTGCGCGACGAGGCCGGCGTGCGGCCCGAAGCGATCGAGCCGTTCCTCGCCATGGCCTACGCGCCCGAGCCGGACCTTTTCATCCGCACCGGCGGCGAGCGGCGGATCTCCAATTTTCTGCTCTGGCAGCTGGCCTACACCGAGCTCTATTTCACCGAGACGCTGTGGCCGGATTTCGACCAGGCTGCACTCGATGCCGCGATCACCTGGTATCGCCAGCGCGAGCGCCGGTTCGGCCGCACCAGCGAGCAGGTGCAGGCGGCCGGCGCGTGAGCGCGGTTGGCCTGCCCGCTCTGTCCGCCCGCCCCGCGCCGATGCTCCTCACCCGGGTCTTCACTGCGCTGGTGCTCGCCGTTGCCGTCCTCGCGGCATTGTTTCTGCTGCCGTCACCGGCCTGGGGCGTGCTGACGCTTGCCGCCATCGTCGTGGCCGCGGTCGAGTGGGCGAACCTCGCGGGATATCGCGCGAATGCCCGGTGGCTGTTCGTCGCCGGCATACCGCTCATCGGCCTCAATCTGCTGTTCTCGCCGGCAGCGGGCTTTGCGCAGGGCTGGCCCGATGGCGTCGTGCTCGCCGTCTGCGGCCCCGCCGCGCTGTTCTGGGCGATGGTGATGCCGCCTTGGCTACGGGGGCACTGGAAACCGCAGTCGCCGCTGATGATGGCCGTCGTCGGCTGGCTGGTGCTGATCGCGGCGTGGGTCGCGCTCGTAGCGCTGCAGGCGCGCTCGCCGTGGCTCGCGCTGGCGGCGATGGCGATGGTCTGGGTGGCCGACATCGCCGCGTATTTCTCCGGCCGCGCGTTCGGCCGGCGCAAGCTCGCCCCGTCGATCAGCCCCGGCAAGACGTGGGAGGGCGTGGCCGGCGCGCTGGCGGCGGTGGCGCTCTACGCGCTCGCGCTCGTCCCGCTCGCGCGGCAGGCGGGCTACGCCGGCCAGGTGTCGGCGGCGGCGGTCGCGGCCTGGGTGGCCCTGGCGCTGTTGTTCACCGCGCTGGCCGTCGGCGGCGATCTGTTCGAATCGCTGTTGAAACGCCACGCCGGCGTCAAGGACAGCGGCAGGCTGCTGCCCGGCCACGGCGGCATCCTCGACCGCGTCGACGCGCAGCTGGCCGTGCTGCCGGCGGCCGCGCTGGCGGCGCTCGCGTTCCTGCGATGACGGCCGTGCGCACGCTGGCGATCCTCGGGGCGACCGGCTCGATCGGCGATTCGACGCTCGACGTCGTCGCCCGCCATCCGGACCGCTTCGCCGTCGCGGGTCTCGCCGCGCATCGACAATGGCAGAAGCTTGCCGACCTGTGCCGCCGTTTCCGGCCGCGCGTCGCGGCGCTGCTCGACCCCGATGCCGCCCGCTCGCTCGAGCGCGCGCTCGCCGCCGACGGACTGCCGACCGAGGTGCTGTCCGGCATCGACGGCCTGTGCGCCGTCGCCGCGCTCCCGGAAGCCGACACCGTGCTCGCGGCGATCGTCGGCGCGTCCGGGCTGCTGCCGACCCTCGCCGCGGCGCGCGCGGGCAAGCGCATCCTGCTCGCGAACAAGGAGGCGCTCGTCATCGGGGGCGCGATCTTCATGGAGGCGGTGCGCGCTGGCGGCGCGACGCTGCTGCCGCTCGACAGCGAGCACAACGCGATCTTCCAGTGCCTGCCGACGGGGTATGCCGGCGACCCGGCCGCGGCGGGCGTGCGGCGCATCCTGCTCACGGGCTCGGGCGGGCCGTTTCGCACGCGGCCGCTGGCGGAACTTGCGGCGGTCACGCCGGACGAAGCCTGTGCGCATCCGAACTGGCGCATGGGGCGCAAGATCTCGGTGGACTCGGCGACAATGATGAACAAGGGCCTCGAGGTCATCGAGGCGCACTGGCTGTTCGGCGCGCCGCGCGAGCGGATCGTCGTCGTCGTGCATCCGCAGAGCGTGGTTCATTCGCTGGTCGAATACGTCGACGGCTCCGTGCTGGCCCAACTCGGCCACCCCGATATGCGCACGCCGATCGCCCAGGCGCTCGCGTATCCCGAGCGCATCGATGCGGGCGTCGGGCTGCTCGAGCTGGCTGCGCTCGGCGCGCTCGCGTTCGAAGCGCCGGACTGCAGCCGCTTCCCCTGCCTCGGTCTTGCCTACGACGCGCTGGCCGCGGCGGGCACCGCACCGGCGCTGCTCAATGCCGCGAACGAAGTCGCGGTGGCCGCGTTTCTCGCCGGGCGCATCCGGTACACTGACATCGCTGCCGCCTGCGCGGAGACGCTGGCCCGCGTCGCGGCTCGTCCGGTGCGCGTGCTGGACGATGCGCTGGCCGCCGACGACGAGGCCCGCGACTTCGCGCGCGCCTGGCTAAAATTACCGGTCGAGCCCACGAACGCCGCGGATCGCGTGGCGGCCGCCTGATGGATATCCTGCAAAAACTCCTCGCCTTCCTCGTCGTGCTGTCCGTGCTGGTGGTGATTCACGAACTCGGGCACTACTGGGTCGCGCGCTGGTGCGACGTCAAGGTGCTGCGGTTTTCGGTCGGCTTCGGCCGCGTGGTCTGGTCGCGCCGCTTTGGCCCCGACCGCACCGAGTGGGCCGTCTCGGCGGTGCCGCTCGGCGGCTATGTGAAGATGGCCGACGAACGCGAGGGCGAACTCGCCGCCGCCGATCTGCCGCGCGCGTTCAACCGGCAGAGCGTGGGCAAGCGCATCGCGATCGTCGCCGCCGGACCGATCGCCAACCTCGTTCTCGCCGTGCTGCTGTTCGCCGGCACCTTCGTCGCGGGCGTTCCCGGGCAGCGCGCGCTGGTCGGCGATCCGCCGCCCGATACCCCGGCGGCGCGCGCCGGGATTCGCGCCGGCGACCTGGTCGTCGCGGTCGACGGCGTTCCTGTCAGGAGCTGGCAGGACCTGCGCTGGCGCCTGCTGCAGTCCTCCGGCCAGACCGAGGCCGCGCTGGGAGTTCTGCGCGCGACTGCTCCCGGGAAGGGCGAGCCGGAAACGCGTCGGCTGTCCCTCGCGGGGCTGGCGATGACCGACTGGGAAGGCAATTTCATGCCGTTGCTGGGTCTCATGGCGGACTTCGGCGCGCCGCTCATCGACGAGGTCGTCCCCGGCAAGCCCGCCGATCGCGCCGGTCTCAAGGCCGGCGACCACATCGTCGCGATCGACGGCGTGGCGGTCCGCTCGCCGGCGGATGTCGCCAGCCGCACCAACGCCAAGCCGGGCGTCGAAGTGATGTTTCGGATCGAACGCGACCGTGCGGAGTTCGACGTCACGCTCACCACCGAGGTGAGCGAGCAGGGCGGGCGCAGGATCGGTCTCGCAGGTGTGCGCCTCAAGATCGATCCAGCCGCCGCCGAGCGCCTCGGCGTCACCGTCCGCTACGGCGTGGTCGAAGCGCTGGGCGAGGGCGCGCGCAAGACGTGGGAGCTGTCGGTGTTCACGCTGAAGATGCTCGGGCGCATCGTGACCGGCGACGCCTCGCTCAAGAACATCAGCGGCCCGATCACGCTGGCCGATTACGCCGGGCAATCGGCGCAGGCGGGATCGCTCGTCTTCGTCGGCTATCTCGCGCTCATCAGCATCAGCCTCGGCGTCCTCAACCTGCTGCCGATTCCCCTATTGGATGGCGGGCATTTACTGTATTATTTCGTCGAACTCATCAAGGGCAGTCCGCTTTCCGACCGCGCCTTCGAGCTTGGCCAGCGCATCGGCATGGCCATGCTCGCAGTGATGATGGCGCTGGCGCTTTTCAATGACCTCTCCCGTCTGTTCTGAGCACCGCCGGTGCGGCACGCGTTCGGCGGCGCGCCGCGTCAGCCCTGCCGCGGCATCGCGGCTGCACGCGCTCGCTCTGGTTGTCTGCGCGGTGCTCGCGGCATGCCCTGTCGGCGCGGCGTGGGCCTTCGACCCCTTCGTCGTCCGCGACATCCGCGTCGAGGGCGTGCAGCGGACCGAGGCGGGGACGGTGTTCAGCTATCTCCCGGTCAAAGTCGGCGAAACCCTGAACAACGAGAAGGCCGCGCAGGCGGTCAAGGCGCTCTACGCGACCGGTTTTTTCCGCGACGTCCGGCTCGAAGTCCAGGACAGCGTGCTCATCGTCTCGGTGCAGGAGCGGCCCACGATCAGCAGCATCACCTTCGTCGGCAACAAGGAGTTCGACACCGACACCCTGAAAAAGGCGCTGAAGGACATCGGCATCGCCGAGGCGCGGATTTTCGACCGCTCCGCGCTCGACCGCGCCGAGCAGGAGATGAAACGCCAGTACATCACCCGTGGCCGGTACGCGGCCAAAGTGACGACCACGGTCACGCCGCAGGAGCGCAATCGGGTGGCCGTCAACTTCACCGTCGACGAAGGCGACTCCGCCAAGATCGCGCGCATCAACATCGTCGGCAACAAGTCGTTCACCGAGAAGGAGCTGCTGAGCCAGATGCAGCTCACCACGCCGGGCTGGACGACCTGGTACACGAAGAACGACCAGTACTCCAAGCCCAAGCTTCAGGCGGACCTCGAAGGCCTGCGCAGCTTCTACCAGAACCGCGGCTACCTCGAGTTCAACGTCGAGTCGACGCAGGTGTCGATCACGCCGGACAGGGAGGACATCTACATCACGATCAACGTCGTGGAGGGCGGGCGGTATACCGTATCCGAGCTGAGGCTCGCGGGCGAGATGATGGTCGCCGAGGCCGAGCTGGCGCAGCTGATCCAGGTCCGGCCGGGCGACGTGTTCTCGCGCGAGCGGCTGCAGGCGTCGACCAAGGACATCAGCGATCGCCTCGGCGCCGAAGGCTATGCCTTTGCCAACGTCAATGCGGTGCCGGAGATCGACCGCGAGAAGCTGCAGGCGTCCTTCACCTTCTACGTCGACTCCGGACGCCGCGTCTACGTGCGCAAGATCAACATCAACGGCAACAGCCGGACGCGCGACGAAGTGATCCGCCGCGAGATGCGGCAGCTCGAGGCCGCGTGGTACGACGGCAACCGCATCGAGCGGTCGAAGGTGCGGCTGAAGCGGCTCGGCTTCTTTGACGACGTCAATATCGAGACGCCGCCGGTTCAGGGAACCCCCGACGAGGCCAACGTCGAAGTGACGGTCGTGGAAAAGTCGACGGGCCAGCTGCTCGCGGGCGTCGGCTACTCCAGTGCCGACGGCGTCGTGTTCAACGCGTCGGTGTCGCAGCAGAACATCTTCGGCAGCGGCAACGCGCTCATCGCGTCGCTCAACACCAGTAACGTGAACCGCACGATCTCGCTCGCGTTCACCCAGCCGTACTGGACCGTCGACGGCGTCTCGCGGACGCTCGAGCTGTACCAGAAGAACATCGACACGGCTTCGCTCAATGTCACGTCGTACACGTCGTCGACGGCCGGTGCCGCGATCGGCTTCGGCCTGCCGGTCACCGAGAGCGACACGATCAACGTGGGCTTGCGCGTGGAGCAGACGAGCATCGAGTTCCCGGTCGGCTATTGCGACCCGATCCTCGGTCTTGCCCCGCCCTCGTACTGCCTGTTCGTCGCCCAGGTCGGGTCGCCGTTCACCAGCGTCATTTTGTCCGGCGGCTGGTCCCGTGACACCCGCGACGACATCACCTATCCTACGCGGGGCCGCCTGCAGAGTTTTGGCATCGAGGTCGGGCTCCCGATCGACGTTCCGTACTACAAGGCCAACTACCTGCAGCAGTGGTTCACGCCGTTGCCTTACGTCTCGGATTTCGTCCTGATGCTCCGCGCCGATCTCGGATACGCCGACGGATACCAGGGCAAGCCGCTGCCCTTCTTCAAGGCGTTCTTCGCCGGGGGCGTGGGATCGGTGCGCGGCTACCAGACCGCGTCGATCGGGCCGAAGGACATCTACGGCAACGCGACCGGCGGCAAGGAAAAGATCGTCGGCAATGCGGAATTGTTCTACCCGCTGCTGAAGGGGGACCGGTCGGTGCGGGTGAGCGCATTCTTCGACATCGGGCGGATTTCCGGCATCCCGATCGCCAACGAGTCGCTTTCCAGCAATCTCGAGCCGGGATACCAGAACTTCCGCTACTCGACGGGCGTGGGCCTCGCCTGGAATTCGCCGATCGGCCCGCTGAAGTTCAGCTACGGGTATCCTCTCAATGCCCAGCCGCTCGACAAGATCCAACGCTTCCAGTTTCAGATCGGGTCGGTGTTCTAAATGGGGTCAAATGGAAGCAGGGTCAGACGCGACTTACTTCATGTCGATCGCGCGACGCCCGCAAGCGGGCACCGCGCAAGTAGTGTCTGAACCGGCATAGCCGCCAAACGCAGCAGGAGAGTCACTTGAATCGCAACATGTTTCGCCTTCGCTACGCCGCCGTCGCGGCCTTCGCCCTGCTGGCGCTGGGTGCGGGCACGGCCGGCGCGGCCGAGTACAAGGTCGGGTTCGTCAATACCGAGCGCCTGTTCCGCGAGGCCGCACCCGCCAAGCGCGCCCAGTTGAAGCTGGAAAAGGAATTCGCGGTGCGCGACGCCGAGATCCAGAAGCTCGGCAAGCAGGTGCGCGATCTGCAGGCGCAGCTCGAAAAGGACGGCGCCACGACGTCCGAGACCGAACGGCGCAATAGGGAGCGCGACCTCGCGAATCTGACGCGCGACCTGCAGCGCGGGCAGCGCGAGTTCCGCGAGGATCTGAATTTGCGCCGCAACGAGGAGCTCGCCAGCGTCCAGGAGCGGGCCAACAAGGTGATCCAGCAGATGGCCGAAGCCGAGAAGTTCGACCTGATCCTGCAGGATCCCGTCGTCTACGCGAGTCAGCGTATCGACATCACCGAAAAGGTCATCAAGGCGCTGGCCGACAAGTAGGTCCGGCCGCGCCCTTCATCACCACCCCGCGGATGGCGCCGCCCACTGCAACCGTCGCCCCGGCCGGATACTCGCTGTCCGAGCTGGCGCAGCTTACCGGCGCGCAAGTCGAGGGCGACGGCGCGCTGCGCGTGACCCACGTCGCCGACCTCGAGTCGGCCCAGGAAGGGGCGATCGCGTTCATGACCGACCCGGCCTATCGCGCGCAGCTGGCGACGACGCGCGCCGCGGCCGTGATCGTCTCGCCGGACGTGGCCGGCGAGACGCCGCTGCCCAAGCTGGTGCATGCGAACCCGTATGCGACGTATGCCCGGGTCGCGGCGCTGCTGCATCCGCCGATCGCGCCCGAGGCGGGCGTTCATCCGACGGCGACGATCGGCGCCGGCGCGCGGATCGCGCCCACCGCGGCCGTCGCCGCGCAGGCGACGATCGGCGCCGGCACGATGATCGGCGAACGCGTCCGCATCGGCGCCGGCTGCGCGATCGGCGCCGGCGCCTCCATCGGCGACGACACGCTGCTCCACGCCAACGTCACCGTGTACGATCGTTGCGTGGTGGGTCCCCGCTGCGTCATTCACAGTGGCGTCGTGATCGGTGCCGATGGCTTCGGCATGGTCGAGGAGGGCGGCCGGTGGCTCAAGGTGCCGCAGCTCGGCCGCGCCGTGATCGGCGCCGACGTCGAGATCGGCGCGAACACGACGGTCGACCGCGGCACGATCGGCGACACGGTGATCGAGGACGACGTCAAGCTCGACAACCTGATTCAGGTCGGCCACAACTGCCGGATCGGCCGGCATACGGCGATCGCCGGCTGTGTCGGTATCGCCGGCAGCACGCGCATCGGCAGCAATTGCCGGATCGGCGGCGCCGCGATGATCTCGGGCCACATCGACATTTGCGACGGCACCCTGATCCGCGGCGCGACGACCATCTTCGCGTCGATCGACAAGCCCGGCGACTACACCGGAGTGTTTCCGACGCTCGACCACAAGACGTGGCGGCGGCTCGCGATCGAATGGCCACAGATGGCGACGTTCGGGCGCCGGCTGCGCGCGCTGGAACGCAAGGCGGAAAAATCTGCCGCGCAGGCACCCGCGGCGGCAGATCGCGGCGAGGAGGAAACATGACGGAGGATGCGAACGGCGCGCTGGACATCAACGGCATCAAGCGATACCTGCCGCACCGGTATCCGTTTCTGCTGCTCGACCGCGTTCTCGAGTGCGAACCCGGCAGGATGATCCGGGCGCTCAAGAACGTGACGATGAACGAACCGTTCTTCCAGGGCCACTTCCCGGCGTTTCCGGTGATGCCGGGCGTGCTGGTCATCGAGGCGCTGGCGCAGGCGGCGGCCATCCTCGCCTACCGCTCGACGGGAATCGGCCCGGGCGGCGACGTCCTGTTTTTCTTCGCCGGCATCGACAACGCGCGCTTCCGCCAGCAGGTGGTGCCGGGCGACCAGCTGCGCCTCGAGGTCGACGTGATCCGCATCAAGCGCGGAATCGGCAAATTCCGGACACGCGCGCTGGTCGGCGATGACGTCGCGGCCGAGGCGGACCTGATGGCGGCGCTGCGCCGGTCGGACACCACCGCCGGGCGCGTGGCCGACGCCTGACGCGCATGGCCCGCATCCATGCAAGTGCGCTGGTCGACGCGGGCGCCCGCCTCGACGCGGACGTCGAGATCGGCCCGTACTCGATCGTAGGTCCGGAGGTGACGATCGGCGCGGGCACCGTGGTCGGCCCGCACGTCGTGCTCACCGGGCGCACGACGCTCGGCGCGCGCAACCGGGTCTTCCAGTTCGCGTCGATCGGCGAAGTGCCGCAAGACCGCAAATACGGCGGCGAGCCGACGACCACGACGATCGGCGACGACAACACGTTCCGCGAGTTCGTCTCGATCCACGCCGGCACGGCGCAGGACCGCGGCGACACGGCGATCGGGAATGGCAACCTGTTCCTCGCGTATACCCACGTCGCCCACGATTGCGCCATCGGCCACTGGACAACGTTCTCGAACAACGCGCAGATCGCCGGCCACGTGACGATCGGCGACTGGGTGGTGCTCGGCGCCTACGCGGGCGTCCACCAGTTCTGCCGCATCGGCGCGCACGCGATGCTCGCCGCCGGTTCCATCGTGCTGCAGGACGTCCCGCCGTTCGTGACGGTCGCCGGCTATCCGGCCAAGCCGGCGGGAACGAACAACGAGGGGCTGCGGCGGCGCGGCTTTTCGGCGGCGGAGATCCTCGCGGTGCGCCGCGCCTACAAGACGATCTACCGCGAGGGGCTGTCGCTCGAGGATGCGCGTGGCGCGCTCGCCGCAACGGCGGTTACCACCCCCGCCCTGGCGCCGCTGGTCGCGTTTCTCGCCGAGCCGGGTCGCGGCCTCGCCCGCTGAGATGGTGTACCCCCCAAGCTCACTGCGTTCGCTACCCCCCCGAGGGGGGCAGTCAGTGCCCTTCGGGCGGCCGATCGGGCACTGGTGCCCCCCAAGCTCACTGCGTTCGCTACCCCCCCGAGGGGGGCAGTCAGTGCCCTTCGGGCGGCCGATCGGGCACTGGTGCCCCCCAAGCTCACTGCGTTCGCTACCCCCCCGAGGGGGGCAGTCAGTGCCCTTCGGGCGGCCGATCGGGCACTGAGCGCTGCGATGCGCGATGCACTTCCGCCGCCCCCCGCCGTGACCATCGGCATCGTCGCCGGCGAAGCCTCCGGCGACGCGCTCGCAGCCACGTTGATCCGCGCGGTGCGCGCCCGCATGCCGCAGGCGCGCTTCGTCGGCATCGCCGGTCCGAAGATGCAGGCGGCCGGTTGCGAGGCGTGGTTTCCGCTGGAAGCGCTCGCTGTGCGCGGCATCGTGGAGGTCGTCAACAAGCTGCCCGAGCTCTTCCGCATTCGCGCCGCTCTGGCGCGGCGGCTCGCCGCCGAGCGGGTCCCGGTGTTTGTCGGCGTCGACGCGCCGGACTTCAATCTCGGGCTCGAGGGGAAGCTGAAGCGCCGTGGCGTGCGTACCCTGCATTTCGTCAGCCCGTCGGTGTGGGGGTGGCGCCGCGAGCGGCTGAAAAAGATCGCGCGCAACGTCGACCGCATGCTGGCGCTGTTCCCGTTCGAGCCGCCGATCTACGCCGCAGCGGGCGTGCCGGTCACGTTCGTCGGACATCCGCTGGCGCAGTCCGCCGCGACGCACGGCACGCGCCGGGAAACGCGCCGCCAGCTGAAGCTCGGGACCGATACCCCCGTGTTCGCCCTGCTGCCCGGCAGCCGCGCGTCCGAGCTCGACATGCACGGCGATCTCGTGTTGCAGACCGCCGCAGTGATCCACGCCGCCAAGCCTGACGCCCGTTTCCTCGTGCCGCTCGCCACGCGGCCAACGCGCGATCGTTTCGAGGCTGCGATCTACCGTCTCGGGATGCAGAAGCTGCCGCTGACCATGCTCTACGGGCACGCCGGCGACGCGCTCCGGGCCGCCGACGTCGCGGTGGTCGCCTCGGGCACCGCGACGCTCGAAGCCGCGCTGGCGCGCTGCCCGCACGTGATCTTCTACCGCGTTTCCCGGATGACCTCCGAAATCGTGCGCCACAAGTACCTGCTGCCGTGGATTGGGCTGCCCAACATTCTCGCCAGCCGGTTCGTCGTGCCCGAATTCCTGCAGGACGACGCCAACCCGGATAACCTGGCGCAGGCGGCGCTCAACTGCTACGACGACACGGTGAGCCGGCGGCGAATCGAGGCGCTGTTCGCCGGCCTTGCCGCGTCGCTGACGGCGGACACGGGCGGGCTCGCGGCGGAGGCGGTCGCGGCCGAGCTGCGCGCTGCCGGCATCGCGTGCTGATTGCCGGCGTCGACGAAGCCGGCCGCGGGCCGCTGGCAGGGCCGGTGGTCGCAGCGGCGGTGATTCTCGATATCCGCCGGCCGCTCGCCGGGCTCCGCGATTCCAAGCAGCTGACCGCCGTAGCCCGCGTCCGGCTCGCCGCGGAGATCCGTACCTGCGCTGTCGCGTGGAGCGTCGGGAGCGCGGACGTCGCGGAGATCGACGCGCTCAACATCCTGCAGGCGACGCTGCTCGCAATGCAGCGGGCGGTCGAGGGCCTTGCCGTTGCGCCGGGCGCAGTGGAGATCGACGGCACGCACTGCCCGCGGCTCGCCTGCGCGGCGCGGGCGATCGTCAAGGGCGACTGCACGGTGCCGGCGATCTCGGCGGCATCGATCCTCGCCAAGACGGTGCGCGATGCGCTGCTGGTCACGCTGGACGGCGCGCACCCCGGCTACGGCTTCGCGCGGAACAAGGGCTACGGCACGCCCGAGCATCTCGCCGCGCTCCACCGGCTCGGGCCGTCCCCTGCCCACCGGCGGAGTTTCGCGCCGGTCGCCCAAGCGGCGTTCGGTTTCTGACCGGGACCGCGGGTCGCGGCCGCCGCTCTCGCGCGATGCTATAGTTGGCCGCGCGCCGTACGGGTGGATTCCACCGCGCGAACGGCGTGCAGCCGGATCATCTCAAGTCCGACACGCTGCTGGAGGAGACCACGATGGGCAGACTTTCCACGCGCGTCGCATTCGCGGCCATGGCCTTGCTTGCCGCGGCGGCCGCGCGCGGCGAAATGAGCGAAATCAATGTCGCGCAGCAGTACGGGATCGGCTACCTGCCGCTGATGATCATGGAGGATCAGAAGCTGATCGAAAAGCACGCCAAGGCGGCGGGCCTGGACGTCAAGGTGGGGTGGGCCAAGTTCGCGGGCGGCAACGTGATGAACGATGCGCTGCTGTCGAACAGCCTGCAGTTCGCTTCCGGCGGCGTCGGACCCCTGGTGACGATGTGGGCGCGCACGCGGGGCAACCTCGACGTCAAGGCGGTGTCGGCGATCAACTCGATGCCGCTCTACCTCAACAGCCGCAACCCCGCCGCGAAGACGATCAGGGATTTCACGGAGAAGGACAAGATCGCGCTGCCGGCGGTCAAGGTGTCGATCCAGGCGGTCACGCTGCAGATGGCGGCCGAGAAAGCGTTCGGCGAAGGCCAGCAGAACAAGCTCGATGCGCTGACCGTCTCGATGTCGCACCCCGATGCGCAGGCGGCGCTGCTGTCCGGCGCGTCCGAGATCACGGCGCATTTCAGCTCGCCGCCGTTCCAGTACCAGCAGCTCGAGAAACCGGGCATCCACACCGTGCTCAATTCCTACGAGGTCCTGGGCGGGCCGGCGACGTTCAACGTGGTCTGGACGACGTCGAAATTCAGGAACGACAACCCGAAGCTCTACGACGCCTTCGTCAAGGCGCTCGACGAAGCGACGGCGATCATCAACCGCGACAAGAAGGCGGCCGCCGAGACCTAC